>Ga0137403_10002852_pt1 | contig 20938 bp, 16 predicted proteins | sample CZOMad2_1_16fung_FD_122057 | JGI IMG/M metagenome (GOLD analysis project Ga0137403, IMG submission 122057) | Vadose zone soil fungal communities from Angelo Coast Range Reserve, California, USA - CZOMad2_1_16fungal (Hybrid Assembly) | ecosystem: Environmental > Terrestrial > Soil > Vadose zone...
CGGAACGTCTCTATGGCTTGCGTGTCGTTCTTGTTGTCGCGATAAATCGTTCCCAGACGCTCCAGGAACACTGACCGATTGTTCTTCTCGGGCTGGGTGTAGCTGTTGTCCGCCTTCTCGGTCTTCTTAAGCAGGTCCTGCAGCACCTGGATCGCTTCGTCGTAGCGGCCCTGAGCCTGATAGACGGCGGCCATGTTGTAGGGCACTTCGATCGAGTCCTGCACCATCGATTCGGCCTTCTTCAAGGCTTCCAACGCCTGGTCGAACCTGCCGCTCTTGCGGTAGATCTCCGCCATACGCAAGTAGGTCTGCGCATCCTCGGGATTCGCATCCGCGATGATCTTGTACTGCTCGAGAGCGGCATCGGTCTGGCCGTCGTTCATCAGGTTCTGGGCCAGGCCGCGAATCGCGTCCAGATTGTCCCGGTCGAGTTCGATCGCTTTCTTATAGGCCGCGATCGAATTTTTGTACTGCTTCTGTTGTTCGTAGGTATAGCCGAGCGCCGAGTAGAGCTTGGCGGAGCGCGCCGCGTCCGGAATGGAACTCAGGACTTCGCCGGCCCGGGCGGTGTCGCCTTCTTCGTTATAGAGGTAGGCCAGTGTGGTAACGGCTTCTTCTGAGTCGGGTTCCAGCTTGACCGCGACCTTGAACTGGTCTTCGGCCTTCTGCAGATCGTTGTTCAGCCGGTAGAGACGTCCCAGCAGAAGGTGGTCGTCCACATTGTCGGGTTCGATCTTAATAATCTGTTCGTACTGCTCGATGGCCAGCTTGAGAACGTTCTGCGAGCCTTGTCCGGCCTGCACGTCGCCCAGCGAACGCAGATAAATGCGCCCCAGCAGCTTATGCGCTTCCAGGTTGTTGGGATCGCGCTTAAGGATGTCCTGCGCCTCCAGGACGGCGTCCCGAATGCGGCCGGTCTTGGCGTAGAGTTCAGCCAGCGCGGAAGTCAGGTACTCGGAAGTAGGATCGGCGTCAATCGCCAGCCGATACTCCTCGATTGCCTTATTGGCCAATTCGCTGCGGCCATACACCGCCACCTGCTCTTCGTACATGTGCGCCAGGGTGTAGTGGTAGTAAGCCGCAGCCTTATCGAGCTTGCGGGGCGCAGGCGTGGTGGCCGGTTTGGAATCCGCGGCCGGGGTTTGCGCCGCGGAAACAGCGGGGATGACCAGCAGCAAAATAAGAGTGCAGTAAATACTTTTCATCGAGAACCTTCGGCTTCCCTGAACCATAGCGATTGGATGCCGAACCGCTGCTGGCGGGTGCTCTAGATTATTGTAAACCGTGCTGGTGAGAGGCGGTGAAAAAGGAGTTCTCGGAACCGCGGAGGTTATGATCGGAAGTACAGGGACTAACAGGATTGACAGTTGCGGGATTTTCGATTGGGGGGATTGTAAAGAACTGTTATGAACCTGTCATCCTAAGCGGAGCGCTGGCTTCGCGCAGCGCAGGCACTACGCAATCGAAGGACCCCTCTGAGCTTCACAATTGTGCTGCCGAAAATCTTCAGAGGGGACGGTCCCAGCGCTTCGTTAATAAAGCAAGTAGCGATAAGCTGGGAGGGTCCTTCGACTCCGTCAGCGCATTCGCGACGCGAATGCGCTGCCTCCACTCCGGATGACAGATGGCGGCGATCGAGCAAAAGACAAAATCCTAGTGCCTGAAGTGCCTTACCCCGGTAAAGATCATTGCCAGCCCCAGCCGGTCGGCGGCTTCGATGACTTCTTGATCGCGAACTGACCCGCCGGGCTGAATGATGGCGGTGGCGCCAACCTTGGCGATCTCCTCAACCCCATCGGGAAAGGGGAAAAATGCATCGGATGCAGCCACCGTTCCCTGCAGCGGCAGGACAGCCTTCATGGCGCCGATCTTGCAGGAATCCACCCGGCTCATCTGGCCTGCGCCGACGCCTACAGTTTGTCCGTCGCGGGCGTACAGGATGGCATTCGACTTCACGTGCTTGGCCACCTTCCAGGCAAATAGCAGCGCACGCTTTTCCCCGGCCGTAGGCTGTCGTTTGGTGACGACCTTGAGATCGGATTCCTGGAGGACGCGAGTGTCGGCGTCCTGCACTAAGATTCCGCCGGAAACATTTTTCAGCACCCACTTTTGCGGAGCATGGTTGATCTCTACCAAGCGCAAATTTTTCTTGGCGGCGAACTTGGCCTTGGCGGATTCGTCGAACCCCGAGGCTGCGATGACCTCGAGAAAAAGCTTCGCCATTTCTTCCGCGGCCTCGGCATCTACCACGCGATTCACTCCAATCACTCCGCCGAAAGCTGACACCGGATCACACTCCAGCGCTTTCTTGTAGGCCTCGGCGAGGGTCTTGCCGGTGGCGGTGCCGCAAGGGTTGGTGTGCTTGATGATGGTACAGACGGTCTCAGCAAATTCCTGTGCCAGGTCCCAGGCGGCCTGTAAATCCACGATGTTGTTGTAGGAAAGTTCCTTACCCTGAATCTGGTGCCCATTGGCTACGCCGCTCCCCGACCCGTCGCTATACATCGCAGCCTTCTGGTGCGGGTTCTCGCCGTACCGCAGGTCCATCACCTTGCCGAAAGACAGGCGGAGATTCTGGGGAAAGCTCGCCTCGGGATGAAACTCGAAGTGCCCGTTTGAGCTGACCCGCTCCAGGGTAGACGCGATGGCCGAGTCATAGGCGGCAGTGGTCGAAAAGGCCTTCTGCGCCAGGCGCCACTTGGTGGCGGCCGAGAGGGCGCCACCCGAACCCGCCATCTCCTCGGCGATCGAATCGTAGTCACTGGGCGAGGTGACGACTGCCACGTCCTGAAAATTCTTGGCGGCGGAGCGAATCATCGACGGTCCGCCAATATCAATGTTCTCGATGAGATCTTCAAAGGGCACGCCAGGTTTGGCCGCCGTCTTCTCGAAGGCGTACAGATTGACCACTACCATGTCAATCGGTGCAATGCCGTGCTCAGCTACGGCGCTGCGGTGCGAAGCCACCTCGCGCCGGTGCAGGATGCCTCCGTGCACCTTGGGATGAAGTGTCTTCACTCGGCCATCGAGCATCTCGGGAAAGCCGGTAAGCTCGGAAATGTCTTTTACGGCAATGCTGGAATCACGCAATAACTTGGCCGTACCACCGGTCGAGATGAGTTCCACACCCATAGCGGCGAGTTTGCGGGCAAACTCGACCAATCCCGTCTTGTCAGTCACGCTGAGAATGGCACGCTGGATTTTCGTCTGGGTCGCGGACATGGCAGACCTCGAATGAATGGGAATGTGCCTGGGAACGGCAGGGAGAAATTCTAACAGGGGCGGTCGTCCGTCGTCAGTCCTCAGCCAGGAATCGCCAATGCTGTTCGAGCAATATTCAGCCGGCTGAGCTGGGTAAGTGATTTTTGAGAGTCTCTCGCGAACCGGCGGTCAACCGGGCAGCAAATATTCTGGAGGCGCTGACGACTGAGAACCGACGACTGACGACTAGGTTTTCGCTTTGGCCTTCAGTTTCACTTGCCCGCCCTGCATTTCAACCGTGTATTCCACTGCTTCGCAGCCGTACTGCTTGCGGATCTGTTCGGTTTTCTTCTGCACGAACGAGGTAAAACTGTCGAGATTACCGGAAACGGCCTCTCCCGATCTCTTCTTGGCGTCCGTCAGCGCCTGGTAGAGTTTTTGCACCTGATCGCGTTCTGCGCGCGCATCGGCGCACTGCACACTGAAGGGCTTCTTCTCTTCACTCGGGGTGGCGGCCGCAGCAGCACTGGCCTGAGCGGAGTGTCCAACTCCGTAGACCTTGTGCTCCGGTACATGTTCCTCAACCCGCACGCCCTGCACCGACAAAAGCGCATCCTGGGGACGGCGGTAGCCTTCTTCACGAATGCGGTTCTTCTTGCGCCACAGGTCGCTGTAGATGGCATAGCGTTGCGCGACTTCGTTGTAGCGGAAGCGCTGCGAAAAGCTCATGCGGTTGCCATCACTGAATTTGCGCAGCAGCGAGAGCACCTTCCACTCAATATCCGTAGGAGGGCGCTTGGTCGGATTGCTGAAATAAATCTCGTACTCGATCTTCAGCCGGCGCAGCTGCGAGTCGAGAACGGTCAGTTCTTCGTCGATGGTCACCCGGGAATCTCCAGCCGACAGTCTAGAGGTTACCCGCCACCCGGACGAGATTCCCATTGGACACAATGGGGATGGAACGAAAGTACCCAGAGGACGACTCCTGGCTACTAGCGATTAGCTCGCAACCTGAACATCCTAGTTTTTCAACTGAAGAAGCAGTTACACGAGAAAGACTGGCCGGGCGGTTTGTCGAACATATCTGAAATTCGGAGCTAAAAGCTTTTAGGAGCTAGGAGCCAGAAGTCAGCAGCTGCTTTACTTCGTCGCCATCTTCTTAACCATCGCCAGCACCAGCTTGCGGTCGCTGTCGTTGAGGCTGACGGCGTAGCGCCGAATCTGGCTGAGGAAGCGGACTTCGTCGTCGGAGAGTTGGGGAAGACTCTTCGAGCCGTTGGTATGTCCGGATTCGGAGAAGAACTGCGACAGCGCGATTTCCATGGCACCGGCAATTTTGGCCAGGGTATCGAGCGAGGGGATGGTGTGTCCGTTTTCCACTCGCGACAGGTAGCAGCGCAGCAGGCCGGTACGTTTTTCGATGTCCCCCTGGGACATGCCTCTTTGCAGACGATAGTTTCGGATGGTCTCGCCGATGTTCATAGAAAAAGCAACCAAAACAGACCCCCCGTGGATGTGCTGCATAGTAACCAGAGTAGTACCTTCTGGCAAGAGGAATTTCGTTGCACCACAACCGGTGATGGAGGTAAGAACACGAACGATTACAACTCTAGTTCCATGTATAACGCTCCGGCAATCGGATTGTGACGATAAGGTTCGATCTCTTTGAATCCCAGACGTCGATACATGGCCACTGCATTCGGCATCACCGGTTCGACAGTATCGAGGCGCATCTTCCGGCACCCCATAACGCGAGCTTCGGCAATCACCCTTTCGGCCAGCGCCCGTCCCAACCCCTTTCCCCGAAACTGCGGACGCAGATAAAGTCTCTTCATCTCGCAGATCCCTGACCCCAATGAGTGCAGCGCGACGCAACCAGCTAACTGGTCTCGATACTGGGCCACCAGAAGCCGTCCGTCGGGCGGAGCGTAGTCCCCGGGCAGGCCGGAGAGTTCCTGATCGAAACTTTGAAAGCACAGACTGAAGCCGAGCGATTGGGCGTACTCGAGAAAAAGTTCACGCGCCTGTTCAATCTGGACAGGCGATTCCACCTGCGTCATGATAACTCTGGGATTCCCCCGCGCTGTCATTCCTATGTCTACTCCACCTTGCGTCTAACCCATCAGCATGCCGCCGTTCACGTTCAGCACGTGCCCGGTAATATACGAAGCATCCTCAGAGGCCAGAAACGCCACCGCGTTCGCGACGTCCTCGGGCGTTCCCACGCGCCCGAGCGGGATCATCTTCACCGCATTCTGCTTGAAGTCGTCGCCCAGTCCCGAGGTCATGGCAGTTTCGATAAAGCCCGGAGCGACGGCGTTGCAGGTGATGTTGCGCGTACTGACTTCGCGGGCAATGGCCATGGTCAGGCCGATCAGCCCCGCCTTTGATGCCGCGTAGTTGGCTTGTCCGGCTTGTCCCGTCTGCCCAAAAATCGAGGTGATGTTAATGATCCTCCCCCAGCGTTGCTTAAGCATCGACCCGATTGCCTGCTGGGTGCAGAGATAGGCCGAGGTCAGATTGGTGTTGAGAACGGCGTCCCAGTCAGCCCGCTTCATGCGCATGACGAGCTGGTCGCGGGTGATGCCGGCGTTGTTTACCAGAATGTCAATCTTGCCGAGTTGGACGATTGCCGCCTTAAACGTGGATTTGATTTGCTCTTCGTCTCCGACATCCAAAGGAAACGCTGTGGCCTTGCCTCCTGCGGCGGTGATTTCATCCGCCAGCGCCTGTAGTTTCTCCTGGCCGCGCGCCGCCAGAGCAACCGTTGCCCCGGACTGGGCCAGTTTCAAGGCGCAAGCTCGGCCGATGCCTTGCGACGCTCCCGTCACCAGAGCAACCCGGCCTGAAAGAGTCATGAATGAATTCTCCTGATCAACGAACGGGGAATTATACGCGGGTTGCATGTAGGCGCGAGCGTCCCGCTCGTGTGTCGTTCATTCCTGCATTCTCATTCTGCCTGACACAATGATCGATGGCCCTGCACGAGCGAGACGCTCGCGCCTACATGGCTTTAATCTCGCCACGATACAAGTATCGCAGCAGGGGCGGCGCCAGGATTGTGGTCACTGCCGTCATGAACACGACTATCGCATACGTAGACGGCAATACAATCTGCGACCGCAGCCCCACCAGCGCGACGATCAATGCAACTTCTCCGCGAGGCATCATGCCAACCCCAACCTGCAACGCGCTCAGCCGGCCCTCGCGCCAAAGCGGCAAGCCGCAACCGACGACTTTGGATCCGATGGCCAGAAGGGAAATCACAATCGCCACGTAGAGGACGTTCCCTGCAAACAGATGCAGGTTTAGACGCGAGCCGATGGTGAAAAAGAAAAAGGGCGCAAGAAACTCCGTGATGCCTCCCACCCGGGGCAACAGATTCCAGCCCGGCGCGTAGTCGGCAAACATGAGCCCGGCAAAAAATGCACCGATAATCGCCGCCATGCCAATCTTCGCCGAAAGCCAGGAAAGGAACAAGCAAAGCGCCAGCGCCACAATCAGGGGAGCATTTTGGATGGACAACCGGCCCAGTCGCGGCTGAATCCTGCGAACAATGTGCGGCGCCACGAAAATCATAAACAGGGCAAATGCCGCCGCTTCGACGACCAGGACACCAAGATGCACCCACTCCAGCCCGCTTTCTGAAGCCAGGCCCGCCACCACCGCGAGCAGCACCATCCCCAGGATGTCATCAAAAACCGCGGCGCCCAGAATGATCTTAGCCGTGCGCGTCGCCAAGACACGCAAGTCGCCCAGCACTCGCGCTGTGATTCCTACGCTCGTGGCAACCATGGCCGCACCCACGAAAATCGCCTCGCTGGTGGCATTCCCCAGCCGTTTCATATAAACGAATCCCAGAACGAAGGGCACGATGACACCGGCGACTGCCACCAGCAGCGCCTTGCGTCCCACTCGAATCAAATCTTGCGGGCTGGTTTCGAGCCCAGCGCTGAACAGCACAAAGATGGCGCCGATTTCCGCCACAGAATGGATGGTGTCGCTGGGATTGATCCAGCTCAGCGCAAAGGGTCCAAGGGCAATTCCAGCCAGGATTTCGCCCAGGACCGAGGGCAGCCGAACGCTCTCAAACAACTCTCCTGCCACCTTGGCGGAAACGAAGATAACCAGGAGTTGTAAGAGAAGCTGATCAGGAGCGTGCGGCATGACTGCACCGCAGCATATGGGAATGAGCTTACCGTCGCAAGAAAACTCCCCGATGGAATGTACACGCGAGCGTCCTCGCTCGCGCAGGAGCTGTCAGAAGCCACGTGGCGGCTGATTGCAAAGGCGCACGAGCGGGACGCTCGCGCCCACATTGGCCTACTTGATGTGACAGGTCGCCAGTCCCCGTTTTTCCAGGTATTGCTGGTGGTAATCCTCTGCGGGATGAAATGTAACCGCCGGCACGATCTGAGTCACGATCGGCTTCTTGAAGCGCCCCGACCTCTCCAGTTGTTCTTTCGAGAGCCGGGCTTCGCTCTCCTGCTCCGGGGTGTGAAAAAAGATCGCCGAGCGGTATTGCGATCCATAGTCCGGACCCTGGCGGTTGAGCTGGGTGGGGTCGTGGTTCTCCCAGAACACGTCGAGCAGTTTCTCGTAGGAGAGTTTCGCAGGATCGTAATCTACTTCGACCGCCTCAGCGTGGCCGGTGCGGTCGCTGCACACGTCCTTATAGGTCGGATCGGCGAAGTGCCCGCCGGTGTAGCCAACCCGGGTTGCGGTAACCCCCGGCAATTGGCGGAAAGTGGCTTCCACTCCCCAGAAACAGCCTGCGGCAAAGGTGGCTTTGGCCATATGGACGAACTCCTTATCTAAATTATAGCGACATCGATTAGATGGATTCGCGGCCAAAAAGTAGCAGGGTAGTTGGTAGCGCCACGCTACCCTTACTCCATTACCATGGCGCCGGTGAGTTCTGCCACTCGCCCGATGTGACGTTCCGCACACCAAGTTTCCAGTTCGGCAGCGATCTTCTCCGTGGCCACCGGATCCCAGTAGCTGGCGGTTCCGATTTGCACCGCGGTGGCTCCCGCGAGCATGAACTCCACGATATCGGCTGCAGTCGAAATTCCACCCATGCCGATGACTGGAATGTTAACCGCTTTCGAGGCGTCGTACACCATTCGCAGGGCAATGGGCTTGATCGCCGGGCCGGAGAGGCCGGCTGTAACGTTCGCGATTCGAGGCTTGCGAGTTTCCGGGTCGATGGCCATGGCCACAAAGGTATTGACCAGCGAGATGCCGTCGGCACCCGCTTCCTGGGCCACATATGCCATCTGCGCGATGCTGGTGACGTTCGGCGAGAGTTTCACAATCAGCGGGCGGCGGGAGATGCGTTTGGTTGTGTTTACAAGTTCATCCAGCGATCGCGGATCGCTGCCAAACTGGATGCCGCCGGCCACCGTATTGGGACATGACACATTCAGCTCGTAGGCGGCGATGTCCTCACCTTCGTTCAGGATCTCAATAGTACGTTCGTAGTCTTCGCGGCTGTAGCCAAACACGTTGGCGAAGACAACGATATTTTTCATCTTCCGCAGCTTGGGTAGCTTCTCGTCGATGAAGGCACGCGCCCCGATGTTCTGCAATCCGATCGCATTGAGCATGCCCGCCGGGGTCTCGTAGAGACGCGGCGGCGGATTGCCGGCCATCGGCTCCGCGGACAGTCCCTTGACCACAAAGCCGCCGAGTTTGTTGAGGTGCACCACATCCTCGAACTCAATACCGTAGCCGAACGTCCCACTAGCCGCGATAACAGGATTCTTCAACTTGATACCCGCAAAGGTAACGCTGAGATCAGGAGCGGGAGCCGGGGCCGTTGCGGTCATCGCCGGCCTCCGACCTGAAGCGTAGTGGTCCTCATCCTGGCGGCGCGGGTTTTGGTTGAAATGAACCCGTCGGAAGCGGGCCTGAGGTTCCGTCCTTCTACCGGAGGCGAGTTGCGGTCCGGCCCCCCGTTCGAGCTGGTCGCACCGCGACGTGCGGGAACCAGCATTTCCGTCAGCACCCGTCCGATCGAGTGGGTCGGCGCATTAATCCCCAGCAGCGAAGCCAGCGTGGGAACCAAATCGACAGGCTCAGCGCGGGTGCGATAAGTTCCTGTCTGGAAGGGAAGACCGTAAAAAGCCAGCGGCACATGCGTGTCGTAATTGTAGGGGGTTGCGTGATCGGTCCCACCCACGAAGCCGATGGTGAAAGGCGGCGGAACGCCCAGCACGTACCAACCTGCGAGTGGCGAATAGCTATGCAGATACTTCAATCCCAGCTCGGTGTTCGGCGCATCACCTCGCTCGAGCTGGAAGCGCGTGTAATAAGCACGCAGGCCAGCCTGCTTCAAGGCCTCGCCCACGTCGCGCTCTGCGTCTTGCTCACTAACCTTGACGGCCGCAAAAGCCTCCGGGTTCAGCCAGGCCACCGGGTAGTCGAACTCCTTGACGTATTCAGCCGGGTGGGCAAGCCGGGCTGACAACCCGCTATTTACCTGGGCGCGTATCTTGTCCGACGTAATATTTGCCGCCGGAAGTCGTAATCCGGCCGCAATCTTGGGTAAGGGCGCAAGCCCATGATCGGCCGACAACGCAATCCAGATGTTGGCCAGCCCAATCTGATGTCCCAGAAACTCGAAGAACCCGGCCAGTTGCCGGTCGGTGGCCAGCGCCATGGCCTGCATCTCAGGAGAATCGGGTCCCACCTTGTGGCCAAGAATATCGTTGGCCGACAAGCTGAGGATCAGCAGATCGGTAGCCGGCCCATTGCCCAGCTTTTCATAAGTAATCAGTTCCCGCGCGAATTCAAATTCATAGTCATTGGCTAATGGAGTAGAGCCGACCAAGTCATAGAAGTTGCCTGCCTTGCCTTCGACAGGCTTGGTGGTGCGGAGGACGTTCCCATTGCTGTCCTTCCATTCCTGGTTCAGGTACTTCTCTTCCCGCTTATTGCTGTTGAAATCCTGCGCCCACTTGGGAAGTTCGTTGCGATAGTAAGTAGATGTGATCCAGACGCCGGATGCCCGGTCAATCCAGTACGCGCCGTCGGCCGCGAAGCCGGCAGGAAGCACAGAAGCGCGGTCCTTGAGGGCGACTCCGAAGACGCGAGACTTGCCCTGCGTCGCCAACTTGAGTTCATCGCCCAGCGTGTCGGCAAGCAGGTTGTGCGGAGAAGCTCCCGGCCCACCGCCGGGAATACCAACCAATTTTGTCTGGTCATCGTCGGCCGCGGCGACCGTGGCCTTTTTCTGCGCGTCCCACCATTCGTTAGCCATGATGCCGTGGCCGTTGCTGTATGCCCCAGTGAGCAGGGTCGCATGTCCGGGCGCAGTGCGAGTGTTGGCGTAATCATAGTTGCAGTCGGTGAAGTCAGCGCCGTGTTCGAGCAACAGGCGAAAGCCGCCTTCGCCCCACTGGTCGCGATAACGCTCCAGGTAGTCGCCGCGAAATTGGTCGATCACGATAATGACGACCAGCTTCGGCCGCGCGTTATAGGCCGATCCGAAGCCCGCAACCGGGAAGGCAAGGCAGAGTAGAAGTCCCAGAATCAAGGAGCGCGGAGAGGTTCGCATTGCGGGGTAGTTTACAGCGTGGGAGACGCCGGACCAAGTACGGCGTGTGTGGCGCGGGCGCCCCCGCCCGCGAGCCGCAAATCTTAAAGTCAAAAACCGCGGAGGAGGGCGCCCGCGCCACACGTTTCGGAGAGGTGCACTTTCCTCTGCTTTTTCGATACAGTAGTGAACTCCCATGCTTGATCTCAACTTCGTTCGCGACAACCTGCCTCTGGTCGAAGAGAAGCTGCGCCAGCGCGGCATGGATCCCGCACAGGTACTAAAAGATTTCCACCAGGTGGATACCCAGCGCCGCCATGCCATTACTGAAGCCGAGACCATGAAAGCCCGGCGCAACCGCGCCTCCGAGAAGATTGCCGAGCTGAAAAAGAGCGGTCAGGACGCGACCGGCCAGATTGCTGAAACGAAGGAGTTGCGGGAACAGATCCAGCAGCGCGAGAAAGCGGCGGAGGAGTTTGAGGCCAATCTGCGGAATATTCTCACCGGCATCCCCAACCTGCCTCACGAAAGTGTGCCCGTCGGGAAGACTCCCGAAGATAACGTTGAAGTGCGGCGCTGGGGCGCGACACCCAAATTCGATTTCACCCCCAAACCGCACTGGGAACTGGGTGAAGAACTCGGCGTTCTTGATCTCAAGCGCGCCACCAAACTTTCCGGCGCGCGCTTTGCGGTGTACTGGGACTTGGGAGCGAGGCTGGAGCGGGCTCTGGCCAATTTCATGCTCGATCTGCACACTCGCGAGCACGGCTACACCGAGGTTCTCCCGCCATACTTAGTAAATTCGGAGTCGATGTGTGGCACCGGACAGTTGCCGAAATTCGCTGCCGACCTCTTTCGCGTCCCCCACGGCGAAAAGGACCTTTGGCTGATTCCCACAGCGGAAGTGCCGGTCACCAATCTTTACCGCGACGAGGTGCTGGAAGCCACGCGCCTGCCGATTTCTCTCACTGCTTACACGCCCAGCTTTCGCAGCGAGGCTGGTTCCTACGGCAAGGACGTGCGGGGCATCATCCGGCAGCATCAGTTCCAGAAAGTCGAACTGGTCAAATTTGCGCGGCCCGACACTTCTTACGAGCAACTGGAGAAGCTGACGCGAGACGCCGAGGAAGTCCTGCAAAAACTCGGCCTGCACTACCGCGTGATGGCACTCTCCACCGGCGACATGGGATTCTCCTCCGCCAAGACCTATGACATTGAAGTGTGGCTCCCGGGCCAGCAATTATTCCGCGAGATTTCTTCCTGCTCAAACTTCGAATCTTTCCAGGCCCGCCGCGCGAATATTCGTTACCGGCCGGAAGGCAAGAATAAGACGGAGCTGGTTCACACTCTGAACGGAAGCGGGCTGGCCGTGGGGCGCACGTGGGTAGCGATCGTCGAGAATTTCCAGCAGGCGGATGGCAGCGTCCTGATTCCAGCGGCGCTGCAGCCTGCCATGGGCACAGACCGCATCCTGCCGAAGAAATTCTAATTCAAGACACCGTCCTGCAGAGCGCGGTTGCCAATCCCAGCAAGCAAAGCCTAGACTTGAGCGGAAACGACTTGACCGAAGCCAGGATGACGACGACCGTTGCCGATGCGCCCGCCGTGCCCATGATCAGGATCTGGCGCACAATTCGCGATTTCATTCTCTGGTCGTACGAGCGCGGCACCCTTCAGTATGACGTCATGGTTACGCTCATCCTGCTGTTTGTCTTTCTCTCGCCCTACTGGATCAACTTCCGCGATAAACCGGTGGAACGCAATCCGCATCCAAGTGGTGTAGTTGTGACTCCTGAGGCGGGCGGAGGATTCATTTACCAGATCGAAGGCGCGGCCATCTCGGGTACGGATGACGCCACGGTGCGGCAACAGCTGCTGCGGATTGTAGAACCTATATCCGGCGAAGTGAGCATCACCAAGTACGAAGCTCTGCGCGACCATCGAGGACGCGTGCTGACTTACAAAGTGTGGGCGCAGAAAGAATAGCCATGGCGCTCGACTGTGCCCGGCGAGGTCAATATGAAACGCGCGCTATCACTTTGCCGCTGCATCTTGGCGATGGTTTGTCTGGTTGTGCTGCTTGCGGTTGCTGATGCCCCGCCGGACGCCGCGCTGGAGAAGGTCCTCGGCGAAATGGACAGCGCCGCCGAAAAATTCCACACCACTGAAGCCAGCGTGGTCTGGGACCAATATCAGAAAATCGTGGACGAACACGAGCAGCAGAAGGGAAAGGTCTACTTCCGCCGCTCCGCCAACGAAATCCAAATGGCGGCGGACATCACCGAACCGGACCAGAAATATGTGCTGTTCAATGGCTCCAAGGTCCAGGTTTACCAGCCCAAAATCGACCAGGTGACGGCCTATAGCACGGGCAAGAATCGTGAGGAATTTGAGAGTTTTCTGGTGCTGGGCTTCGGCGGCCGTGGACATGACATCTTGAAATCGTTCGATGTGAAATACCTGGGCAACGAAACCGTCGACGGTCTGGATACCGCCAAGCTGGACCTGGTTCCGAAGTCGGCCGGCGCGCGCAATAACGTCGCCCACATCATCCTGTGGATTGACCCAGCCCGCGGAATTTCGGTGCAACAACAGTTCTTTTTCGGTAATTCGGGCGACTTTCGCCTGGCCAAGTATTCCGGTATCAAGGTGAACGAAAAGATTCCCGACTCCGTCTTCAAGCTCAAGACTACCGGCAAGACCAAGTTCATATCGCCGCAGGGCTGACCGGACGGAAACCTTCGAAAAGCCCTCCATAAATATAAATTGGGGGCTGAAAAACACGAGGCGGGCGGTATACTGCTTTTGCGCCGTTTGTCGGTTGGAACTTTATAGACCCCGGATACCCCAATTGCATGGCCAAGGTTTTTACGATCCCGGTTCCTCCCAAGATTGGGCGCAAACGTCGCGAACGGACCACTGATCCGCGTTATGTGGACGGGCAGCGCTTGCTGGTCGAAGCCATGAAGTACCTGGCGCAGGCCGATCCCGTAGCCAACCGCGGAGCCATCGAACTGCTTTCCGAGCATGTTCGTACCCGCTTCCGTATGAGCGACTCTCCGCTAAGCTAAAGCCAGATTTCCGCCTCAAACCAGTCGCGCCGGCTCAATCGCCTTCCGCTATCGTCCACAATGTTTAGGGTGTTATGTCTCTTCTGACCATCAGTCATATCAGTCGATGCACTTTTTTATTCTTGATAGTTGGTCGGCTTGCCGACTAAACTTCCCGGCTAATTGCAACTGGTCTTACATTTGTTGAAGAAGAATTACAAAAAGTTACGGACAGAGAGGAAAACCGTATGAACCGGGACCGGTCATTGCGTTGCGCATTTCTCCTGCTTGCCGTTAGCTTGATGGTCAGCCTCCCTGCGTTGGCCCAGAAAATCACCGGAGACATTTCAGGCACAGTGCAAGACACCACCGGGGCGGTGGTCAAAGAAGCGAAGGTGACCGCCACGAACTATGCCACCGGCGAGACTCGCTCCGCCACCACGTCGGATAGCGGATTCTATCGGATCCTGGAACTGCCGCCCGGCAACTATAAGGTCACTGCCATCGCCCCGGGCTTCAAGACATCCACTCGAGATGCGCAGGTGGGTTTGTCCCTGGTGACGCAATCGGATTTTCAGCTGCAACCTGGACAGGTTTCGGAAACCATCGAGGTCGAGGGCGCCGCTCCGCTGGTAGAAACTACGGAAGACAGGCTCAGCACATTATTTGAAGGCAAGGCTGTTGCCGACTTGCCTAACAACGGGCGGGACTTTAACAATCTGCTCGACGGTGTGCCTGGCGTACAGCGCAGCCCCGGTGGTGGATTTCAGAGTCTCAACATCGACGGACAGCGCGCCACCTCGAACAACTTCGCCGTGGACGGCATTCCCAACAATGACCGCTATTACGGCGAATCATCGCTTGGTCAGGCAGCGATTTCAGGCACAGCCGCGGCCTTGATTCCGCTGGAAGGAATTTCCGAATTCAACGTGCAATCGAACCCCGGTGTGGAATTCGGAGTGAAAGGTGGGTCTGTAATTAACATCGGGTTGAAGAGTGGAACCAACGCCATTCACGGCAGCGCATTCTGGGACCGTCACACCGATGCTTTCGATGCCCGAAACTGGTTTGCCAGCAAGGTCACCCCGTTCCGTCTGAACCAGTTCGGCGCCTCGGGCGGGTTCCCAATCAAGAAGGACAAAGCATTCCTCTTCTTGTCGTATCAGGGGTTCCATCTCAAAGATCAATTCCCTGCCCAAGTGACACTACCGACGGCAGCACAGATTGCTGACGCGACCTCGTGCGTAACAACGGGAATCAATCCGAACACTTCCGGAACGAACGGTCCAGACGGCAATCCTTGGACCACATGTCTCAACGGCACTACTCCAGGACCGGGTAGCGACCAGATTTTCGGCACGGCAGACGATGGCACGGTTAACTCCATCGGCGCCGATTTGCTCTCGTTTATCCCTACAAGCGCAGCGGGGTCAGCTAACATCACGGCCGACAACGTCCTCGACTTGAATAATTTTCACGTGAAATTTGACTACGTCTTCAGCCCTTCGCACCGGGTTTCGGTGAAGTATCTTTTTGGCGACAGTCTGCAGAACCAGCCTTCAACCGCAGGAGTACCCCAATCGGTAGGACCGCTTGCCACCAACGCCAATATGTGGAACTCAGTTGCGCCCAGCCGGGCACAACTTGCGGGCGTTAATTACACCTGGACGATCACTCCCAACTCGGTGCTGGAGAGTCGTTTCGGATACCAACGATTTTCCCAGCGGATTGGCGTAAACAACAACATCGATCCCAACGCGCTGGGTATTAACACTGGGCCGCTGGGTGCGAGCTCTTCAGACAAGGAGAACTTCGGAGTTCCGACGGTCTACTATCTGGGCTATTTCGGAGGAGGCTACACCGTTGGTGGGGTCCAAGGATACCCGATCGTCACCCGCCCGGACGCCTCCTATGATTGGCAAGAGCACTTCACCACCATCAAAGGCAATCACACCATCAAGATCGGCGGACAGTATCAAGACGCCTTCACCAAGTCCCGGCGCGACCGGGCGCGTACCGCCTTGGGCTTCTACTACTACGGGTTCTACTACTGTGGAGGAGACGGCAATTGCCCCGCTCAGTTCGCCGGCGTGGACCAATCCAATCCGGTGGCCGCGCTGAACGAGCTCCTGCTGGGGCTGTCCAACGGTGCCTCGCGGTCTTTCGGTGTGACCAACCGCCACATCTACCAGAAGTCACTTGGCCTTTACGTGCAGGACAGCTGGAAGGTGAAACCCAACTTCACCCTCGAGTTGGGGGTTCGGTGGGACGTTTCCGGCGCCTTAGGCGAGAAAAACAACATAGGCGCCAACTTTTTGCCGGGTGATCCAAAAGCAGATTCCGGCGGGTTCGTCAGCCTCGCCAGCCAGCCGCTTTACAAGCGGGACATGAAAAACTTCGGCCCGAGGGCGGGGTTCGCCTGGGATGTGTTTGGCAAGGGCCGGACCGTGCTTCGCGCTGGCTATTCTCTGGGTTACGACCTGCCAAACTTTGGCGCTATCCACGCCCCGCAAACGTACTTTCAAATGTGGAGCGGAACCCGGGCCGGATTCTTCAGCCAGATTCCGGAGGGCATCTTCTCGGTCAGCGTCAGCACAACGCCGGCGGACAACCAGGCAATCTTTACAGGTAACTCGCTTTGCGCGGATTTCGTTTGCATGGCGCCAGGCGTGAACATCTATGGGCAGAGCGTCACACCTGCCCCGCCCTTCAGCGTGGTACAGGTCAGACGAGACTTCCAGACTCCGATGAACCACGCGTACAACCTCACGGTCGAGCAGCAACTAACCAACAAAACAGCGTTCAGCCTTGCCTTCGTGGGAACGGCGGGTCGGGACCTGCTCAACTGGCGCGATCTGAATGCCTGCCCGGTCAGCGCTACGGACGCGTGCGATGCCGCCCGGCAACCGTTTGCCGGCCAATTCCCGCAGTACAACCACATTTTGCAGCTTAACAACGACGCCTTCTCTAACTACAACGCCCTGCAAACCGCTTTCAAGGTCCGAGATCTTCATGGCCTGAGCGGACAGCTGAATTTTGTCTGGTCGAGATCCTTCGATACCGGCTCAGCCAATCGTGGCGGAAGCTTCCTGTCCGACTTCCAAAACCCCTATCGGCCAGACAAGGGATACGCGCCCGCTGATTTTGACACTCCTTGGAATGTTAATTTCACTATGGTTTACGTGGTTCCGAGGTTCAGGCCTTTGCCCAAGTTGATTGGAGATGGGTGGCAGATCAACTCCTTGTTCCGCGCTCAGGAAGGACGCCCATTCACTGCCTTTGTCTCCGGCGATCCCTCCAATCAGGGGTTAAGGGATACGGTGGCGGTCTACGATGGAAGTCCCCTCCATTATGACAACCACTACCTGGAACACGGCAAGACCACCTACTTCAATACAGCCGCCTTCTCGGCACCGGCCGATGGGCAGATAGGAAACGGCCGCAATGTCGTGCGGCAACCGGGAATTACACAGCTTGACATGGGAGTGTTCAAGAATTTCCAACTGACGGAGCGTTTCTCCGTTAAGTTCAAATGGGAAGTATTCAATGTTCTGAACCACGCCATGTTCGCTACGAAAGTACCGGGCTCGGGCAACATTAACAGCGGTTCCTTCGGGACATTTTTCGCAACCCCTGATGTCGGGACAGGTCTGAACCCGATTCTGGGTACCGGTTCGCAACGCAATATGCAGTTCGGCCTGTCCGTTGCGTTCTGACCTGGCTTAGTCGAATCGCATGAGGGAGTTTATCGATGGATGGTAAACTCCCTTTTTGCCCTTATGCGTCGTCCCTTCCTGTTTTTCCTGCTCGCCGTGTTGGGCGCGAGCACGTTCGCCCGGGCGGAAGCTCCAAACATCATCTTCATCACCGTGGACACCACCCGTGCAGACCGCATGGGTTTCCTGGGCAGCAAGAAGGGTCTTACGCCGAATCTGGACGCTGTGGCCCGCCAGGGTGTCGTCTTTGAGAAAGCTTATTCTCAGGCGCCGCTGACGCCGGTTTCGCACGCCACGATTTTTACTGGGACGTATCCTCAGTTCCACACGGTCACCGACTTCGGCCATCCGTTGCCGGCATTGTTGCCGTTCGTACCGGAGATCCTGCACAAAAGCGGTTACCGCACAGCGGCCTTCATCGGCTCGCTGATTCTGGATCCTAAAGCCAACATGGCGCCGGGGTTCGACCGCGGCTTCGATTTCTTCGACGCCGGCTTTCATCCCAAACGAGGCCCCAATGAAAGCCGGTATGACAGCGTGGAGCGACGCGCCCGGGACGTGGTCGGCCACGCCATGCACTGGATTGAGACCAGCAAGAATCGCCAAGCCCCGTTTTTTATCTGGATCCACCTCTACGACCCGCACGCCCCGTACGACCCGCCTGCGCCGTTTGACAAGCGCTTTGCCGATCTCTACGACGGCGAAGTTGCCTACGCTGACTCCGCCTTGGGCAAACTCTTTTCCTATCTGCGGCAGCATGGTTTATACGACCGGGCCCTGATTACGATGATGTCAGACCACGGTGAGTCGCTCGGAGCGCACGGCGAGAGTATGCACGGCATCTTCCTCTACGACGAAACCATCCGCGTGCCGCTGCTTTTCAAGCTGCCGGGAGAACTGCTGGCGGGCCGCCGCGTGGGGACTCGGGTGCGACTGCTGGACGTGGCTCCCACGCTTCTGAGCATGCTGAGCTTGCCGCTGCCGCCCACCTTTCAGGGCGAGTCTCTGGTGCCCATGATGAAGATGAAGGCGCCGCTGCCGGGAAAGGCGGTCCAAAAGGCCGCTGCCGATCTGCCCGCCTATGCCGAAACCGACTACCCGCACCGGGCGTTTGGCTGGAGTTCGATCCGCTCCATGCGCACTGGCAAGTATCTTTTTGTACGCGCGCCCCGGCGCGAACTCTATGACCAGACCCGCGATCTGGCCGCGGAACACAACTTGGCTGCGACCTCACCCGCCGTGACCGATACGTTGCAGGCCCAACTCGATCAGTTTCGCGATCAGACCAGCAGCTATCACGGAAAGGCAGACCAACCGGCGGTGACTGCGGAGCAAAGCGAAAACCTGAGCGCCCTGGGCTACGTGGGTTCGACTCCGGGGACAAGTTCGACCGATCCCCTGAAGGGCGCGGATCCGAAAGACAAGATCGGCATCTCAAACACGCTGCATGAAGGGATGATCGCAGTCGAAGACGGCAGATTCTCGGAGGCCATTCCCATGCTGCAGCACGTGCTGGACGATAGTCCGCTGATCGCGGCGGCGCAGATGCAGTTGGGGATTGCGCTGGCCAGAGTGAAGCGTTATCCCGAAGCCATTGCAGCCCTGCAGAAGTCGGTTAAGTTGATGCCGGACTCCCCCCCGGCACAATACGAGTTGGGTTTGGCACTTTTTGAAACGGGCGCCTGGCGGGAGTCAGTTCCTTATTTTGAGTTTGTGGCCAAGAAGCGTCCCAAATTTGCGGACGCCCAGTATTCCCTGGCGTCGGTGTATGCCCGTGTCCAACGCGTCCCAGAGGCGATTGAATTGCTGCAACAGGTAATCCAGCTCAGCCCAGAACACTTCCGCGGCAACCTGTTACTGGGGCGGATTTTCACTTTGCAGCACCGGTCCGATGAGGCCTTGCCTTACCTGAAGCAGGCGGTACTTTCCGATCCCAACAATTTTGAAGCCCACTCGTTTCTGGCTGACGCTTACGAGCAGCAGGGCAACTCGCAGGCCGCCAGCAGCGAGCGCAATCGCGCCCAGGCGCTGAAGCGGAGCCTTAAACAGTAATCCCCCGCGCCTTGTCCCGCAGTTTCGCCCGCCCCCTCAGAAAGAAAGCTTCAGGGCAAACTGGATGATGCGCGGATCGCGCGCCTGCGACACCTGCCCGAAGCTCCCGGTAAATCCGAACACGGTTGACGAATTGCCCGAGAGCAGGAACTGGGTGTGATTGAAGGCATTAAAGAATTCCGTACGAAATTCTAATGCGCTCCGCTCGTTAAATTTGAAGTTCTTAAAGATTGAAAGGTCAACGTTGTTGATTCCCGGGCCGCGCACGGAATTACGTCCTGAATCGCCGAACGAGAACAGCGGAATACCGCCCCCTTCGGTGACATTGGCGCAATCGTAGGCCAGGGGATTGAAATAGAAATTTCCTGTCGTCTCACCGTTCAGGCAGCTTCCGTTGATCCCGTTGGGGTCAGGGGTGAAGGTTTGGATGGTGCGAGCATTAAACGTCTGACGTTTTCCCACCACATCGGCCCGATCCAGACCGCTGGCCTGCTGGCTTTGATTGTCATTGGAAAAGATGGTGAAGGGAGCGCCGGATTGGAACGACGCGATCCCGTTGATCTGCCAGCCTTCGGTCAACTTGCGCATAAAGTGACTGTTACGAAATGGCTTGTCCCATGGAATTTCCCACGAGCCGCTGATCACCAACCGATGGGTTGCGTCGAAGTCGGCCAAACCGCGATCAAGGCTAGGGTCCAGGGGATCTGTTTGCAGCGATGAGCGGGCACGGAAGCCGGACTGGACATCGATGGTCTTCGCCAGCGTGTATGCGCCACGAAGATTGAAGCCTCCACTGAATCGCTTGTCGATGGTGAGCTGCAACTCATGGCTCGCGGAGAGCCCGTTGCTGTGGTCGGTCAATAGCTGTCCGGCTTCCGTAAGCGAAGAGTTCGGATCGGTGGGATCGCTGCATCCCGCCAGGGCGCGCGCGCAGTCGGCGTTGGTGAAACCGACTCCCGGTCCGCCGCTATTGTCGAGCTGTTGCTGCAAAATCCCTGGTTGCGGGAAGTTCACATCTGCCGAGGTGATGAGCTTTCTGCCCAGGCTGCCGACATAGTAAGCCTCAAATCAGGGTGTCTTTAGTGAGCTGGTACTGCAAGCCGTAGTTGTAATTTTCCGAGTACGGCGTTCGGAAGTGAGGATCGACTACGAAGGCAAAAGATACCTTGGGTACAAAGAACTGACCGAGCCGGCCTCCCGCAATGAACGGAAACGGGTTCACCGTACCGGGCGCAAACGAGTTAAACGGGTCCGCGATCGGGTCAACTCCGGGTGTGAATCCTGAGTAATTCAGATTCGACACGTCTCCGAAGGGTGGCTGTCCACCGAATTGCAGGTTGAGAGCCCCGTCTTCAATGTCATAGAAAATTCCGAAACCT
>Ga0137403_10002853_pt1 | contig 20937 bp, 18 predicted proteins | sample CZOMad2_1_16fung_FD_122057 | JGI IMG/M metagenome (GOLD analysis project Ga0137403, IMG submission 122057) | Vadose zone soil fungal communities from Angelo Coast Range Reserve, California, USA - CZOMad2_1_16fungal (Hybrid Assembly) | ecosystem: Environmental > Terrestrial > Soil > Vadose zone...
CCGCCGGGTCGAGATCGGCATAGTGGATTCGAAACTTATCACGAACGGCCCTCTCGTCGTGCCAAAGTGAATTAGGCAGTACAGGTCCGGTGTAGACATCGAGAGCGGACTTCACCAGGAACACCCGCCGAAAATTGTCGAGCGCACACAGTAAATGACGAGCAATCCGGAATGTAATTTTCGAATTGCCGAGGACAGTAGCTTCGGGCGAAATCCAGTAACGTGTAGAATGCCCGCAATGGCGTTCCGACGGCTGGTTGTCGTCGCCTCGATTCTCTTCGCAGCCTTGCCCGGTCTATCGCAGCCATCCATCGATTATCACCAGCATCTGCTAAGCCCGTCGGCGGTCAAACTGGGATCTCTACCCAAGCCACTCACCGCTCGGGATCTAATTCCTCTGCTGGATGCAGCAGGAGTTCGACGCGCCCTTGTTCTATCTCTGGCGTATCAGTACGGCAATCCAAATAGGCCTCCGGTCGCAGACGAATACGCTGAGGTACGACGAGAGAACGACTGGACCGCACATCAGGTTGCGGAGTATCCCGATCGGCTCCGGGCCTTTTGCGGTGTCGATCCGCTTAAGTCTTACGCCATTGCCGAGATTCAACGTTGCGCGAAAGACGCGTACCTTCATTACGGTCTTAAGCTGCATTTCGGGAACTCCGATGTGGACATGGATAATCCGCGCCACGTCGCTCAACTGCGCCGCGTCTTTCGGGCTGCCGATGAACATGGAATGGCAATCGTGATTCACATGCGACCATCGGTGACTCGCAATCGGCCGTATGGTGCCAAGGAAGCAAAGACCTTTGTAAACAAGGTTCTTCCCTCGGCTCCCCACGTGCCGATTCAGATTGCGCATCTTGCTGGCGCTGGCGGATTCGACGACCCATCGATTAACAGCGCCCTTTCCGTATTCATTGACGCCATTGCCAGACGTGATCCTCGAATGGCGAACCTCTATTTCGACGTTTGCGGAGTCGCTGGGATCGGCCGATGGAAAGAAAAGAGAGGTTTGATAGCTGAACGCATGCGTCAAATCGGCATCAGCCGAATAGTGTGGGGTTCAGATGGGGCCTTTGGGGCTGGGATGAATCCAGTCCAGGCTATAAACGCATATCAAGAGCTGCCATTGACGCCGGAGGAGTTTCACAAGATCGACACGAATCTCACTCCGTACATGCGTTGACCGAATCGATTGATGAAACAAACGCTGGGTTTCGGAACGACGACGGCCAACTCGGAACTTATTTCGTCGGCTGATCGGCCGCAAGTCAGAATGGCGGCCTTTCCCAAGCTGAGCACTCTCACCGGTCGGCACACAACTCGCACACAGCAACAGCCCGTACCCGGCTTGCGGAATCGAAGTGAAGGCGTCTCAACTTGCGGTTTGCTGACCATCCTGAAACTATTAGCAATCAGCTAAACTGCTATTCCGAATGCGGACGCATAACGAGACAAGGAATTGCCAGAGACTCGCGCATCACTGGCTTCTGTCCCTCTGCCTGTTCGGAATCGTTGTTACGCTCCGTACTCCAAGGTGAAGTATGAAGACGATCATCGTGCTCGCTCTGGCGTTGCAGCTCTCGCCCGTAGCTCTCGCTCAAACCGTTTCACCTTCCGCGTTTCCCGCCGCTCCTCAAATTGCCGATGTGCGCAGCGGTGAGCTCCGCCTGAAGGGGTATTTCTGGAAACCCGCTGGTTCAGGGCCGTTCCCGGCTATCTTGTTCAATCATGGCTCTGGCGCTGACGACCCGCAGCATACGGCTGGTCGGACGATGGCCGAGGCCGCTTCCGATCTTGCTCCGATTTTTCTTAAACACGGCTACGCTTTCTTTTATCTTTGCCGCCGGGGCCAGGGTCTTTCCGCCGACCAAGGACCACTTACGCAAGACCTTCTGAAACAAGCGGAAGCCAAGGGTGCTGACGCGCGAAAGCAGTTACACTATCAGTTAATCACGGGCAGCCAATTGGATGACGGTCTCGCAGGGGTAGCGTTTTTGAAGGCCGCGCCGGATGTAGATCCCAAGCGCATCGCCATCATCGGCCATTCGTTTGGCGGGATGATCACGCTGCTTTCTGGCGATCACGACAGCACCATTCGCGCTGAAGTAGCCTTTGCCGCGGGCGCGAACTCCTGGCATGCATCGCAAGAATTGCGCGACCGCACCTGCGCGGCAGTCGGGAAAACGGCGGCGCCTATCATGCTTCTGTATGCGGCCAATGACTTCGATACGACACCCGGAAAGGACATCTCTGCGGAACTCGACCGGCTCCACAAATCCCATTTGCTCAAAATTTATCCCGCGATCGGCAAGACCTCAGATGATGGGCACAATCTGCTTTACCTTGGCATCCCCGAATGGGAACCTGATGTTTTTCAATTTTTGGACGACAACGTCAAACACTGATTCCATTCGCGTTCGAATTTTGCACAGTCCCGAATGACGGGCTACTCTTACCTAGCCATGTAGGGTAAGGTTTGCCGACTACTCGCTAGGAACCCGTGGAACGTGAAGCCCAACGCCAGGAGTGCGGCTCACTTTATGCTCCAGCTTCCAATGGCTGGTCCTTTGCTCCCCGAATCAAAAGCCACAAGATAGCCGCAGGCTCGCCCAACGTTAACGGGATGTTCGCCAATCGGCTTACGATATTCGCGTAACTCGGCAGAAGAAACGGTGTGAGGCTTACGGCCAGGTAGCCGAAGCATGCAGCAATCAGCACGCGCCCAGGAAGCGCGGCAGGAAACGGCTTTGGGCCCTATCAATGGCAACTGGCTTGGTGGCCCTGTGTTTCGTCTTGCCTGACTCATAATCGCCTGCCCGCTGGTCACGCAAGCCTAACTGTTGATTTGCTTCGTTTTGTCCAGCGTTTGTCGCTCGCGTTCTTGTAGGGTAGGCCCTTGGGATCAGCAACCCAGCCATCTGGCACCTGCGAGAAGGCTGATAGAAATGCAGTTTCCCTTGGAAAAGCTCCCATTCCCGCTCGACCCCTGAGAGAAAAAGGGTAATGGTTTATGAGGCCATACCGATCGCGATGGCAATCACTCGTCCGGTCTCGACGGTGCTTTCTTTTCCCAGGTTACTTAGTCGTTGCCGCGCCCGGGAAAGTTCGATTCGGTGTAGAGCGAGCGTCGACGAACCTCCGCCAAGCCAGTACGGTAGAGCTGTCCTCAATAGATCGCCAGGTAATGCTCACGTTCTGCGGAGCTGACCGTGCGGTTGTGAGCCAGCCACTCTTCTCGCTTGACCGTCAAATACAAGTCGGCATAATCCTTCCCCAGCGAGCCCTTCACGACAGAATCTTTGGTCATGGCGTTGATCGCTTCGTCGAGAGTCTCGGGCAATACCTCAATTTTGCGCGCCGATACCTGCTCGTCGGGTAATTCGTAAAGGTTGTCAAGATTCAGTTGTCCCGGATCGATCTTCAGAGTGATTCCATCCAAACCTGCTGCGATTAACCCGGCAAATGCCAGATAAGGATTGGCGGCGCCATCCACCACCCGGATCTCGAAGCGGCCCGGCGCCGGAATGCGGATCATCTGGGTGCGGTTGGAAGCTCCATAGGTGATGTATACCGGAGCCCAGGTCGCACCCGAGCGAGGCGCACCGCGCACCAGGCGCTTGTAACTATTCACCGTGGGCGCGACTAAGGCAGATAGCCCACCCGCATGTCGCAGCACTCCTCCCATAAACCAGCGTCCTATTTGCGACAAACCAAGTTCCGCAGTCGAGTCCAGAAACAGGTTCTTGCCTTTCTCGTCGGCCAGGCTCAAATGCACATGGGCGCCATTTCCTGTGAGGTGACTGAATGGTTTCGGCATGAAGGTGGCCCACAGTCCGTGTTGCTCCGCTACGGTGCGCACCATCCATCTAAAAAACGTATGGCGATCGGCCGTGGTTAGTGCATCGGAGTATGTCCAGTTAATCTCGAACTGGCAGTTACCGTCTTCGTGGTCGTTTGCGTAGGGATCCCAGCCCAGGTCCTGCATATAGCGCAGCAGAGCCGTCATGATATCGAGATTGCGGTGCAGGGCCCGCAGATCATAACAGGGCTTGCTGAGCGTATCCAGGGCATCCCAGGGAACAAACTCGCCCGCGTCGCTCTTCTTGAGAAGCATGAACTCCGGCTCGATGCCGATATTCACCACATATCCCTGCTTGCGTGCCTCCTCCAGTTGACGCATCAGCACAGTGCGCGGGCAAAACGGCCAAGCCCTGCCTTCAACATGGAGATTTCCAGTCACCCATGCGATGTTCTTGCGCCAGGGGAGAATGGCCAAAGAACGAAAGTCCGGAACGCTGGAAATGTCCGGATCGTGCGGCTTTTGCCCGACATTGCCGCACGCGAAACCGGCAAAGCCCGCCCCGTCTTGCGAGAATTCCTCCAGATGGGAAATAGGAACCAACTTCGCCTTGGGCGCGCCGGTCAATTCCACGAAGGAAATCAAAAGATATTCGACGCCCTTCTTGATTAACTCGGACTTCAACTTGTCGGTTTCGGTCATGGTATTTTCTCGCTGAAGTGTTTTTCTTAGTGCGACACTGCTGCTGCGGCCTTTTCTCCAACCAACTTCCCGGTGGCAAACCGTCCCGGTGAGAACGGCTCGATCAGGCTCGAAGTTTTCCCCGTGGCAATCAGGGCCGCCATACACTTGCCGGAAATCGGGGTTGCCTTGAATCCGTAGGTCCCCCATCCCACATCTACATAAAAGTTGCTGACCTCCTGCGAAGCACCCATGATTGGTGCGAAGTCCGGAGTCATATCACAAATTCCCGCCCACTGCCGCAACACGCGAACCCCATGCAGTTGAGGAAAGAGTTCGAGTGTGTAGGTTGCCATCTGCTCCAACGTCGGCAGCGTGCCCTTCATGCAATACGATTGGTAGGGATCGATCTCCGCGCCAATTACCAGTTCGCCCTTATCCGTCTGGCTCAAATAAACGTGCAGCGATGCCGACACAATGACGACATCCAGAAACGGCTTCAGCGGCTCGGTGACACACGCCTGCAAAGGATGAGTCACAATCGGCAATTTCACGCCAGCCATGCTCGCAATCGTCGAAGCCCATCCTGCAGTCGCATTCAATACAGCGCCCGCGGCTACTGGCCCGCGCTTGGTCATCACCGTGGTTGCCCTATTGTTCTCCACCTTGATGTCCGTGACTTCCGTATGCGGATGGATTTCAATCCCCATTCGATCACAAGCCCGCGCGTAGCCCCAGACCACAGCATCGTGACGAATAATTCCGCCCGGCGGATGATAGAGCGCCGCCAAGATCGGGTACCTTGCGTCGCAACTCAGATCGATCGCAGGCGCCAGCTTACGGATTTCTTCCGTATCAATCATCCGGCTGTTGACTCCGAGCAACTGATTGTTCTCGGCACGCACGCGCAAACCTGTAACCGACGAATCGTTGTGTGCAAGCGTCATGTGACCGCATTGGCTGAAGAGCAGGTTCCACTCCAGTTCCTGTGACAGCCGCTCGTACAACTTGAGGGCAGCGTCGTAAAACAAAATGCCTTCGGGGGTCCTGTAGTTGGAACGCAGGATGGCGGTGTTTCGTCCGCTCGCGCCCGCTCCCAGATAGCTCTTGTCCAGGAGCGCGATTTTCTTTACACCGTGTTCCTTACCCAGATAGTAGGCAGCCGCCAGACCATGCGCGCCCGCGCCGACAATCACCACATCGTAACTGGACTTCAATTCGTGGCGCCGCCACATCCGGGTTTTGTCAAAAAGCTGCATGATTTGATTTCAAACTTCTAATTCGACAAAGAACGAAGTGCTTCTAGCCCGCTTGAGCAAAGACCAAACTCGCGTCCGGCGTGAAGGATCGCCTTCCAGGCCGATACCGCATAGTCCCTCGTAATCAGGAGATGAAACGCGGGAATCGCCCCAATATCCTCGCGCAAGAAAATCCCCGGGATGTGCGCCAGACTAGCCTGCCCGCAACCGAAGTTGGGCAACGCCGTATCGCTGACGTTCAGGGAACTCAACTTCCTCAATACCTCCCTGCTATTCGGACCAGCCAGGCGAAGAGCAGCATAGACACTGGTGACATCGATGGCTTCAGCAGGAACTGGACTCGACGCTTGACCCAGGATCAAATAGTGCGTTGCGCTCAGACACCATGACAGTCGTTCCGGCTTGGTTTTCAAATCGAATTTCGACAGATAGCTGAGATCGGCCACTCCGACGCTTTCGCGGATCTTCGCCGCTTCCTGATTGGGACGGACAAAGTACGCCGGCAACTCCCAGCCGGAGTATTCCCCGAAGGTTGCGCCTGCATTACTATGCTCGGAATGGAGAGCCGATCTCTTCATAGGATCATTGCCGCAACCGCAGGCCCTCCGGATCGTAGAAAGGCCGCATGGTCACGGTGGCCGGGGTCAGTTTGCCATCGACGCGAACCTGGATCGAAGTGCCCTCCCGGGCCTCCGAGGACCGAACGAATGCCAGTCCAATCGCTCCATTCTGAATTGGTGAAAAGCGGCTGCTGGTCACTCTACCGACAGGTTGCCCGTTCATTACGATAGCAGCGCCGTCTTTCGGCAAGCCTGCCTCTTTCAAAATGAAGCCGACCAGCTTTTCCCGGGTTTGATTTTTGGCGGCATGCGCCAGCAACGACTTACCAACAAAGTCTTCCTTGTCCAGTTTGACCGCCCAGCCCAACCCCGCTTCATAAGGATTGGTAAGAGCATCGGTATCCACCCCGACAATGACGTGCCGCTTTTCCAGTCGCAGCAAGCGTTGGGCCTCCACGCCAAAAGCTTCGATTCCGAATTTCTTACCTGCGTCGAGCAACCTTTGCCAAACCCCTTCGGCGGATTCCGCGGGGCAATGAATCTCCCATCCGGTTTCGCCGACAAAACCAATCCGCAACAAAAGCGCGAGGCATTCACCTATTTTGGCCTCGCGGCATGCCATGTAAGGAAATGCGGTAGAACTCAAATCGCAATCAGCGAGCTTCGCGAGTACATCGCGGCTCTTGGGTCCGGCCAGGTTCATCGCGCCATAACCCGCCGTCACATTGCAGATGTGTACATCCCACTGTTTGCCGACCAGCTGCCATTGCAGCCACTGGTGGACGAAATCAAGGTTACCGCTTGTGGTGGTGACGAAGTAGCGATCCTCCGCCAGCCGCGAGATCGTGCCGTCATCCAGAATGATTCCACCCGAATCGCACATTAGCGCGTACCGGACCTGGTTGACGCGCAACTCTGAAAATCGATGCGTGTACACAAGGTCGAGCAGCCTGCTCGCATCCCGCCCACGGACATCCAGCTTGCCCAGCGTGCTGACATCGATGATGCCTACGGTTTCGCGGACGCTCTTATGTTCGAGCAGAACTGATTCGCTTTCAGTCGCGGCCTCGTGTCGCTTGTAATAACGAGACCTCTTCCACCCACCCATGTCCATCCAAACCGCGCCCATCCGCTGATGCGACGAGTGCATAGGAGTGAAGCGCGTCGGATGGTGGCTTGGACCCGCGAGCGCGCCTAGGGTCACCGATGGATTCGGCGGGCGCGAAGTAGTTACGCCCGTCTCAGCTACTGTCCTACCCGTGTCATGCGCGCAAATTCCGATCGCAGACAGCTGACACATGCGCCCCTGGCAAGGCCCCATAGTCGCGGTGGTATAGCGTTTCAAGGTTTCGATCTGGTCGAAACCCTCGGCAATTCCATCGCAAAGGTCTTTACAGGAAACATCGCTGCATAAGCATACGAACGCTCGCTTGTGCGTGGAGAGCGGAGGGAGCGCGTTAGGCAGCATCTCCCCGGCAGCATCGCCGGCCACCGATACATTGGGCGGCAAATCGGCCGGCAGAAATGCCCCGCGGTCGTTGTTCCACTCAAGTTTTCCTCCGGCTTGCGCCACCAAACCGGCGTTGGGGACATGGGGGCCGCAAATCACGATGAGGTCGCAGGTGAAATTACCGTTGGAAGTCTGAATGCCCTTGACCTGCGCTGATCCCCGAGCGGAAACAACTTCTCGCGGCTCTACCACCGCGGCGATTTCAACTCCTGCCGCGCGCAATTCCGATGCGATCTCCTCGGCTACTGCACCTCCACCGAGAACGACCGCACGTCGACCGGGCACAATCCCATGAAGATGCAAGAGCCGCCGCACTCCGGTCGATAGCATCACACCTGGTAAATCATTGTTCGGGAAAAGAATTGGCGTTTCAAAAGTGCCCGTCGCGACCACGACGCGCTTGGCCCGCAAGTGCACCAGGCGCTCGTTCGCGTCTGAATGAGGATTGCGCTGCAAAATTCCCAGCAGATTTCCCTCATACATCCCGAAGCAGGAACTGTCTTGCAAGATCCTGACATTGGCAGCACCCTGCAACTTCGCGATTGCATCTGCCGGCACAGCGTCCGTACTTTTCCCGTAGCGCAGCTGCCCGCCTAAGGCGGTTTGGTCGTCCACCAGTACAATTGCATCTCCGTGTTCGGCCATCGTCAGGGCTGCGTGGATACCTGCCCAGCCTCCACCGATGATTGCGGCATCGGTGTGTATCCATTCATGTTCGTATTCTGCAGGTCGCGTGGGTAAGATCTCGCCCAGGCCCGCTGCCTTGCGGATGATCGGCTCCGCCGCATGCCACATGGCGGGATGAGTAAAGGTCTTGTAGTACCAACCTACCGGCATGAGCCGGTCGAAACACTGGGTCGCTGAGAGGAAATCGGTTTCCAGCGACGGAAACGCATTTTGCGATTTCACGCTCATGGCCTCCCGTACCGGAGTTACGCAGGTTCGGACGTTCGGCACCCCATCCACGTTCATCATGCAATTGGGACAGTTGCCTGAGACACAGAGCAAGCCGCGGGGCCGGTGATATTTGAAGCTTCGACTGAATATGCGCTGACCATCGCGATAAAGTGCGGACGCAATCGTGTCTCCCGGCGTGGCTTCAACCGGTTTGCGTTGAAAGAAGAACTTCACCGGCCCGTCTCCTCCGGCAGGAATGATTCTAGAACTTCATTCGATATCGTGTTGCGCACCGCCTGGATCCATTGCCCACATCCGGATCGATGAAACCACCATTCCTTTTGCACGCCGGCGATGTTCGCGCGGTTGAAGCGATAGTCGATCCAGGCAGTTTCGGGAGCATCGATTGGCGGTTGCTGCGTTACCTCTCCGCCGAAGCGGAACTCGTATACCGAACGCGGGCCGCAATGGGGGCAAGGCAGCAAGAAAGACATTACCGACCAAATACCTTTCTTGTGCCCACCAGAGGGAGACCGCAGATGGCCGAGGCCTCGAGCGTAAGAGCAGCCATGTCCTCGGGCTCGAGGTGGTGTACGTCGGATTTTCCGCAAGAGCGAGCCAGCATCTGAATCTCAAGCGTCGTCGCGCGGAGAAAATTGCGCACCCGTTCGGCGCCCTCTTCGATATCGAGGCGCTTCATCAAATCCGGATCCTGAGTGGTGATGCCGACCGGACAGCGTCCAGTATGGCAGTGATGACAGGCGTAGGGCGCGGCCCCGATTGCGCGATAGTCCTCTTCGTAAATGGGCTTATTGCAATTGAGAGCGATGAGCGATGCGGTGCCGATGTAACAGGCATCCGCCCCCAGTGCCATGGCCTTGGCGGCATCGACACCGTCGCGTATGCCGCCTGCGATAATCAACTGCACCTCGCCGTATACTCCACTATCTTGCAATGCGGCCCGCGCTTCGCAAACTGCCGCGAGTGTCGGAATGCCTGTGTGTTCCTGAAAAATTGCCGGCGAGGCGCCCGTGCCGCCCTCCATGCCGTCGACTACGACCACGTCCGCTCCGGCCTTCACCGCCAGCTTCACATCGTCATAGACTCGGCTGGCGCCCATCTTGACAAAGATAGGAACCTGCCAGTCGGTGGCCTCGCGGAGTTCTTCGACCTTGATGATCATGTCATCCGGCCCTAGAAAATCCGGATGACGCGCCGGACTGCGTTGATCAACTCCGATCGGCAAATCCCGCTGCTCGGCAATTCGATCCGAAACTTTCGATCCCAAGAGCAATCCGCCGGTGCCTGGCTTAGCGCCCTGGCCGATGGTCAACTCAATGGCATCCGCTATCCGCATGTCGTGAATATTGATCCCGTAGCGCGAAGGCAAAACTTCATAGATGAGCGTCTTGCTGTTCTCGCGCTCCGCCTTCAACATCCCGCCATCACCCGTAGTGTTGGAAGATCCCACAGCGGCAGCGCCTTTCGCCAGCGCCACTTTTGCGTTGTAGGACAATGCTCCCCAACTCATCCCCGTGATCATCACTGGAATGTCCAGTTCGATAGGCTTCTTGGCAAAGCGCTTGCCGAGGACGGTTTTCGTCGAACACTTCTCGCGATAGCCTTCCAGCGGAATGCGGGTCAGTGAACAGGGGAGAAAGGTGAGGTCATCAAAGGTTGCCCAGCGACGCTCGCGCAGCGTGCCAAATCCGCGGATGGCATACAGGCCGGAGTCGGCCTTTGACTGAATGTCCTCAATCACCTTCGCCGCAAAAATTCCACTTGTTTGCAATTCCGGCACGCTAGAGGGCCTCCTGCCAGATCTTCCACGCTCGTTTGTCAAAGTTCCACAGCTTTCGGCCCGATACTACTTTCTTGAAGTCGACAGCCCGCGGCTTGGTTTTGCGCAACGCCGGCGGAAGATACGTGGCCAACGTCTCTTCCAGTCGCACAACGTCGCCAGGGTCCATCGCGGCCAGCACGGCGTCCGTTCCTAAATTGTTTACCTTGCCTCCCACATAACATTCCGTGGCGTACATCGAATCGGCGAAGGCTTCTCCCGCGTCGCCGCATACGATCAGCGTACCTTTCTGCGCCATGAATCCGGCCATGTAACCGCAGTTGCCGCCCACCAGAACAGTTCCGCCCTTCAGCGAGACTCCCAACCGCGCCGCCGCATCTCCGTGAATCACCACGGTGCCACCGCGCAGAGCCGCCGCTGCACCGCTGCCGGCACTACCATGCACCCGGACCGTCCCGCTTAACATGGATTCCGCGAGCCCCCATCCAGCGCTGCCTTCAATCTCGATCGACGCCCCGTCGCTCAAACCACCGCAGTAGTACCCAACGCTTCCGGCTATTCGAACCTCGCCGGCCTCCAACAGCGCCACTCCGAGATTGTGACGCGCGCCCGGGTTCTGCACGGTAACAGCTTCTTTCCGGCCAATCCTCTGGCGGATCGCCTGGTTGATCTCGCGAACGCTTTGCCCAGCCGCGTCTATGTTTGCCATACCTTCACTTCCCTGGCCTGAGCCTCCCGGGCTGAATAGTTGCCCGGGATCGCTCCCCGAAGTGCAACCTCTTCCGTGGCCACCGCCACAAACTGGTCGGTCTCGGCAAAAAGCAACGGCTTGAACGAAAACGGATCCTTCACGAAACCGAACGCCTTGTCTGTGGCCGCAAGGCAGCTGAAGGAACCGTCTAACTCGATAATCATGGATTGCAAAGCCGCCTCAAGGTCTTTTCCCTGGCGCAATTTGTCGGCTAGAAATGTGGCCACTATCTCGGAATCGTTTTCTGTGTAGAAGCGCACGCCCCGCTGCTCATAAATGCGGCGAAGCTGGTGGTAGTTCGTGATATGCCCGTTATGCACGATAGCCAAGTCCGCATATCCGTGTCCCCAGAATGGCTGGGAGTGACTGAGGTCGACAACTGACTCGGTGGAAAGGCGCGTGTGGCCGATTCCATATTTGCCCTGGAACTTCGAAACATGAAAGGCCTTTTCCAAACGCCCCGGCGAGCCTACCTCTTTCACGATCTCCAGGCGCCGCCCGACGCTCACTACTTCGACGTCATGGCCCACCGACTCAATCTTTGACAGAAACGGTTTCAGGTTGTCGACTTCCTTAAAGATGAAGCGCAGATACGCATCGGCCCGTGAAAACTGTTCGCCGCCGAACTCCTTCGCCAACCCAGTGACCAATTGTGCGCGCTCGGCCAGGTTGTCGCCGTCGCCAAGTTTCACTTGCGCCACCAGGTACCGGGGAGGATGAGAACCGAACATCGCCACTCCCGCCGAATCTGGACCGCGGCAGGCCAACGCCTCCAGCATTTTGAGCAATCGCTCACCGACCGCTGTTTGGTTCGCCGTGGTCTTGTCGAAATACCCTACGATTCCGCACATATAAGTTAGTATACTTGTAGTATACTTTAGGTATTACGGAAGGGTCATTAATTATTTTGCGCTCCGGAATTCTTTTAATCGATTGCCCCGACCGCCCGGTCTTGTGGCCGCCATTGCCCAGTTTCTTTACGCCCATGGCGGCAACACTTTTCTAGAAGGGACGTGACTTGGCGCGTGTCGTGCTCTCTCGCGCTGTACGCTGGCGCCTGGAACGTCGTATCCTGTTTTACGGAAATAAAACGGTCGTTTTCGATTGACTCCTCTCACCAAAGCGAAGGCCCAGAAGTTGGGCGAAGTGGAACGTGTCTACTGGATCCTGCGTGACTGGCTAATCACCGCCCGGCTGGCTCCGGGCGATTTTCTCTCCGAGCAGGATCTCGCGGTGCGCTGCCGCACCAGCCGCACCCCGGTGCGTGAAGCATGTACCCGTCTGATGCAGGACAACTGGCTGTCCCGTATACCTCGCAAGGGATTTATGGTGACCCCCATTTCTGTCCGCGATATCATTGACATGTACGAGTACAGGAAATTGCTTGAGTGTTTCGCCGCTGAAAAAGTGGCGGCAACCGCGACTCCCGAGCAAATCGAGGAGTTGCGCTCGATCGTAGCTCCCGAAATCGCGCCCCACGCCAACCTGAACGACATCCTGCGTGCCAATACCCAATTCCACCGCAGGCTGTCGGAGTTAGCCGGCAACGAGAGAGTCACCAGCCAACTCCAGTTGACCCTGGGCTACGTCAGCCGCCTCGATACTCTCTGCACCCAAACTGTGCCCGGATGGATCGGTCATGCCGACATTCTTAGAGCCATCGAGACCCACCAGGCAGCCGACGCACGCACCGCTATGGAAGCGCATATCGACTCCTCTCGAAACAAGATGATCAGTCTATTTGGCCGATAACTTTCAGAGTCTTCGGCGGGGCCTCAGCACCCTATGAGAGTTGCTTCTCACGGAGTGTTATTTACTGTTGCGCACAATGCCCCTGCGCCCGCAACGCCCGCATCAGCACCATACCGGGCCATGACAAGTGGAATCTCCTGACAACGTGAGTTAACACAACAGCCAGGAAGTTGATTTTTGATCTCATCGAAGAACCGGCTGAGCATCAAGGCAACGCCTCCGCCAATCACCATTACATCGGGCTCCAGGAAATCCACGATGTTGCCCAGCCAGTGGGCCAGAAACACAGTAGTTTCCTCCAACACCTCTGTGGCCAGCGGATCACCTTCCTCATAGGCTTGACCGATTGTCTCGCTAGTTACGGCCTCGATGTCGCCGTTAGCCAATTCGAGTACAGCTGACCGGCGGTTACCTCCTTCTGTAAGCTTTGTACGCGCGCGTCTGGCAATTGCCGGGCCAGATGCAAATACCTCGATGCAACCTCGTTTGCCGCATCCGCACCTGGCGCCTCGATAGTCGACACTGACGTGCCCACCCTCCGCCGCAGCTCCAGTCCGACCGTGGTAAATGCGCCCATCCAGCACGATCCCCGTACCTATTCCTGTGCCGATCGTCGCGTAAAACACGTTCGCGTAACCGCGCCCTGCTCCCCATTGAGCCTCGGCCAGAGCAGCTGCATTCGCATCGTTTTCGACCCTCACCGGCACGCGGTAAATGTTTGCAACTTCGTCCGCCAGCGCAAAGTTACGCCAGCACGGGAGGTTTGGAGGATTGACTATCACACCACTCTTCGGATCGAGCGGCCCAGGCGCACAGATGCCAATGCCACGAAGCAAACCATTGGTCCTCGGGTCGGGTGTACATCGGGTGGAAAGGGAGTCAATGGCAGAAACTACTGCGTTCAACCCGGCACACGCCGTTCCATTCGACACCATTGCCAGGCGTGTCTGCCCGAGAATGTTGCCATGGTCGTCTACCAGGCCAGCTGCGATTTTTGTGGCACCCACGTCAACACCAATGACGAGTCCCGGTGGTTGCGGAATCTCGGCCACTGACCTGCTCTCAAGCACCGGGCCAACTGTTTCACTCACTCTTCACTCCTAGCTCCTCACCGAGTCACACGATCCTCTGGGCGTACGCCCTTGCGTTCAACCACGAAGCAAAACCGAGAACACAACAGGAGTCAGTGCTGCGTGTGCTGTTTGGTTGGTTGCGAGGTGGCGAAGGGTGTCAAATCTGTCAGACATGGGGGAATAAAGACCGCCCCCGCGTTCCCGGGTGACCTGTTTCTTACGTCGAGCCTTCGCAAGTGGTTGCCGACACGCCATAGGCTTGCAGTGGAAACCCCGGATACCTTTCTGCAAGGTACCCGGGTGCGTGGATTTGGAGTCATAGCTAACCGTAAACACTGGTTTTGGGTTTAGTGCAATGTCAGCGTTACACTGACCACACTAAATGAATCCATGTCTTGGCCTTGTAAAGACGTGAGACTTGCATTTGAACTCGCCGTCCCATTTGAAGAGAACGTCGCCCACATCGTGAGCCCGTTGGAGCTCGTCCACTTGTTCATGAAGTTGATTCCCATAGAATCCCCGTGCCCTCCGGCAAAGGTACCATCACCGAGATTCCCCCAGCCCCCAGTCTTATCCAGATTGGAATTGTAGTAGGCAATGGTGGTAAACGGTCCCCAGGGATTTGGCGAGTCAAAAAATGCGGCTTGGTTTACCGACCCGCCCTGAGCGGCCGATATGAAACGTTGCAGCGCCGAGTTATAAACCATTTTTCCAAGATGCATTGGTCTCGGCCCGTGATCGACAAAGATCGGCTGCATGTTCGACCACGTGTTACTCCACTGGGCGACTCCTGCTGCATTGACTCCCGTATACACCTGGTAGGAGGCTTTCGTTAGAAGGCTCGTGTTGTCATTAAGAACTCTGGCCAAGTAAGTACAGGAGCAGAGGCCGAGAGTACCATCGCCGATGAAGTTGTCCTCAGTGGCACCAAGAAGATAGACATAGTTATCAATCGCTCCGGCATTACCCGCCCCGAAATTAACGAATGATGTAGGGCAAAGTCCAGTTGGACTGGTTTGGTCGCTACAAAAGATCCAGCTCGAATAATTACTCACCCATGAGTAGGCGTTACCGGTGGAATGGATCATCTCATAGTGATTAGGCCCGCCAGATGGCCCGCCTTCACCGGATTGATAAATCCCGCCAAGGGCGTAGAAGTTGGAACCGATGGCCATGATGCTGTTTGTCTTGCCGTTGATTGTGGAGGAATGGGTTCCGTTAAACCCTCCATACACATTAATCGCGTTGACTGTGGTGATCTGTGGAGTAGTCCCCGCCGCTGGAATTGAACCTGTGAGTTCACCAATTCCGAAACTTGCGCGGCCTATGTTGTTTGAACCAAAGAATCCTCCGCCGTCACCAAAGAAAAGATAAATGTTGCCGTCGGCTCCCCACGTATTCGGCCATAAGTCGCTTCCGTTCTGCTGATTGAAGCCCGTGGACCAATTCCATGTCATCCCCGCAATCACAGAGCTGGGGCAATACGCGGCATCACCGGTGGGAGTTGCTGCGGGTGTAGTAAGGTGCAGAGTTTGTGTAGATACGGTACTGCCGCTAGAATTCAAAGCCGACAGAACATACGTGTAAGCAGTCGAAGCCGCTACTCCCTGATCTGTGTAAGTGAGAAGAGCCGTGCCGGTTACTATACTCGATCCATTGCGTGAAATGTTATAGGTTGCCGCTCCACTCACAGCCGACCACTTAAGTCCCGCTACTACGGCTGACGCGCAAACCGGGCTGATCGTCCCTGCCGCCGCGACTGTGAAGCTGCCGGCATCGACCTGCCCGGTTGCTCCAGCCAAGGCAGTGCCGCTGGAGTTGTAATAGCTGAGATTGTAAGTATACGTCCCCACCGCCAGACTCGATGATGTTGCATAGGTGATGATCACCGAGGTCGATTGGCCAGCAGTGAAGTTGACCCCCGTTTTAGATGCCGAGCCTATATAACCTCCAGAGCTGCTGTAAAACCACAAGGTTACTTTCGCGCCGCTGTAGGTGACATTAGGATTGAGGCTGGCGTAAAACGTGACGGTCTGGCCGGGAGTGACCGGATTCGGGGATGGCGTGATTGTGTACGAGGCACCACTGGACGTACCGACCACGAAGCTGCCATCGTTGGTCTGCCCCGGCGCTCCCGATACATGACTGCCGTCGGAGTTGTAGTAGCTGAGATTATAAGTATACGTTCCAACCGCCAGACTCGACGAGGTTGAATAAGTAATGGTCACCGGAGTCGGTTGGTTAGCCGTGAAGTTCAAGCCTGTTTCGGAGGCCGATCCCACATATCCGCCCGCACTGTTATAAAACCATAGCGTTACTTTCACATTGCTCACGGTTACCGGAATTACGGGATTGCCGGTAAATGTGACGGTTTGGCCAGGAGGGACGGGACTCGGGGTCGCCGTGAACGTGGCCGCCTGCGCAAAAGCAGCGACTGAAGACAAGCTCAAAAGGATTGTGAGTAAAAGTACGCATCCGACGAGTCGAAGTGTATTCATTTCATCTCTCCCCACCAAGGATTCTGAGAACGATTACGGATGACCTGCCCTTTTGGAGATGGCGCACCAGAACCGATGTACTAAAAGTAAGAATGAAATCGATTTCATAAATTTGGTGTGTGAAATCTACTCCCTCAATTATTTTGGTGTCAAGAGATTTTTAAATTAATTTCTAGGCACACGGATAAACTGTTTAGTTAAAATAGATTACAAAAGAATTTTAGCCTCGGCCACGAGAAGAAATTGTCGTTCTTGACAGAACTCCCTGAGCAGGAGCATCCTCAGATAGAGCTGTAATGGATTTCATGTTTTGCCTTACAATGTGCAGAGGATGAATTCTGTGACTCGGTTCGTTATGGTTGCTATGACCGCCAGCCATACTGCGGAATTTCCAAATTGCGCTAAGCTATTTCTTTCTCTTGCGACTGGATTGCATTTCTAATGCATGAAGAAGATACTTCGGCCAAACCAAAATCTTTGGCCACCACCATCAAGGAAGTTGCCCAGCGCGCCGGCGTGTCCGCGGCTACTGTCTCTCGGGCTCTCTCCGGTTCGGCCGGCGTCCGAGAACCGCTCCGCTCACGAATCCTGGAGGCAGCGCGGTCACTCTCCTATAGCCCCAACCGCGCCGCGCGTGACCTGCGCGTACGTTCGAGTCGCGCGGTTGGAGTCCTGATTCCAGACATCGAGAATCCATTTTTCACCAGTGTAGTTTGCGGGATTGAGGAGGTTATCGGAAAGACTGACTACTCGCTGCTTCTGGCTAACTACAATGAGGACCCCGATCAGGAGGCGCGCCGTCTGGAGTTGTTTCGTGCCGAAGGCGTGCGTGGCTTGATCTTCGCCGCCAGCCGCACGCCGTCCAGCCTTTATGCAGAACTGGAAAAAGCCGGCATGGCGCTGGTCGCGGTGTCTCGCGGCCTTTCACGTTTGCGCATCGATCAGGTTACGGTCGCGAATCGGGAGGGTGCCCTGGCTGCGACCTCGCATTTGATCCAGCTAGGTCATAAACGTATCGCCATCATTAATGGCCCTCTGGTATTTACGACTGCGCGTGATCGCCAGGCGGGTTACGAAGACGCGCTCTGCGATTCAGGCATCACCGTGGATGAGAACCTCGTCGTCAACTGCCCTTTCAAGCAGTCAGCCGGCTATTCCGCCATGCGGCAATTGCTGGAATTGGCCAATCCCCCCAGCGCAGTATTTGCCGGAAGCAATTTGCTGACCCTGGGCGCCCTGCAGGCCATACATGAGCGCCATCTCGCCATTCCGGGCGAGATCGCGATTGTAGGTTTCGATGAAATGCCCTGGGCAATGTCTCTGCGCCCTCCCCTGACAACTGTCGCGCAACCGGCATTTGAGATAGGTCGCACTGCTGCCGAATTGTTGCTCGCACGCGTTCGTGAACCGGCCTTACCGCGTCGGCAAGTAGTGCTCGAGACCCGGCTCGTCGTTCGTTCTTCTTGCGGATTCGAAAGCACCAAGGAGACCCCGGCGAAACCGCTGGTCAGATGAGCCACCTGATATCGCATTCGAGTGATGTAGGGCCCCCGGCCTTTGCTGTTTGAACCAATGCGAAGTTGTGCATAGGCACCGCAGAATGAATCCAGCCAGCCCGAATCCCGCCGTAGTGCTCCTTCCGCAACATGATAGTTCTTCTCTGGCGATAGCTTCCCCCCGCCAACGTTGGGAGGTTGTAGGTGCCATAGTTATTGTTTCTTTCTTGACGATTCTGGCTCGCGCAGGCATCTCTGGCGCCAAACTTGAGATGGCCCATGACTTGGTCATTAGCGACCTCGGCTTCGGTCTGGTCTTCGGGGCCTTCGCCCTCGGCTATGCCGTGTTCATGGTCCCTTGCGGCTTGTTGGCGGACCGATGGGGCCCCAGGAAATCTCTCACCCTCAGCGTCTTCTTTTGGTCGTTGTTCACGCTGTGTACAGGACTGGCCTCTGGGATATCAGTACTGATCGGCATCCGATTTTTGTTTGGTCTGGCCGAGGCGGGTGTCTATCCGCAGGCTGCACGCGCCCTCCACAACTGGACGCTTGCGCGCGAGCGGGGGCTGGCCTTGGGACTTCTGAATATGGGTTCCAGACTAGGCGCGGCTTTCGGATTATTGGCGGCGCCTGTGTGTGTGGCATGGCTCGGTTGGCGAGAGAGTTTTGTGTTCCTGGGAATCATCGGCGCGATATGGGCCGCGATCTGGTTTTGGTGGTTTCGTGACACCCCAGGAATCAAGTTGAACCGGCACAACATAGAGGCTTTCTCATCCGGGGACGAGAACACTCGCGTGACCAACAAGACCCCCTGGCGGGCTTTTCTCTCGTCGCGAAACTTCTACCTCATTACCTATCAGTACTTCGCCTCCCAATTTACGTTTTTCATTTGCTTGAGCTGGTTGTTGCCATTTCTGAAATCACGCTTCGGCATCACAACTAGCGGAGCAGGACTGTACTCAAGTATTCCCTTGTACTGTGGGGCGCTGGCAATGTGGATGGGCGGCACTGCCATCGATCGGATGTACAAGGCTGGCAAGTGGAAGTTGTCGCGCAGACTACCGGCCATGTTGGGGTTCGGACTGGCTGCAGCGACGTTGCTCCCGGCCCCTTTCATGCGCTCTCCGGGATTGTTCATCGCCTGCTTCGCTTTGACCACATTTGGGGTGGATCTCACAGTGAGTGCCAGTTGGCCCGTCTGCTGCGATGTGGGCGGCAAGTATTCGGGGACGCTATCAGCGGCAATGAACACCATGGGGGCATTGGGTTCGTTGGCAAGTTCGTTGCTATTCCCTGTCCTCATAGGTTGGGCTGGAAATATAAGGGTCTATTTCTATCTCGCCGCACTCCTTAATATTGTTGCACTGGGTTGCTGGAAGTACATCGAACCGGCCAAGAGTCTTCTCCAGGAGGAGAACCTGGGATGGTGCGAAAAATGAACTATCTCGAACATCCAAGTCGGTACCTGGCTTTATGTTCCCAAAGGACTTCACGTCACACGCCTCAGCGTCGCTGCAAAAGGAGGAGGTCATCAACTTGCCGCGAAAGATCTGCTTACCGACAATTGATTGATTGTTAGCTTGCAAGGAGAACGAGAGCGGGTGGCGTGGGATCTCAGTTTCAGAAAATACGTTGGCTCGGGCAACCCATAATGCGGCTTATTGCTTCGCGACAGCCGTGATCCCAAGCTCTGCCAGAAACTGGCGGATGGCCTCGAACGCCTCGACCTGCTGATCTGCTGTGAAGTCTCCATGGTCGCCACCGGGAATGGTAAGCAACTGGTTGTGCACTCCGGCTTTGTTCAAAGCATCGTGTAACCGGATGGCGTGCGAATACGGCACGATCCTGTCGGCGTCTCCGTGAATTGTCAGCACGGGAGGCAGGCCGGCGCGTACGTAGGTAAGCGGTGAGAGGCGCCTGGCAAGGTCCTCACGATTCGGCACGCTGCCCAGCCACGTAACGGCATATGACCGGATGCGAGGTCCTTGCAGGATGTCTGCCACATCGGTAATGCCATACCAGTTGATGACAGCAGCGACTTTCGGACGGGAATCGGTCCATGGCCCTTTGTGGTTTCCGTCGTCGTCATCAGCAGCGCACTCATTTTCGAATCCGGCGGAGAATGGAATCATGGTTGTGGTCAGCGCTAAGTGTCCCCCGGCCGAGTCGCCAGTCACTATCACTTTGCTGAGATCGAAGTGGTACTTCTGCGCATTTCTTCCAATCCAGTGCAGGGCGCATAAGCAGTCTTCCACAGCAGCGGGCGCCGGAGAGACCTTGGCGAGGCGGTACTCCACGTTCACGACCGCGAAGCCCATCTGGAGGTACGGAAGGGCGCCAAGAATTGATGCTTCCTTCGTACCCTCGATCCAACCCCCGCCGTGGATGGTCATGACCACCGGCACAGGGGCCTTCGCTCCCGGCGGATAATAGACATCGAGCTTAGCTTCGTAGTTGTTGGCTACAAGGTATGTGACGTTGGGCTCGACCTCGTAGGCATTCTCAACCTGTGCGGCCCACCGTTCTGCTTCCGACAACTGCGCCCAACTGGTTGCTCCCAAGGTGAAGAAGATCACGAGTCCCAACACGCAGCATAGCCTGCGGATTGTGTCCCCATTCATGGTCATTTTGTGGTGCTGGGCGAATCTATGATGGCGGACAGCACGCCAGGCAGCAAGTTTTCTTCTCCCCAGTTTTGCGGTGCATATCCCAACCTCGCCACCACCAGGTCAAGGGAAGGCACGACATAAAGCCGACTGGCAGTAAACCCTCTGAAAGCGAAGGCATCCCTCGGTGCGGTTGGCCAGAGCACGCCATCCGTGTTAACCCAGAAAGTGTACCCGTAACTGGGATT
>Ga0137403_10002854_pt1 | contig 20929 bp, 20 predicted proteins | sample CZOMad2_1_16fung_FD_122057 | JGI IMG/M metagenome (GOLD analysis project Ga0137403, IMG submission 122057) | Vadose zone soil fungal communities from Angelo Coast Range Reserve, California, USA - CZOMad2_1_16fungal (Hybrid Assembly) | ecosystem: Environmental > Terrestrial > Soil > Vadose zone...
CCTTGTGGTCGATCGGGCCCCGTGACATAACCCGGCCCGATCTTTTCCTGAGGCCGAATGCCATGCAGAAGTTCGACAAGCTGACCGGCGTCGCCGCGCCAATGCCGATGATCAACGTCGACACCGACATGATCATCCCCAAGCAGTTCCTGAAGACGATCAAGCGCAGCGGGCTGGGCAAGAACCTGTTCGACGAGCTGCGCTACGAGCTGGACGGCCGCGAGAAGCCGGACTTCGTCCTCAACCGCCCCGCCTACCGCAAGGCGCAGATCCTGGTGGCGGGCACATAACGCACAGCCGCGCGAGGCAGCGGCGGACGTGCTGCCGCGATTCCTCGCGCGCCAGCCGGTCGCGAGGCCCCATCTCCCGATCTGCCAATTGACGGGCCATCAATTCGACCGATTTGTCCGACAGGAAGAGGTCCTCCTCGCGAAACACGCTCCGCGATTCGGCTCGCAGGTGGCGCCGCTCGCTATCGTCTGGGGCACTACACAGGTCGTGGCGTCAACGGCATCGTGCACGGAGGTGATTGACCCGAACGTATTATCGGTGAGCGTTGTCAGAGTCAGCGCTTCTGCCGAGTCGGTGTTCTTGACGTCCACCTTATATCTCACCGTTGCACACTGGAGGCTATCCAGTGCTTTCGTTACCAGCGCTGACGGTGGCACGTCAGTGATTGCTACCGAGGCACTCCCGGAACCGGATACAGGCTTGTTGTTCTGGTCGTGCCCGGAGACAGTCACGGTGTCGGTAACGTTTGCTAGAGGCGTATTCGAGGTAACGTTTGCTTTGAACGTACACTGGTATTGACCTCCGGGCGCAAGCGTCTGTGGCAGTGAGCAGGTCTCGCTGTTAATCGTCCCCAGGGTGCCAGTCGCACACGCTGTCGCAGCCGCTACTTTATCAACAAGACCGAATTTGTCGTCGCAAATTTTGTCCAGAGTCAGACTCGTGAATTGCGCTGTATTAGTGGCTGTGACAGTGTACGTAAATTCCCCGCCCGGCTCAGGTAATGAGGCTGGACTCGCCGCTTTGACAACCGAGATCGTACCAGTCTCAACGAAGATGGGTATATTGAACGTGAGGTCACAACTACACTTCGAAGGCGAGCCCGGAGCCGCATCAGCCGCAGTGCTGCAAACACCGCCGCTGTTCTGCGACCAACTCGTACAATTGGGCAGGTTCAACTTTCCGTCGCCATCGGTATCAACGCAACTGACGTTGTCGACCCGGACGGTGACGACCTTGCCATTCGGCTTACCCCACCCAGCGTTAGTAGTGACGTCACGACACGTGTCGCCATCTGCATTTACGGCGTCGGCGGATCCCAGCGTTACGAGGTTGGGAGACGCAGGATCAGTGTGAAGGGGTGTAATAATGTTAGCTGAACACACTCCGCTTCTTGCGCCGTCGCCGTTAGGGTCGCCATCGGTGGCGAAGTAGAGACCGATGTCATACCGAGTAGAAGCGGTTGTTGTCACGTGAAAGTCTGCGACAAACGAGAATGTCTGGCCGCTAATACACTGGGTAAGAGAGGTGCCGCTGGTGTCCCTTACGTTATCCGCGAAGGCAACCTGGATGTCATTGGCCGTACACACAAGCGATCTACCAGCTTGCTCTGTGATGCAACTCTGCGCAGACGCCGGCTGGGCGCCCAGGAGTAGCCCTCCCAGCGCCAAGAGACCGAGGACGCCGCCGAGGCCCACCCTCCTTTTAGAAAGTTTCATGAGCTTCATAGTTTTCCCCCTTTGCTTTGGTTGCCCGTGCGCCTGCGATTGACGCTTTCACGTGTCCTTTGCATGGGCACATTACTAAGAAGTAAGAGCAACGCACCTCTCACTGACACGATCTCCTGCAAGCAGCCGCGGATGTATCAGATATCGCTGACGGTATTCTATTGGATTTAGGTCCATTGGACTTTGGTCTAACTCCGTGCAGCGAAGCTTCTAAGATACTTGAAGGCCGTTAGATGGCTGCAGGCTGCTTGAATTTCTTTCAGTGTTAGGGCGGGAAGACGGGAGAACTCCGGATGAGTTACTTAGATCGCTCCGATCCCGAGAGTAAGGTCGCAGTAAATTTTTTGAGGAGCAGGCGCGAAATTTACCGGGGATGATGCCCTGCGTGTAGGAAAGCAGGGGCGGACGATTAGAAAGGCTCCTAAAAGTTCTGAAGTCTCACGCGCTCGCCCAGGGATTATTGTGGGGCGAGTAGAGTGTCTATGGCATCCTTGAATGCAGCGTAGTTTTGGGCTCCGACAATCTTTCTCACAGCCTTTATTTCGGAACCCTTGGAGTCACTAAGACCAATGAAAAACGTCGGTGTTCCGTTAACTCCAGACTTCTGCGCATCAGCCAAATCCTTGCGCAGTTTAGCCGCGTACTTTCCACTGTCTAGACAAGTTTTGAACTTTTGCCCATTTAGGCCAACGGCCTCAGCATGGCCCGGCAACTGCTCTGCGGCCAGAGCATTTTGATTGGCGAACAATCGGTCGTGCATTTCCCAGTACTTGCCTTGCTCACCGGAGCAGTTGGCGGCCTCGGCGGCTTTGAAAGCCAGAGGGTGAATTGCTTCTAAAGGAAATTCACGAAGCACATATCGGATCTTGCCGGTCTTGACGTAATCGTTGTCAATCTGGGGCATGGTGTCGCGGAAGTGACGGCTACAGAAAGGACACTGATAGTCAGTGAACTCGACGAGCGTAACTTTGGCGTCTTTGTTTCCCTTAGTTGCACCGCCCTCAATACTCACAATGGTTGGGTTCTCTGCTGTGGGCCCGGCGGCAACTGGTGGAGCCTGCCGTGGCTTGAGCATCTCTATAAGCGTTTGTAGTTCTTTTTGGATGGCGGTTTGGCCCGCTTTGAGCGCGTCGATCTCCCGTTTCAATTCGTTTAACTCACTACTGCCCTGGGAAAAGCCGGAGGCGCTAAAAAACAGGCTCCACCCAATCATTACAGCCACGAAAAGTAAGATCCGTTTCATTTCGTATATTCCTCCAGAGTTCGCGCTCCGTTATCTAAAAAGTGACTTCGGCCTTGGACGGAGCAGCTGATGGTAAAGATACCAGCGGTTAAACCTCATGGGCATCGGTAATTCAATATAATCGAAATCAGAGCTCACATTCTATTGGATTTAAGTCCATTGGACTTTGGTCTAGCTGCATTGATCGAATCTTTGCTCTAATTCGAACGACGAAAGTAAGATTTATATTTTCACCAGGACGTCTCCGCGATGAGGCTTTGCTACGGATCGAGTGGAATCTTTCTGCGACAGGCGGCTTTGACTCACAAACAACGCCAGTTGTGTACGACCCGAGACATCGAGCTTCCTGAAAATTGTCGTCAGGTGAGCCTTAACCGTTTTTTCGCTGATACTAAGATGGCTTGAGATTCCCTTGTTGGGTTTACCCATAGCGATCAGCGAGGCAATTTCACGCTGGCGCGCGCTCAGGGTGTTCAAGGCATTATGTGGTGGGTGCCCGCCGCCTTCCGGTTTGGTACCGTTGGTGTTCGAAATCGGCTTGAAGCCGCCTAGCTCCTCAATCAGCGTGGATACAAATTGACGCGCAATCCAGATCTCACCTTTGGAAACGACGCGTGCAGCTCTCTTAAGAAGTGATCTGCTGAGATCCTTGCGGCCATAACCCCTTGCCCCGGCCCTGATAGCAGCAACTGCCTCCTTAGAAGTTGGGTTACTCGTCAAAATTACGACACGAGTCGAAGGGCTTGCTTTTATCGTGGCGCGTAGAAACGAGATTGTGCCGAAGTCGTTGCTATCATAGTCGACGAGAAGAACCGATGGCTTAGATTCACTCAGGAAATGAAACAACCCGTGCTTGTCGCCAACCTCGTGTATCGGACGAACTCCAGCTAACGCTTCACGCCAACAGCGACAAAGCGATTTTGATGGGCTTGCAATTAGAATCATAAATTTGTTTCGGACATTAGAATCAGGCTCATGATCATAAGCCGCCTCAGCAATGCTAATCGGCCCCCCGCAATGGGCGGCCCAAAGCGCGTGTGACACATGAAGTTAATTCTTTACGGAGCTATTTCCTGGGGTCAGCGCGCGGCTGATAGCCTACATATGGTTTGAGGGGCTAGGGCAGTTTTTTTCGATTCCTCCTTCGTCTGAGATTAAAGATTCGCGTTCCCGTGACTGCTGAGCAACCGGCATGCCACCGGTGAAGCCTGAGGCGCGCAAGAACGAAGACATTGAATTATAGGATGATTTTTCGAGAGGAGTAACTCTGATCCAGTCTGAGACATTAAGGGTGAAACGCATCTCAACCGATACGGAGGGAGAAAAGAAGGTATAGCTACCCGATTTCTGCTGGTATCACTCGATCGAGCGATAGATATTACGCGGAGAGGCAGGTCGCGCAATGCGGTGGTTCGGAAATCGCTACGGATATTGTGTCAGCAGCGAGGCGGCGGGCTACGGGAGTATTGGCTGCAGAATAGTGCAGCTCTTCATCGAGCAAGATTCCTAAAGTACTGGAGCTTCGACGGGCAGAGAGACGGAGGACCAGTTTTCCCGTTGGTTAGTGAAGGGATTGTCGGACGAGACGTTCGGCAATCGCGGTCGTTATTCGGCGAGGTACCCAGGCTTCTCCGCGATCAACGGCACGAATCGATTTTGCGAGAAGAGTATGAATGTCCTTCTTATCGAGGTAACCCATGGCGCCATAGCAGAGAGCGTCTACGATTTCGGTCGTCGACGCGCGTTCGCATAATAAAATGATCCTGGTCCGAGGATTACGCCAGCGAAAGATGGATAGCACGTGATGCCCGTACTCGCGAATGAGATTAAGATCGATGAGTAATATACGCGGTTTCCGCGTGTCCACCGCTTTTACCGTTTCAATCATGTTTTCGGTGCACGCTAAGACTCTGACTCCTCTTTCTTTGCTCAGCACGTCGCTGCAGGCAGCGTAGAAATTTGTGCGATCACCTATGATCACGGTTGTCTCGGACATCGGGAAGAATTCGGCCACAGCTCAGTTGCCGTTGATGTCTGAGGATTAGGCGCTTATTTTTAAATTTTCAATAGGACTTATGGGTAATGAGGCTTTCGTCGGGGGCTTAAAGTGGGCATCGTAATGCAGGGGATTGCCCTGACTCACAAACAGCGCCAGCTGAGTACGCCCCGATACACCGAGCTTTCTAAAAATTGTCGTCAGGTGAGCCTTAACCGTTTTTTCGCTGATACTAAGGTGGCTTGAGATAGCCTTGTTGGGCTTTCCTGTAGCGATCAGCGAGATAATTTCACGTTGGTAATCACTGTTAACGAAAGGCTCCTCATTTTGCGGATTGCGTTAATTTTTATGCCGATGAATTGCGCAACATTAACTATTTACCTTTGGAAATAGGTTTGAAGAAGCTTCTCGGGCCAATGTATTCTGCTTACCTTACCAGTAAGACCCGATGAATTGCAGAAACCAGAAGATTGGAGGAGTTGATAATGGCCTGACCGCTTAGCTTTGAAAAGGTTAAATCTGGATTGGAAGACTCGATACTTAAAGCGAGCCGGCCAGGAAAGTTTGCCGGGGTAGGCTAGCGTTCGCTCGAGCCCGAAATCTCCTAACTGCGGTTACAGGTTTTTTCACGGTGCAGCCACCTGATATTACGTCGCAACCGCGGTTGCACCATGCGGCTTGTTCATTTTTTGAAGAGCCGGGGAGAACGACAAAGGAAGCATCAGTTCGTTATCTATTTGCTCAGCGTTTGTCTTCTGCGTTTTTCGATTTCCAGGTCGAGCTGACGCGATTTTTCGCTGGCGTAATTCAGTTTTTGTCGTTCCTGTGACAGCGTCTCTCGCTCTCGATCCAAGGCGCGCTTTTCTTCCGCGAGTTTCCGTCTTTCCTCGGCGACCTTTTGCTGCTGCTCCAAAACCTGGATCCAAGTCTTGGCTGGCTCCAGCAAAGAACTCCGAGGATGCTCGGCGAGCAAAGTTTGGAAGGCAAGGATCGCCTTCGGATAATCTTTTTTGGGATTCGACGGATGCGCCAAAAGGAATCCGGTGTTATAAATCGCAACGTCCGGGGCAATTTTTCGTGCCGCGAGCGCGGTCTGATTTTCCTTCAATGCGACATCGAAGTTCGCTGGCGTGGTCATCACAATCGGAGAATGACTGACTTGCTCTGAGCTGGGGCCTTGCACGTTCTCTATGGTTTTCGCGCAAGAGACCAATGCAAGGCAGGCGATCGCCGCTGCGGCGCCATAAAGCCCTCGGCGTCGGGGAGATTTTCCATCACGGATATCAAAAAAGATTTTCATCGCTTAATTGTGCCTTTCCGCGTCGCTAGGCATTTTGAAAGCGCCAGACGTCGCTTCAATGAGGTCAAGATATTGCGCGCCACTGTCGTCAGCCGTTTTGACCAGAGCTTTGCCGGAATCAAAAAATCAGCCTCTGTCGTTAGCTTCAGCGCCTCCGGTGGAGCGGCAATGCTCTTACTAATTCTAAAGGAAAACCATGTTCCCAAAAGCATCGCTATCAGCATCATTGTGATCGCGATTTGCCGGGCAGCACGGGCGGCGCGATCGATTCCCTGGAGTTTATCGTGCAAGTCGGTCTGCAAGAGTATTTTTAAGCGCTCGAACTCATTCATGGCACTTTCGAAGACCTTGTCCCGTTCTTGTTGGTAGCGGCTTTGCGCGTAGGTTTGTTTAGCGCGAATGTAGCCAACTTCTCGATCGAACAGTTCGTGGTATTGACGATGAAATTGCTCAACCCTGGATAGTGAATTCGCGACTTCCTCAGACTTCGTCAGCGACTTAAGTTCCATCAGATACCGGGCAAAATCATTTTTAAATTGGCCGAGTTGTTCATGCCGATCTTCAGCATGGGTGAAGATGTATTTCCCGCCATATCGAACTTCCGAAAGGAAGGAGTCCGTCAATGCTTCCTGATAACCGATCATGCGGTGGTCTATATCCAACGCCGCGCGGGCGGTGCCGCTTAGGGTGCCGAGCTGGACGATGGAATATAAACAGGCGACAACGGACAAAAATAAAATTCCCGCGTTTCCAAGAATGAGTCGCCAAAAAATCGGAATATCCATGAAACACTTCTCCCAGCTAGATCGCATTAATGACGGCCGGTTTCGGTTGTGAATGGACTGTCTGGGTTCGAGCGCGCCTTGGTTGCATCGGAAGGCGTACGGTAAAAACCGATCCTACGCCGACTTTACTTTGCGCGTCGATTGTTCCACCAAGTAATTCGACGAAGTTTTTCACGATATAGAGCCCGAGCCCCGCCCCTGAGTAATTACGAGTGGTAGCGCTATCGATTTGGCGAAACTTCTCGAAAATAAATGGCAGGAGTTCATTGGGTATGCCGGGCCCAGTGTCTGCTACTCGGAATTCAAGAATGCCTTCGTCAACTAACGCATGGGCCGATACCCGCACGTACCCCCGGTCCGTGAATTTGATCGCGTTGTTAATCAGGTTGATCAAAATTTGCTTCAGTTTGACACGATCACATTCCATGATTGGCAGGTCAGTCGCGTAATCCCAGTCAAGAATCAGATCCTTCTCCATCGGTAACATATAATCGGACTTGGCCTCGGACATGAAATCCACAATATCTAAATGATCGGTCTGAACGATTGCCGTACCGCTCTCAATCTTGGTGATTTCCAGGATTCCGTTGATTAATGACAACAAGTGGCTTGCTTGCGCGCGTATTTTTTCCGTGCCCCGTTCTTGGTCGGGACTGATATCGCCGAAGGTTCCCATCTTTAACGCCTCCGAATAATTCATGATGATGTTGAGAGGCGTCCGCAGCTCGTGAGACATGACCCCGAGGAATTCATCTTTGATCTTGTTCGATTGCTCCAATTCGATTGCCTGTTCCCGAGTTTGCTCAAACAGGCGGGAATTGTAGATCGCGATGGCTGCCTCATTTACCAGCGCATTTAGAAAGTCTATTTCCTCATGGCTAAATTCACGCTCTTCGCGAGTGTAAAACGAAAGCACTCCCAATATTTCGCGCTTCGCAAGCAACGGTAGCCCGAGATAAGAAGTCAGTTTATGACGGAGCAAGAAATCATGATTTGACGCATCCGGGTCTCGGCGCGCGTTGGAGATCGCCACCGGAGACTGCTGCTTCAGCACAAGAAGCGGTAACAGCTGCGCCGATTCGAGGTCCGTCTCCGTCTGCTCGATATCGTCAAAACCTCGGCGCGCGATGGGTTCCAGGTCGTTCGTTTGCTTGTTGATCCAACTCACGGTGACCGCGCAAGTTGGAAACAGCGTGGCGATATGATCCAGCAAGATGCTCAGGACACTGCCAAGGTCGAGCGTCGAGGTGATCCCGCGGTTGAGATCGTAGAGCACCTCTTGCTGTTGTCGCTGTTTGTGAATTCGTTGCGCCGATTCAACGGCTTCCACTTGGCGTTTTTCCAGGGCCTGTGCGAGGTTATCGAAGGCTCTCGCCATTTGGCCGAGCTCGCTATTCTCATAGGCCAGCGTGGTTCGGGCGCTCAAATTTCCCTCGGCGACTCTGTTGGTGGCGGCGATGATGTCGCGGATGCGGCGCAGGACGACAACATTGGTGCCGAACCAGGCCAAACTGAGAATGATGGCGGAAACGATGCCGAGGGCGATTAGATTTTCAACTAGAATTTCTTTTGTCTTGGCAATTGCTAGCGTCGCTGGAAGATCGATGGCGGCGTAGACAGTTTGTCCGCCGATGGGATTTTTCAGTCGACTGAAAGCAAACATGCGACGAACCCCGTCCGGTCCGTTAGCCTCAATGGTTTTTTCGGTATTACGGGAAGCCAGGCTCTGCTCGGCGGCTTCGGCGAATATCGGCTTTCCTATCCAGTCGGTCAGCTCAGGATACCGCAGGAGCACAGTGCCGGTGCTACTGACCAGAGTGTACGTCGCGCCCGGATATAAATGACTGTCTACGATAAGGTGATTGATCCAGGACATGTCCAAAGCAGCGGAAACGACTGCGCGCACGACTCCGGGTTGGTCCGACACAGGATAACTGACGTCTAAAAGTATTTTCGCGCTGGCGGGATGGTAGCGCAGATTGCCGACGGAAAAATCGTAGGTCTCTAAACTCCGAGCGTGATGTACACCTCTTGAACTGGCTAGAGAACTGCTTGCCGGCAACGCTGTACACAAGGGATTTCCCTTTTTGTCGGCAACCAACAGGTCCGCGTAACGCGGTTCCAGCAGCCCCGAAAGGATCTTGCGGCATGCAGCTTTGTCGCTTTCGCGGATCTGTGGAACTCGAGCTAATGTGACCAGGAATTCGTGGGCATTTTCCAGAACCCGATCCTGCTCGGAGGCGATTACCCGTGCCGCCACGAGAGCATTTTGTTTGACCTGGCTGGCAGTCAATTCTCGATGCCTTGCCGCGCTATCGAGAATCAAGCCGAAGGCGGGAACAACCGTCATGAGAATCAGAAGAATAAGTCTTGATCTCAAGCTAGAGAGAGACTTCAGCATAAGAATTTGGTATCCGCAGGCTGCTCCTCGGAAGAATTGGCCACCGAAGACAGACATGGCAGCAAGCCGTATGCCAGCGCGTGTTTTTGGGAGCTAACGGGCACTTAGGAGGGTTTCGGGTTATCTTTTTGCTGATCTCGATGACAGAAGGCGAACAAGCCTGACCAACGGTGGCATTTTTTGCGGCTGAACGGGTTCTAGATCGGCGCATCTGGCAACCGTAAAGAGAGCTTGACGTAAATTGCGGCATAGCGATAGAGTCCTCGCCTAATACGGAAATCGCGTTAGCGGAGGGTTAGATGGACAAATTGATTCAGCAGAGTCTGACGGCGTTGCTCGCGCGCGAGGGGCTCGAACCCAGAGAGGGCGACTTGGAACAGTTCGCCAAGATTATCGAACTCTACATGGAAAATCTCAAGCAGCTGCACTCGGTCAATCTTGGGGCCGAGGAGTTGGGGCCAGTGTTTCGTCCGGAATGGGTAAATAAGTAAGACCTAAGAAAGATCTCTCACTTTTCATTCGAGATGACACGCATCGGCAATCATCGCGAGTGTCGAAATGTCATTTCGACCGAAGGGAGAAATCTTGTATTTGCTCGCGGCGAATTGTCCGTTGAAAAGAAGGGAGTCTCGCCATGGCCGTCGCAGAAAAGCCGCTCTATTACTTGTCAATTCACGAAGCTCAACAATTGATCCAGAGGCGTCAATTGTCGCCCGTAGAGCTCACTCGTGCGGTTCTTGATCGCATTCAAGCCGTCGACGGAAAACTTCACGCCTACATCAATTTGATGACGGACAGCGCCATGGAAGAAGCGCGGATCGCGGAGGCGGAAGTCACGCGCGGCAATTGGCGCGGGCCGCTGCACGGCATTCCGGTCGCCGTCAAAGATCAGTTGGATGTCGAGGGCGCTCAGGCGCGCATTCGCCAATTCACCAAAGGCGTCGGCGATGCAACCGCCGTGCGAAAATTGCGGGAGGCAGGCGCCATCATGATGGGGAAACTGCACATGAGCAGCTTGCCTGACGCCGAACTGCCAATGCCGCGCAATCCGTGGAATACGGAACATATCACCGGCGGATCGAGCACGGGCTCCGGCGCGGCTGTGGCTGGCGGACTCTGCCTCGGATCACTCGGCGAAGACACCGCCGGCTCCATCCGCAATCCATCGGCTTTTTGCGGCATCGCCGGGCTGAAAGCGACCTATGGCCGGGTCAGCCGCTACGGTCTGGCACCGTTGAGTTGGTCACTTGATCACTGCGGACCGATGGCTCGTGTGGTTGAAGATCTGGCGCATATGCTCAACGCGATCGCTGGCAATGATCCTGGTGATCCGACGTCGAGCACTGCTCCTCTCTCGGATTACACGAGCGCGCTGCGCGAAGACGTTAATGGGATGGTCATCGGTGTGCCACGCGACTACATCAATGAATGTGCGGCGCGCACTGACCGAGTAGTTCTTAAGCTTGTCGGCGAGGCGATTGACGAATTGAAAGCGCTTGGCGCCCGGGTAGAGGAAGTCAAAATTCCGACCCTGAGTTTAGCGACCATCGCCAATGCGGTGATCTATTACAATGAATTCTGGGCGGCGCACAAAAGCGATGCGGCAGCGGTATTAAAAAACGGCGCGCCGCAGCGGCGCGCGCGGATCTATCTGGGCTTACTCACCGGTTCGGCAGATTACATCCAAGCGCAAAGAATTCGCAGCCGCTGCCGGGCGGAGTTGGCGGAAGTTTTTCGCAAAGTTGATTGCCTAGCATTGCCCAATCAGGCTAGTCCAGCGCCGCTGGTGAAGGATGTGGGACCGATCGACACGTTGTTCAAACACGTCGTCCCCGAGTATCACGGTCCCTTCAATCTAACCGGGCTGCCGACGTTGTCCGTGCCTTGCGGCTTTTCAGATAACAATTTGCCGATAGCGTTACAGCTGGTCGGCAAACCGTTCGACGAGCTGACGATTCTACGGGCGGGGTATACTTACCAACAGCACATGAAGTGGTATGAACGCAGACCGACCATTTAGCACCAGACACGACCCAAATGTAGGGGCACGGCATGCCGTGCCCCTACGTGGATTTACCCCACATTAAGGAGAATGACATCATGGACATCGAACGCATCAACCCGCGGGAGTGGAACTGCAGCGCGGCCGTGTTTGGCGATCTAGTTTTTCTCTCCGGCGTCGTAGCCGATGACAAGTCGTTGAATATGAAAGGCCAGACAGAACAGGTGCTGCGCAAAATCGACGCTGTTCTCGCCAAAGCCGGAACGAACAAGTCGCGCCTTTTGAGCACGACGGTTTACATGGCCGATGCATCTCTCAAGGACGAAATGAATGAGGCTTGGATGGCGTGGGTGGACCGGTCAAATCTACCGACACGCACCGCGGTCGGCGCAGCGCTCACACCGGGGACGCTGGTCGAAATCACGGTCTGCGCCGCGAAGTAAGTCGATAACTGTAATTTGGCGTTTATTCGCGCTTGCCTCGATGCCTTGAAGGAACTCGTTCTCATCTGGGCATGAAATCACGGAGCGCGCACCTGACCTAATTGGCCTGAATTCTCCTCTTGCTATTCTCGTTCGTTTGAAATATGTATCCTTCCCCAAAATCATCGGCTGGGACGCAAGAAGAGTTGTAAGGGAAGTTTACACTACAAGGACGACGCACAGAGGAATGGAGGCCATGCCTGAGCCACTTTTGACCTTAGAACAGGTCGCCGAATACTTGAACGTCGATAAGTTTACGGTCTATCGCTTATTGGCTGATAAGGAACTGCCAGCTTTCAAGGTGGGCAATCAGTGGCGCTTCAAGAGAAAAATGATTGAAAATTGGTTGAAGAAAAACTCCAACGTTGGACGGAAGCGTTCTCAATAAATCGTCAGTGGTATTTGCCAGATTCCTTAGCCTTTTACCCTATCAATAAATCCGCTTTTCTTGATTTCATCCAGCACACTGCCGTCGAGGACGCGCAGCGACTCGGGGGTTTGTCCCTTCGCTTTCGGATTGGTTTTCGCCGTGTCGGCGATGACAAATTCGAGTCCTTTTCGATCCGGCAACGTCAGCACGCCTTCACCATGCTTGGTGAGATAATAATCGATACCGATGTCGATCATGGCATCGTCGTCGATACGCAGGTATTTCTTCAAAACGTCGCGCGCGAACTTCCGGTCCTTCTTTAACAGATACAGTGTCTCGAGGGATGCTTTCATCGCGTTAACGACCATCGGGCGCTTTTCGGCCAGCACGCTTCTGCGGACGATAAAAGTGTTTTGTGGAAAGGGCACACCGCTGTCGGCCAGGTCGAGCAGCGAACGCATGCCTTGCTTGACCGCGACACTGGCAAACGGTTTACTAAAGACCGTCGCGTGGGCGGTGCCGGAGATCAGCGCGGCAAGCCGGCTTGGGTTGCCGCCGAGCTGAAGCATAGTCACTTGCTTGGGATCGCCGCCGAGTTTTTCCACGGCCAACTGGGCGGCATAGTCGGATGCGGAACCAAAGCGACTGATCGCGAGCTTTTTGCCGTGGAGTTCGATGGCGCTTTTGATTTCCGGGCGCACGATGAGCTTGAAGGGAAAGAAGTTGATTCCGCCGGCGATGATCGTGCTGTCGCCGCCTTGCAGGTTCGCCGTGACCGCCAAGGCTCCGGTTGTAAAGAGCAGCTGGACTTCATTGGCGAGCAAAGTTTGCATCCCTATGGTTCCGCTCTCGAGCGCAATGTATTCGGCCTCCAGCCCATATTTCTGAAAAATCTTGGCGTGGTACGCGCCGGGTAGGATGGCATTGATCGCCGTGCCGAAGCCGCCGTTGGCAGCGCGAAACTTTTGCGTTTGAGCGAGGCCTTGGGCGGCAAAAAGCAGCGGCGCCAACGCGACCAGCAGAATCGCTCGATTCATGACGATCTCCTTCGTTCAATATCCGCTCGACTGGATTCTCTGAATGAACGTAGCGTCAAGGATTGTTTCCGGCTTCAACGTTGAGAGCTTGGGATTGGTTCGGGACAGGATAGAGTAAATCTTTTGCAGGCCTTCGGGTTTGGGCCTCAAGTCGTTGCTGTAGGCCGCGACCATCGCGTTGTAGCCGGTTTCCGCATCTTCCACGCGGTTAAGCCGGAGATGTTTGGCCATCGTCTTTAGGACAACCGGTTTGTTTTCCGGTTTTTGAAAGAACCGCAGCGAATCGATGGTTCCCTTAAGCAACGCTTCGTAGGTCTTTGCCTCCTGATGCGCCGCGGTCTTCCTGACCACCAAGGAGGAGCCGACGTAGGGAATCGGCACACGGCTCAAATCGACCAAAAGTGTATAGCCTTTTTTCTTAAGCGGCGCGCTGAAGGTCGAGCCCATCCAGGACGCTTGGGCACGGCCGGTTTCGAGAGCTTGGATGCGCGAGGGCTGATCGCCAAGAACGATGAAACGGATGTTGTCGCGGTCCGGATCGAGTCCGAGGTAATCCAGAGCCAGCATATTGTTCGCCCAACCGCCGCCGCCGATACTTTGAATCGCGACCAATTTGCCCTTAAGATCCTCGGGCCTCTTGAGCTCGGGGCGAGCCATGAAGTCCCCTTCGGGTCGTTGGAACAACGCCCCGATGATCACGACATCCAACCCTCCGGCGGCGAGATTCAAAACGGCGTTGGAGCTGGTTAGAACCGCGTTCACATCACCGGAAACCAAGGCGGACGCCGCGAGCGATCCAACCCTCATGTAGATGACCTCGACGTTAAGACCGTGCTTGCGGTAAAAGCCTTGCTCGACGCCGACCCAGAGCACCGCCGGATTCTCGCCGCTGGTGCCGTTGGCGATGCGAAAGGTGGTCAGGGTTTGCGTTTGGCCAGAGTCAGTCACGACCAGGATCAATAATAACGTCACGCAAACTTGAAGGTAGCGATAAAGCGGACGCACGAATCTATGACGAGCTGGTTTCATCAAGTTCTCCCGCGCGCAATTCAATCACTGATTGTGAATCGGACAGTAAATCATCATCATTTATGCTGTCAAAGAATGAGCACCCGAGTTAGAGTTAACGTGGTCGAGGACTTTAAATCTCGGTCAAAATCAATCGTATTCCGACGAATATCATGGCAAGCGCTAGTCCCCGGATGATGACTTTACCACCGAGGCGAGTCGACATGTAAGCTCCCACCTGGGCTCCGAGAATAACCCCGACGGCCAGGATTGCCGTGCGACGGGCACCATGCACGAAAACTCCGCGGGCAAGGTGGACGGCGGTCCCGGTTAAGGCCATGACGGTGAGTATAAAGTGCGATGTCGCGGTGGCGACATGGATGGGGAAGTTGAGCAGACGCGTAAGCGCGGGCACATGGATAAAGCCGCCGCCAACGCCCAATAAACTCGAAATGAAGCCGACGAACACGCTCAGGACGACGCCGATCGCCGGATTGTAAGAGTAATGGTAGCGAATGCCAGCCGCGTCGACGAAGTCGCGCACGACCAGCCGTTTCGCTTTTACCGCGGAGCTCGGTTGAGTCTGACTTCCGAGCCCGGGAGAGTGATCATCCTTCGCCGCTATCCAAAGGAAAACTCCGGCTAAGATCATGATCACGCCGAACAGCATATCGAAGGTGTACCGCGGTACGTAAGCCGTACTCAGGGCGCCCAAAATCGCTCCCGGGATCGTCGCGCCCGCAAAGATAACCCCTGATTTGTAGTCGATCCGTCTCATCCGGCTGTAAGCCCAGGAACCCGAGAGAGCATTGAAGAAGACCACGGCCAAGGAGATGCTGGTGATCAATTCGGTGTTTTCATCGGGGTAGAGGATCAGCAGGATCGGGACCAGCAGAAAACCACCGCCGGCGCCGATCAAAGTGCCGAAAGCGCCGATCAGCAAACCGAGAGGCAGCAACCAAAAATAACTGATCGGGATATCGAGCATGCTGTCTTGAAATTCGCCGCTGTCGAATTGTGGCTTTAGGCCGTTCCGGCCGAAGCTAACACGAAAATGGGAAGTGAAGAAGTAGTCAATACGACGCCGGACTCAACAATCGAAGGAGCCCGGCGCCGCAATCCGGCGAAACCTAATGGGCTGGCAGCGCGTAGAACCGTTCCGCGTTGCGATAGCGCACGGCGTCTTTGTCTTCCTCGGTGAGCCGTTTGTTCTCGTCGAGCTCTTCGAGCTCGGCCTTGCAGGTTTCGTTGTTGACCTCATGAGGAAAGTCCGAGGAGAAAATGAAAGGTTTGTTGCCGACCACGCTTACGGCGAAGGGTAGGGTGAGCTCGTCGCCTTCGACGCCGACATAGATGCGGCCTTCGTCGACGTGACGCTTGATGTAACCGGTGATCGATTCATTTTCGCGCAATTTCAAGAATCGGCCGCGCGGATCGTACTGCACGTGGCTGTTCCACGAGCGCTCGAAGCGTTCGATGCAGCCGACGAACCAGCCGGAACCGGCTTCCATAAAACCGAAACGCACATGGGGATATTTGTCGAAAATGCCGTTGAATAAGATTCCGCCGAAGTTCACCATCTGGCCGAACGGATGACCCAGCGCGTTCACCGGCGCGTACGGATTCATGTCGTCGAGACCCATATGATCGTGAACGCCGCCGTGGACGCCGATGGCGCATTTGAGCCGATTCGCTTCCTCATAGATCGGCCAATAGCGTTCGTCGCCGAGATGATTCTGGCTTTGCATCGGCCCGGTGCTCGGCAGCATGGCGCCGCAGAAACCTCGCTCTGTGACGATGCGTCGGAGCTCGGTCACGGCTTCGGCCGGTTCCTGCAGGGGAATCAAGCCGAGGGCCTGAAAGCGCGAGCTCTTGCTGAGATACTCGTCGTACATCCAGTCATTGTACGCGCGGGCTAATTCGATCGCCCAGTCTTTGCTGATGACGCGTCCGAAAGACAAGCCATTGGTGGGATAGAGCACCGCGCTCGTCAGGCCGACGTCTTCCATGAATTGGAGCCAGCCTTCGCGGCCCACTTTGGCGAAGGCGCCGGGCACGAGAATGTGAGCGTTGGCCGCATGCAAATGATCGTTCGGTGGATAGGGCGACCGGCCCGAGTCAGAGCGACCGCGATACTCCTCTGGCATGCGGGCCGCGATCGCCGCATGATCTTCCATGACGTGGCCATCACCGTCGATGATTCTGGGTTTCTTCTCGGTCATCGGATTGCTCCTTATTGTTGCGCCAGCTGATAGAAGCGTTGCGCATTGCGAAACAGAATCGCCTCTTTGTCTACCGCCGTTAGCTCCGGGTTTTCCTGCAGTTCTTCAAGTTCGTGTTTACAGGTATCCGCGTCGACTTCATGCGGGTAATCGGTTGAGTACACGAAGGGCTTATTGCCGACGATGCGCAGAGCTTCCGCGATCGTCAATTCTTCGCCCTCGACACCGAGAAAAATTCTTCCTTCATCGACGTGCCGGCACACATAGTCGATGATCTTTTCGCCTTTCTTAAGTTGGAGAAAGCGGCCGCGCGGATCGTGCTGCACGTGGCTTTCCCAGGAGCCGGTGAAGCGCTCCAGACAAGTGAGCAGCCAGGCCGAGCCGGCTTCCATAAAACCGATGCGCAGGCCGGGAAACTTGTCGAAGATGCCGTTGAATATGATGCCGGCAAAACTGATCATTTGTCCCATCGGATGACCGAGGGCGTTGACCGGTGCATACGGGCTAAAGTCGTCCATCAACAACCCCTCGTGCGCGCCGCCGTGAATGGCGATCGCACAACCGAGACGTTCGGCCTCGCCGTAAATGGGCCAATACTTGTCGGAGCCCAAGTGTGGCATGTTCGCGCCGGTCGACGGCAACATCGCGCCGCAAAAACCGAGATCCCGCACGATGCGCCGGAGCTCGATGACAGCCTCCGCCGGCTCCTGAAGCGGGATCAGGCCCATCGCTTTGAAGCGCGGGCTCTTCGATATATAAGTGTCGTACATCCAGTTGTTGTAGGCGCGCGCCAGCTCGATCGCCCAGTCGCGGCTGACGATCTTGCCGAAGGCGAGTCCGGCGCTGGTGTAGAGCACGCTGGTGCCGATGCCGACGTCGTCGAGAAAAAGCTCCCAGCCTTCGCGCCCAACGTTGGCGAAAGCGCCTTTCGGGGTGAAGTGGCGATTGGAATTGTGCAGATGATCGATGGGGGGAAATGGGCTCCGCCCGCGCGCCTCCGAAAAGCTCTTGCCGACGTATTGCTCGGGCATGTATTTCCAAATCGTCGCGATGTCTTCCACGACGTGGCCATCGCCGTCGATGATCTTATGCTGGGTTGATATCATGACGAATCTCCTTGAAGCGGATTGCGGCTGAAGGATATCTAAATCTATAGGCTTGTTTATAACGAAAGGTGGGGGTACGTCCAGACGTCACTTGTCCTATTCGCCTTGGTAAGCTGATCCTCGTCAGATCGCCCGATCATTTTCGCCTCGTAGACCGTTATATATCGACCCCACGAAGACGCAGACCACGGACAATCCGCTCGTCGACGTTTTCGTCAGCGTAGAACCGAATCACAGACCCTATTGATCAAGCAGTTTTGATGGATATCTGAATCGAGCGTTTGTCAGTAGCTCGTCTCCCGCGGCGATTTTTTTGTCAATATCCTCGCGGTGGGAATAATAGTAGGAGAGAGCCGCATGCACTTGTGCCAGGGTTAGATGGGGATAGGCGTGAACAATGTCGTCAGGGCTCTGGCGCTCCCGTTCATAGCGAAAGGCTATGTGACTGACACGGATTCTGGTGCCTGCTATTACCGGAGCGCCGCCACATATGTCGGGAGTCTGACTAATAAACTCATTCGGTATTGCTGATTCTACCTGGCTCATTTGTGAAACATCATACTCCCCAAGGATAGCTCGTACAAGTTTCTAAATGGATCGAATTGCGGAGACGCTGAGCACGCTATTTTTGCGTCCTCCAAGAACTCCATAGCCCAGCGCTCTCCAATTCCCGATCGCGCGATGACAGTGCTGCCGATTCAGTATCGCGCGATCCCAATATGACTCAGCACTCAGCACTTTCAACTCAGCACTATATTCCTAGGCTGTCTTTCTAGCCTGCTCGAATTACTCGGGAAATGTTAAACGAGCTTAAGGTGCTGGCGAACAAGAAAGATATTCCATATCAATCGCTGATCAAGGTCTATCTAGCGGAGAAAATCGCCGAAGAACGGAAAGCGAACTAGTGGTTTCATCTGCACGGCTGCCAAACATGCTCGACAAGGTTCGCGACATTTTCTCTTTTTCGCGATCGCGAAAAAGAGAAGGCGACATTCAGTATTGGGTAGGGTTACATTTATCAAGGGTGATTTCAGATTTCTGATTGCACAAGACGAATCGCCGCTGAGGATGCTGATCCGAACCGGGTGTAGGGACTGAGCGGTCTTCTTCCCTCGCTCGGGCAGTTTACTGGACAATTCTGCTTGCGGTCTCTTCAAAAAGATCTCAAGGCCAAGGCCGGCGTTTTCGATGGTTCCTGTGCTTCAACGTTTTGAACTATTGGAACGTTTGGAACGGTTTGAACAAGTCGTCGGAATGAGGCGATTGAACGGAGGATCGGCGTTGACGAGTTGGCCCATTGGTTGACTCTGATGGCGCGCGTTTGCCCCGGTGGTCGGAAACCGCGACGGTTGATTCACTATACCGATGTGAAGTTGTGAGGGACAGCCGGACGAAATCTGGAAAGACGATCGGGAGGCGATAGATTTTAGTCGACTGAAATGCGAGATTTCGGAACTGCATTCCGCAGCTAACGTCTCTTCATCTGAGGAAAAAGCTGCAACTATTCAACTCCATACTTGACCCCTGAGTGAAATAGAATACCAAAAGTGCGCGTCCTTGACGATCCCAACCGTATGTCCGGTAATGCTGCCGGTCTTTTGCACGAGTAATCCCGAGTCGAGTTTGGTGCTGACGCCCGCCGGGACGCCGATCAGCTTGATGACTGCGCCGACGTCGCGAGCTCGGGGCACTCGAGCGATGGCTGCATCGGCCGTATTAGGGTAGCCTTCCTCAGAGAAGAGGATCGGTACCGCGTCCTCGAATACCGCAATCACGTCATCCTCGGTACCCCCGTGCTCTTGACTCGGTTGAAGCACCGCGTCTCCTTGTTGGGCGCGGCCATTGTCCGCAATGACGTGGGAATTGCTCAGAATGAACAACTCGGAACGGCCGCGTTTCAGCACTAGAGCGCCGAAAGTCCCGTTGCCGCAACGCGGGTGGCTAACGCTGAGGCCGGGGTTCGCTGGACGCTCACGGTGGGTAAAGGATTGGGGCCGAAGGTCTCCGATTTCTTCAACGTCGGTCTCGATGGGATCGGGGAGGCCAGGAATTCGAACCGTCCGCGGCACGGGATGCTCGACCTGGGAGGGCGGCAACTTCCGTGCGACGTATACTTTGAGCGTTACATTTTTCAGCTTCTGTCCCCGCTTGATCCGTTCGGAAATCCCGAAGCCGAGAACGCCGGGCGCCCGAATCCAACGGCGCGAGGCTTCGTGAGCATTTTGCGCGCGCTTGCGGTGCTTCGTCGAGACGGTGTCGACGGCACCGTGCACTAGGACGCGAAGAGCCTTTTCCACGTGGCGTCGCCGCATGTTTACGACTCGATGACTTTTGCCAAACCGGCACTGAGAGTTCCGTCGTCCGGGTTTAGTTGTTTTTCCGCGGCGAATTTTTTAATTCGGGCTCGCGTAGTGTCATCTAGCTTACCCGTTTCGGAAGCACCGAGCTTTTTCTGGATGCCGCGGATCCGCGCATCGGTCAACGCGTTTTCAAAGAAGTTCTTCCGGCCAGTCTGGCACGCCTTCGCCAGCTTCAGCATTTCGATCTGCTCGTTACTAAGGTCTCCACTCGTGGGCACATCTATCGTTTCTTGAAAGATCTTGACTGCGGCAATGCTGTTCTTGCTGCCGAGCTTCTCGGCTGGCGACAGACAGAGCGCGCTGATAATTTTCTTTTGGTCAGCAGCCGATGGTGCATTCGTGGGGGCCGGTGGTGCAGTAGGGTTCGGCGCGGCGGCAGGGGTAGTCTCTTTTACTTCGATGGCGATCGTCTGGGAGTTGCTTGCCGTGTCTGTGATGAGGACGTGATAGGTATCGGCGGGCGTCTCGGCAGTTAACTGAACGGCAACGCGGGGACCGCCGGGCAGCGGCTGGTCGAGGCCGCCGGTCTGGCCGGACGTTGTCGAGCGGCTCTACGAGATCGGCCGCGACCTCAAGCCGCTAAGGTTGCTTGAACAGCAGGCGGTCAAGCATGCCGCGGAACTCGATTCGATCATGGAGAATATCGAGGATGGCGTGGGTCTGGTCGACGCCGATCTCCGGTTCGTGGCTTTTAACCGGCGTCTGGCCGAGTGCATCGGCCTGCAGGTGGGGGAGATCAAGCCGGGCGACTCTTTCGTGGATCTGACGCGCGCGCGTGCTGCGGCAGGCGAATATGCGCCGCTCGGTCCCGAGGCCGCCGTCGCCGAGCGCGTGAAAATAGCCCACACGAAAGTACCGGTGCGCCTGGAACGCACCCGGCC
>Ga0137403_10002855_pt1 | contig 20928 bp, 16 predicted proteins | sample CZOMad2_1_16fung_FD_122057 | JGI IMG/M metagenome (GOLD analysis project Ga0137403, IMG submission 122057) | Vadose zone soil fungal communities from Angelo Coast Range Reserve, California, USA - CZOMad2_1_16fungal (Hybrid Assembly) | ecosystem: Environmental > Terrestrial > Soil > Vadose zone...
TGGCGCCGCGATTGGACTGGGGAATCAGCTAATTGATAATCCGAAGCTGGCGAACCAACCCGACATTGCCGCCAAACTGTTAGCCAGTTTTATCAAGAGCAAAGAGCAGGCGATCAGGAATGCTTTGAAGGCTGGCGACTTGAAGAAGGCGCGGAAGTTGGTCAACGGCGGTAGTCACGGACTCGAGGAGTTTACGAAAGCCTACAAGACCGGAGAGGCTCTGATTGCATAATGGCGGCTTGGCGCTGATGCAACTGAAGCCATAAAGACAGGGCCGAACGACACCAGGGAGTCAGCCCATCACGAGACAGCGGGCTTGCAGCAATACCGCCTAGATCAACCTGGCGGTTGATTCTCGCCGGGCCTCTGTCCCGAATTCGACGATAAAGTTATCGACGGAAATGACTTAACTCACTCACTGTCGTGGTGTCTTGAGCAAGACTCACAAAGTCCGAGCTTTCTCTCCGAAAGCTTCCTTTCATCAGTGAAACCAAAAAGGAGTAGCACATGAGAGTCCTAAGAAAAGGAATGACCGGCGAGGATGTCGAACGCTGGCAGTTTTTTCTGGTCGGTCAAAACCACCAGTTGGAGGTCGATGGGAATTTCGGCAATGATACGTTCAATGCCACCAGCGCGTTTCAAACTGACAACCACCTGGATAGCGACGGAATTGTCGGTCCGGGTACCCTCGGTCGCGCCATGTCGTTGGGTTTCGATCCGCTCGACGATCCGGGCGCCGGTCCCACGAGCGGCGCCAACTTTCCGCCGCGCCCTGCTTTTAATCCTCTCGTCTCGACTGCAGACCGGCAGAAGGTGTTCGGGAGATTTGAATTCGTTTCGGCCCCGCTTGCGAACAATCAGGAGAATATTCGCATCCTGGGTAGTTTCGAGCATGACAACATCGCCCGCGCGCAAGTTCCGCAGCTGGTCGGCGTGCAAGGCGCACCGTTTGATGGAGGAGCACGATTTCACAAGAGTGTCGTAAATCAACTCCTCGCTCTTTGGAAGGCTTGGGAAGACGCCGGCCTACTTGATCGCGTTCTTACCTGGGACGGAGCGTTCGTTCCACGATTCGTTCGTGGTAGTCGAACTGTGCTAAGTAATCATGCGTTCGGAAGCGCGTTCGACATTAACGCCTCACTGAATCCGCGAGGCACACGACCGCTACTCGTCGGCAAAAAGGGTTCGGTTCGCGAGCTCGTGCCGATTGCAAACGACCATGGGTTTTTCTGGGGCGGACACTTTGGTACAAAGCCTGATGGCATGCACTTTGAGGTCGCCATCGTAAAGCCTTGAGCACAGGAAACATATCGACTAACGGCTTTGCCCGCTGAATATCGCGCTAACGTCTGTGGAAAATATGCGCACGCCTTCGACCGCTTCGCTGTTGAGATCTGATGGGAAGTGTGTTGCAGGCAACTCGAATCGAGGCGTTCAAGAAAGGAGAGAGCCTTATAGGAACAACAGCGACCGGAGCTACTTAGTTCCTTGAGGTGATAATTCCAAAATTGCCAAAACCTGTCAGCAAGTCTCGAAAGAAAGCCTCCGTCAGGAAGAGCTCAACAAAGAAAGCTGTGAAAAAATCAGCAGCGTTTCCGGCCAAGCAGTGGGAGATGCCAGCCGGGTTCCATTCGGATGGATCGAAACACGCGACGTTGCGAGACGTGCTCGACCCGAATGTGGCGACCATGCAGCTCTCCGGCTTAACACTTCAGCAGCGTGCGGAATTAGTAGTGAAGCGCCTCGAGCTGCAGTCAAAAATCGAGTTAGCAATGATCGGTGCAGGAATGATTGACAAAGCCCGCGCCATCACTGAGGTCAAGAACAAGACAAAAGTTGGTCGGCTGTTGATTGAAATCGAAGACCAGATGATTCGCAATCTCATCGAGCGAGCGCAAAAGGCGCAAAGCACACCCGGAGCGAAGTCGAGATCCAGGCCGAAACGTTAAGGGTGAAGGTCACACGCTGAGTGCTCTGGAAATTAACAAACCAATATGCCACGCAAAAGAAAATCGACACCTGAAAAAGGCCAGGGCGCAGTGGTCCTGGCGATTGACGCCAACTTCGATCCCGTTACGAAAGCTCCGTTCGAGTATCGTGAGGCAAACGTATATCCACACATGGAGAAAAAGGGATTTACTATTGTCCGGCGCCAGGGTGAGCGCGCGCGTCGAGCGGACGTAGCTCCGCAGGCCCGGAAGCCGAATGTTGTTTACTTAACCGGCGTGGGTCACGGCTTTCCGAACAGTTACACCGGCGACAATCTCGATCCCATTTTCAGGAAGTCCAGCTTGAGCGTGAAGGAATGCAAAGGAAAAATTGTGCACTTCCTTTCCTGCGAGACGGCTACCGGCCTGGGCCCAGGTTTTGTAGGCAAAGGTTGTCGGGCTTATTTCGGGTACAGTGATAACTTTACTTACCCGCCAGTTCTCGAAGATATCTTCTTCGAATGTGATTCCGAAATCGACCGTGGCTTCGCGGATGGACTAAATGCCGACGAGGTTTTCCAAAGGGTGGTGGCCCGGTTTCAACAACACATCGACCGATTGAAGTCGACGGGTGACAGCGGAGACCTTCACAATGCCTCAATACTTGAGGTTGATCTGCGCCTTCTGCGCGCGCCTTCAGTAAGCGATGAGTATGGCGACAAGAACGCGAGATTGATACAAGCTTGACGGCTGTGATGTCCGGCAAATCTTAGTTTGTCGAGACCGGCTTTTTAAAATCGCGATAAATTGGAAAGTTTGTCTAAGATCGCTCATCCCGTAACGCGCTTCTTAACTCCTCATCTCATAAAGCCAGGAGGCTTACCATGTCAAAACATCAGCGACCGGCACTTACTGTGATAATGCTGTTGGCCTTGTTGGGAACACTTCTGTTTGGCTTCTCCAGTTACAAACCAGCTACGCCGAACCTCGTCGCGCCGCAGGATCAGCAGGCAGAAGTGGTTCCAGCCTCAAAAACAGGAACGTCGACGCCACTCCGCGGCATGGCACCGCCGCCTGTTTCGTTGGGCGTAGTTCGCGAGAAGAAACGCATTCGTTTGAATCCAAACGTGTTGGTAAGCCTTGGGCCGGCGAAAAAGGATCCGGTACTTCAGTCGTCTATGGCGCGCGGAGGAAGAGCGCGGGCCCGTACCAGATCAAGCACCGCGAGACGCGAAATCGCAGTGATGGGCCAGAGCATCGAAGGCCTTGGCGACAAATTCAGGGGCCCGCAAGGGACATTCTCGGTGCAGAACACGCCGCCCGACACAACCGGGGCGGTGGGTGATACGCAGTACGTTCAATGGGTAAATGAATCGTTGGCCATCTTCAACAAGACCACTGGAGCGCTGGAAGTCGGACCGGTGCCGGGAAATGAAATTTTCAAATCGCTCGGCGGCAATTGCGCGAAGAACAATGACGGCGACCCGGTGGTCCAGTTCGACAAGATTGCCAACCGTTGGGTGCTGGCACAGTTTTCAGTCAGCGATGGCTCTAACGTAGGTTTCTCTCAGTGTGTTGCCGTCTCCACTAGCTCCGACGCCGCCGGCACTTATCATCTTTATGAGTTTCCTTATGCGGCGTTTGATGACTACCCGAAGATCGGAGTTTGGCCTGACGGCTATTACATCTCCTTCAACATGTACACCCCTCAGGAGAGATATATCGGACCACGTGTTTGCGCATACGACCGGCAGAAGATGTTGCAGGGATTACCGGCGACGCAGCAGTGTTTTCAGTTGAGCCCCAGCTTCTTCAGCCTGTTGCCCGCCGATCTCGACGGGGCCACCAGTGCGCTTGCGGATAATCGGGGAAACGCGAATGGACCAGGCGCACCGCCGGCCGGTGCTCCAAATTACTTTGTTAACCTGGGCAATAACTCGACCTCGCTGAACTTATGGAAGTTTCATGCGGACTGGAACAGGTCTGCAAACTCAACCTTCGGCGTGGGGCCGACCCATCAGCCCAACACCACAATCACCGTGGCGCCGTTCACACTTTCCTGCAACGGCAGTGGACAGGATTGCGTCCGCCAGCCGGGAGCGAGGAACCCTGAAAAGTTGGATACGGTTGGGGAACGTCTGATGTATCGTCTGGCCTATCGCCGTTTCAGCGATCATGAGTTGCTGTTGGTAAACCATTCCGTCGATACGGGCGCTCCGCAACCACGAACCGGGATTCGCTGGTATGAGATTCGAGATCCAAACAGCGTGCGCCCTACAGTCTTTCAGCAAAGCACCTATGCGCCGGACACGAAACACAGATGGATGGGCAGCGTCGGCATGGACAAAATGGGAAGCCTCGCTATTGGCTATAGCGTATCAAGCACCTCGGAGTTTCCCGGCATTCGTTACGCCAGTCGCGGCCGTGCTGATCCACTTAACACTCTCGGACCCGAGACACGCTTGCAGGATGGACACGGTACGCAACGTTGTAAGCTCACCAGCGGCCGTTGTGACTGTCCAATGCAGAATGAGGAGGGCGAGTTTCTGCTCGACGCGAACGGAAAAGTGAAATGCGACTCCATGAACCGGTGGGGCGACTACAGCACTTTGACCGTCGATCCGAGTGACGATTGCACCTTCTGGTACACGACGGAATATCAGAAAGACACTGGCGCATACAACTGGCACACGAAGATTGGTTCGTTCAAGCTACCCAGTTGCCGGTAGGAGCAATTTGCAAAGGGAAGGGCAGGGGCCAGCCCTGCTTTTACAAATCATTCGTCTAATCCTGCAAGCAAAGCGTGGCAGTGGGTCAGTTTGATAAATCAGAGGTCGGAGCGTCGGAGACCAAAGCCACGCCACCTCAGCCAACTTCAAACTGACCCCCTACGCAGGGCGTTAGCTTTTTGCTCGACCCCTTGCCACGTCGGTATAATGCGCGGGTCTTGACGAAGCCCCATTCAAACAATTCAAAACCACGACTCTCGACGAAAGAGCTGTCGGGCCTCTTGCTGCCTATCACTACGCCATTTCGTGAAGAGGGCGCGGTAGACTTCAAAGGCCTGCGCTCCAACATCAGACGATGGAACGATACTGGCATTAGCGGCTACGTCGTGCTGGGCTCAACAGGCGAGCGCGTGCATCTCGAAGAAAGCGAGTATGCCCAGGTAATTGCTACAGCTCGAGAAGAAGCCTCAAGCGAGCACGTTTTCATTGCCGGGGCCGGGCAGCAAAGCACACACGGAACAATTAAGGAAATAGTAAGAGTCGCTGCCGCGGTACCAATAGACGCGGTTCTCGTCATCACCCCACACTTCTATCGTCCCAGCATCACGCAAAAAGCGTTGGTGGACCACTATCGGGAAATTGCCGACGATTCTCCCGTGCCGGTGATCCTCTACAGCATGCCGGCGCTCTCGGGAATCACGATTGAACCCGAAACCGCAGCGCGTTTGAGTGAACACGAAAACATTATCGGCATCAAGGACAGTTCCGCGGAGGCCGCAGGATTACAAGAAACCATCAAGCTCGTCAGCAAAGATTTTGCTGTGCTCACGGGAAACGGCACCGTGCTTCAGCAGGCGTTGCGCGCGGGGGCGCGGGGTGGGATCCTCGCGGTGGGTTGTGTAGCCCCAGCGCTTTCCCTCGCTATCATTCAAGCAATGAGGTCCGGAGAAACCGAACTTGCGGCGAGGCTGCAATCCGCGTTGACTCCTCTTGCACAGGCTGTAACCACACGCTTTGGCATTGGTGGTCTAAAGGCGGCTCTTGAAATGAGAGGGTATGTTGGCGGCGCGGTGCGCGCTCCGCTACGTGCGCCGGACGAAGAGGCGCGTGAAGAGATCCGGCGGTGCCTGGAAGACGCGGAGTATGAAACCGCCATGGCGCAGAGAGCGCCAGGGATAACAGACAAACAGCCCGGAGATCTTCCATACCAGAGGTCAGGTTAGAAGATTTTCCATTTATCGTTTCTCATTTGCCATTTCGAATCAGAACCGGAAGCGGTAGCGACCAAAGATTCAACCTTAACTAATCTGAGTATGCAAATGGCGGATCGCAATCGCTCGAGTGCTAAAAACCACAGTTGACCACTGGGCCGGTCGCTACCGCTCTCGGTTCTGATAAACGCTCGGTCGTTCTACGTCAGGCGGCATTCGCGCTCTTGGCCTCTTGGCGGCTACCTTTTTGGGCCCCTCACTGGTACAAGACAGCCATCCTGCGTAAAATGCTTCCCCAGGGAGTAACCTTAAATTGAGCACCGCCGAACCCGCCTGTCACAGCACGCCTGAAGAGTCTGGCTTGCGAGTCGAGACTATTCCTTTCGATCGCATCCCTCATCAAACGCGCCTGTTTCTGGACTATCTACATGACCCGATTGCGTTGCGCGAGTTTTACCCTTCAGCAGTGCGCTTTCATCACGAGCTACCGGCGCGAGCCCCTGAAGTTTTAGCAGCGCATCAGACCGATCGCAATTTGCTCTGCGACGCGCTTCAGGATATGAACGCTGCGTGGGGCGCCGGCGAGGAAACCCTGAAGAACATTCAACGGTTGCGCGACGCAGACTGCCTGGCAGTGGTCTCCGGTCAGCAGGCCGGTTTGTTTTCCGGCCCGCTCTACACGATCTACAAGGCGTTGTCGGCGGTAAAACTCGCCGGGTGCCTGACGCAACGGAACAACAAGGCAGTTCCTGTTTTCTGGATCGCAACGGAAGATCACGATTTTCTCGAAGTAGCGAAAGCAGAATTCATCGGCCGCGACTGCAAGTTGACACACGTCGAAGTCTCCACGGATTTACACCAGGAGGGACAGCCGGTCGGCCGCGTTATCATTGATGGTTCCATCAATACAGTCGTCGATCGATTACTTGAACTACTTCCCAGCTCTGAATTCACGCCAGATCTCGAAGCGGTGCTGCGCGACGCCTGGCGCTCCGGGCGCTCGTATGGTGAAGCGTTTGCGCGGATGATGACTTCGCTGCTTGGTCGTCACGGTCTGGTGCTTCTCGATCCGCTTGATCAAAGACTTAAAGAGCTGGCGGCGCCACTGTATGCGAGTGCGGCTTTGCGCGCGCAGGAGATTGCGACGGCCATCGAAGTGCGCAGTCGCAAACTTGTAGAGGCGGGTTATCACGCGCAGGTTACGCCCTCAGAGAATTCCTTCCCTCTTTTCATACACGACGCCAGCGGCGCGCGCCACGCGCTGACTCGTTCTCCCGACGGGAAGTACACAATCAAACAGGAGGATAAGGCTTACACGGTGGAGGAACTTTCGGAGCTGGCTCTGGCTCACCCGGAACAGTTCAGTCCTAATGTTACGTTGCGCGCCGTGGTCCAGGACTATCTTTTGCCCACCATCGCTTATTACGGTGGCGCCGCTGAGATTGCGTACTTCGCCCAGACGGCTGAAGTTTACCGGTTGCTCGAACGACCCATCACGCCCATCCTGCCGCGCTCGAGCCTGACGATGATTGAACGACATACCGGGCGTATCCTCGAGAGGTACGGGCTGACGCTTGAGGATTTGTTTACCGGTCCGGAAAATGTTTTGAAGCGTGTTGTTGAAGAGTACCTCGGAGCCGAGACCGCGAGGTCTTTTGAAAAGACTGAGGGGGCGGTGAACAGTGACCTTGATAACCTGCGCGAACAACTGCGTAGTATCGATCCAACCTTAGCGGACGCGCTCGAAACCGGACGGCGCAAGATCAACTATCAGCTTGAAGGTTTGCGGACTCGATTTCATCGCGCTCAGATGGCGCGAGACGAAGCGGCCCACCGACAGTTGCTCCGTGCGTTTGATCAATTGTGCCCAAATAAGGAACTGCAGGAGCGACACATCAACGTCACTTCGCTACTTGCGCGCCACGGCCGCTACGTTGTCGACTGGATCTATAACGCAATAAATATTGGATCCAACGAACATCAGATTGTCTATCTGTGATTGCCGATTTCCAATTGCCAAATGCCGATTGGAAACCCATTTGGCGCCTAAATAACTAGAATGCGAACCTTGCGATATCAAATCGGCAATTGGCACTCGGAAGTCGGCAATGTCTAAAATCCGCGTCCTCCCAGATCACGTTGCCAACCAGATCGCCGCCGGCGAGGTGGTCGAGCGGCCGGCTTCGGTGGCTAAAGAACTGGTTGAGAACGCGATTGACGCCGGCTCAAGTCGCATCGTGATCGACGTTGAAGCCGGGGGGCGCCGTCTCTTGAAAGTTTCAGACGATGGCGACGGAATGGTTAGGGATGACGCCGTTCTTGCATTCGAACGCCATGCTACTTCCAAGATTGCCAGGTCGGAGGACTTGAGCAACATCGCAACGCTTGGGTTTCGCGGTGAGGCCCTGGCCTCAATTGCCTCCGTTGCGCGGGTAGAACTCACCACCAAATCGGAAGATGCCGCTGCGGCGACGCGGGTCTTAATCGAGGGCGGCAAGATGCGCGACGTAAAAGACGCGGCGCACCCCCGCGGTACCACGATCGCCGTGCGCGATCTCTTCTTCAACGTGCCTGCTCGCCGAAAGTTTTTGCGCTCGGAGGCCACCGAAAGTTTTCATCTGACGAATCTGGTAACTCACTACGCGCTCGCACACCCGGAAATCGCCTTCACGTTGACGAACAATGGCCGCGAGGTGTTGCGCGTGGCTCCAGCCAACGATTTGCGCGAGCGCGCCTATCAAGTTTTTGGAGCGGAGTTTCTCGATAATCTGCTGGAAGTTAACGGTGGGCATCCGAAGATTGCGCGCGTCAGCGGTTTTGTATCCGCGCCGCGTGATCGACGCACGTCGCGCGATGCGCAGTACCTGTTTGTGAATGGCAGGTTCGTGAGAGACCGGCTGGTTTCGCGAGCATTGTCGGAAGGGTACCGCGCCGTGTTGCCACACGGAGTTTATCCGGCGGCGCTTTTGTTCATCGATATACCGTTGGAAGAAGTAGACGTGAACGTTCATCCGGCAAAGACAGAGGTGCGTTTTCGTCGCGCCGCCGCAGTGTCTGATGCAGTGCGCGAGGCAGTGCGCGCAGCGCTCGCCAGCGGCGGCTACGTCCGCGCCGATGCGAAGGAGCAGTCACAGACTCAGGTTGATGAGCGCGAGTCCGCTGGTCTTGCCAACGCCATGTCAGCGGCCGCAGAAGCGCCGGTTTACTCGCCGGTCGAAAAGGCGGGCTTCCAGCCTCTTGTTACTGAAGAGCAACGAGCAACGCGAGAAACTGCGACTCAACCACGAATCGAATTCTCTACAATGCCGATCGGGGACGAGGACACTTTTGTAGAGACAATTGAAGACCCGGCCGCATTGAAGTCAGATACTGCGCGCGACCTGGACGCGATCATGCGCGAGGCTGTTGCCTCTCAGGAGGTTTCTCCAGACGCTTCAATTGCAATCGAGGAAACCGGCGGAGGCACAACCGTCAGGGAGGGCTCATTACAGTCGGCAGTCGGCAGTCAGCAGCCGACAGTCGGCGGGGTGGTGTCGCGAGTCGGGGGCAGTAGCCCGACCGTGAGGGAGGACGGGTCAGCCGCTCAACTTCCACCGCTCGCTTCCGCGGAGAAGTTTGCGCGTGAAGTTTCAGTCGAATCGTTGTCGACGGATATTCGTCCCCTGGGACAGCTCGACGAAAGTTTCATCATCGCTACCGACAGCGAAGGTTTGCTGCTTATCGATCAGCATGTAGCTCACGAGCGCATTTTGTTTGACAAGTATCGCGCGCTCGAATCCGTGCGGCTGGCCGAGTCTCAGCAGCTCCTAATTCCGGAGACGTTTGACCTGACGCCCGCGCAAGTATCCATCTTCGACGTTATCGCAAGCGAACTTGAAAACTACGGCTTTGAATTAATGCGCCTGTCCGGCCGGACGGTGGCCATAAAAGCTACACCTGCGGATTTGCCTGCCGGCGAGGCTCGCAACATGCTCGCGGAGATTCTGGATACAGTTGACGCGGAGAAGAAAGGCGCAGCCCGGGAAACCCTGCGTGACGACATCGCTGCCTCGCTAGCCTGTCACGCGGCAATTAAAGTTAACATGCCACTATCACCCGAGAAGATGCGCTGGCTCATCGATCGACTACTAAAAACCTCCTCGCCGACAACCTGCCCCCACGGCCGCCCGGTCATTCTGCGATTAGCAACTCGCGACATTCTCAAAGGCTTCCACCGGATTTAGTTAGTTTTCGCTTTTCGTCTGAAGCGCGTCGTAATGTCGGGCGCAATCAATGTCATTGGATGGATCTCGAATGACGACGTGTGACGATGCGTCGCTTCGGAGCAGCCCCCCTTCTGGTTCAGACGGATTCTTTGTATTCCTCGAGGTTCTCCTGAATCTTAAGCAGCAGGCGAGATTTGAGAGTATTGGATTTGAGTTGTTCGGGTGGAACTGGCTGCCACTGTCCGGGAATTAGCACCTGCGAATCGATGAAGGCTTCCAGGGCCTCTTGTAAACCATCAACTTTAATCTTCCCTTTCATCGCGATCACCTCTTCAATGATGAAGACCAATGCATCTCCGGTTAGCCGATGCCGGTGATTGATGATCGCCGATCTGTCCTGAAGTGTTTTCAGCACGGTATCAAATGGCTCTTCCAGGGCGGCAATCAGTTTCAGGTAACGCTCCTGCAAGTCGCTGACATGTGAAATGCGTGCCGGCGTCAATTCCAGGTCTCTCTTGCCCACGTAAGAGGCTGCCATGATCTTACAGAAAACATCCGGCGCCATGTAAGCACTTTCATCGTCAACTCGATTTATTGTTTGCGCTACATAATAGGCCGGCAACATCCGCAGCAGGTTACGGATGAGAAAGACCGGGTTGTGGGTAAACCCGTCAGGAAGCTTTTCAATGCCCCGAGCCACTTTCAAATCTTCGAAGTAGCTCAGCGACTTATGAAACTCTTTGATCTCCTTTCGCGCTTTTTGCATCAGTTGCTCTATTTGTTCCGGCGTAAAACCTATGCGCCAGAGCATGCGGTAATCGCTTTCGTTCTCGAACGCGAGATCGAAAACGCGCAAGCATTCGGCATCCTTGAAGGCGCGCAGGTTCTCCTTAACGCCAGAGTCGATGAAAGCCATCGCCTGGGCAAACGTTTGCACAATCAACCGTGCCCAGTATCGTTGCTCCGTCAGTGAGGCGGAGTAACGATCCACGTCCTTGTAGCGATACTTATCGTGCTTGGCCGCGAATTGCCGGATCGATCCATAATCAAGGATAGCGCCGCTAGCCAACATGTTATCTCCGTCCCAGGCTAACCAGTTGAAGATATATTCCTCCTCGAGCAACGCGGCCATCTTTCCGTAAGAGCGCGCCAGGTAGTCCAACGCCTTCGCGTACCTGGCGCTTCCCCCAGCGGGGACCTGCCAGAACCCGTTATTAACTTCGCGGTCTATGAAGTAGTCTACCGATGCTTTGAGTTCAGCGTGCCGGCCTTGCTTAAGATAACGAAAGATGTGTGCGGGCCTGATCAAATTAGGAGCACTTCTCACGCCAATGGCGCTGCCGTCAGGATAGTCAATGACAACCAGACAACGTTCGGTAGGAATACCCTGGCGGTAGAAGATTTCGGACATGACCGCGGTTCCCAACATCTCATCCAGTTCCGCCAGGCCCGATGAATAACCGTAGGTTTCGTCCCCGGTTTGGACGGCTCCATCTGATTCCTGCGCGCCCGGGCTCAAAATCGTCGCGCCAGTCCCCCGACTGGAGATGTCAAACGTTAAGGTGTTGGTGCGCAGACCATTCCAAATGCTTCTACCATCTCCGGAAGTCTTGCCTTGTTTGTTGGTGTGTTGGGTTTGCAGGTAACGAGTAGCCATGTAAGTACCTGGCTTAATCGTCTCAGGCGGATATTTCTTTCCGTGTCTTAGATCATATTCGTTAATGATTCGTAGTGAGAACGTTTCAAGTAAGGTCTGTTCGAGTTCCTTATTAATGGTGGGCGGATGGTCTGCGGAGATCAGGCCCATCTCCCGGGCGAGAGGAAAATTAAAGTAGAGAACACGACCCTGCGAGCGATAACGCGCCTGGTAGTCGATATAACCATCGGGACTAACGTCGCGCCAGGGATGTGTGCCGTCAAGCTCTTTAAACTTCTCATACATAATAGCGGCATTATGAGAAGGCAACAGATAGAGTTTTAGAACCGAACGGTGTGAGAGTCAATCAATATTTTGCTAACTGCAGGTTTGATTGGTCTCGCTAACATCCTGAAGGAGTTCCTGGAACGAACGATTAAGTCTCGCGCGCACTGTTGAATTGTTTTCGCCTTTGGGGGCGCGCCAATGTGTTGACATCACTACTTTGGTGAAATAGAGTGCGCGCGCCTCACCTTTTCACGAACGGAATTAGTCCTCTCATCCACACCTGGAGGTTGTTATGTCGCTCGAATACAAGCACGCGCTTATCACTGGAAGTTCCCGAGGCATCGGAAGAGGCATCGCTCGTAAGCTGGCGGCCAATCACGTCAAGGTAGCGGTCCATTATTACCAAAACGAGTCAGCCGCAAATGATACGCTCGCGGAGATCCGCAAGCTCGGTTCGGACGGTTTCGTGGTTCAGGCAGATGTCTCGCGCCCGGCAGAAATTGAGGCGCTCTTTCGTAAGGTGCAAACCGAATTTGGCAAGCTTGATATCTTCGTAAGTAATGCCCGGCCGGAGATACCGAGTTTCTTTCAACCACCCATGGAAGTCAGTCTGGAACAATGGGACACCGCTTTCGATTCACAGGCGAAAGCATTCCTGGTTGGAGTTCGTCAGGCTGCTCCCCTGATGACTGCCGGGGGACGAATCTTCGCCATCACGTACGCACAGGGCAGCCGCACGGGTGGACTGCAATCGTGGGCAGGTATGGGTTCAGCCAAGGCTGCGCTCGAGTCGCTGGTTCGTTACTTCGCGGTGGCCTTAGCTAAGCGAGGCATCACGGTGAATGCGATCAGTCCTGGGTGGACCGAGGACAGCGTACTAAACACACTGCCACAGCAGGCGCAGGATCTTCTTAGAAACTGGCACACCAGCGGCTGGACTCCCATGGGGCGATTGGGAACGCCGGAAGATATCGGCAACGTTGTTTCACTGTTTTGTTCGGAAGACGCTGGCTGGATAACCGGGCAAGTAATCTACGCTGACGGTGGCGCGTCCCTGATGAACCCCGAAGTGCCGCCCGAAATTCAGTTGGCGTCTTGAGTTGCAAGGAGATCATGCCTGGGAACGTGAGTCGCTAATCATCAGAGTCCCGCAAGTGTCTCCATTACTCGATTCACGTCGGATAGATCTGATAAGAAGGCGTCGGGTTTGCATGCGAGAATGTCGTCTCGACTATAGAGACGCCCGGTGCCTACGGCCAATGCGCGCGCGCCGAAGTGTCGGGCACACTCGATGTCGTTAGGGGTGTCGCCGATGACGATGAATTGTTCTGGCTCGAGCTCGAGTTGCAGAGAATCACGAATGCGGTCGGCCGCGAGCGCGGGAAGATCGCGGCGATCGTGAGACTCGTCGCCAAACGCGCCTGGTAGAGTAAAGAATTCAGAGAGGCCGACCAGCTCCATCTTCAAGTGGGCTGCCGGCTCGATGTTGCCAGTCAGTAAAGCCGAGTGGTAGCGAGGATGATTCGCCACGGCTTGAAGTGTCTCGCGTACGCCAGGTAAGACTTCGAAAAACTCTTCACCATTTCCGGTAGCTTTGCGCATCGCCTCCATGTAACGATCGCGGAGTTGATCGATGCGCTCGAGAATGTGTTCGTTGGTGAAGCCTTCATCCTTGAGGGCCTCAGCAATGATTTGCAAGTCGGTCATTCCCGAGACTTTCATTTCCGGCAGGCGACCCGCGGTGCCAAACACTTCTTCCAGCATCGGAATAGTGTAGTCCTTGAAAGCCCCGGCGCGAGCTGTACGAATCAGCGTGCCGTCAATGTCCCAGAGGAGGACACGAAGGTCGGAGACGCAAGGGTCGGAGACGCGGGGACGCGGAGACACGGCGACGCGGGGACGCGGTAAAGAATCATCCAGGTCTTCTAAGGATCCAACCTCCGTAAGTTCGCGTCTACTGCTGTTTCCCATTCCCCGTGTCTCCGCGTCTCCCTCTCTCCGTGTCCGTCTCTCTATTCGATCACTGCCAGCACGTCACCGGCGTTTACCGTCGCGCCTTCTTCGGCGTTCATAGAAACGACCGCGCCGGCTTTCGGTGCTTTCATTTCGTTCTGCATCTTCATCGCTTCAACGACGATGACACCTGCTCCCGCCTCGACGTGCGCGCCCGCCTCCACCAGCACGCGAACAATCTTCCCAGGCATTGGTGAAACAATCTCAGCCGCGCCCGGATGGTGTGCGCCGGAGCTCTGCGCGCTGCGCAGACGCTTGGGATCAATTATGGTTACGTCGTGGCTCTCTCCGCGCAGCACCACTGCAAATGTCTTGCCGAGGTGCATTGGGTCGCGCTTAGGGTCCACCCTGCATTTGTAAACATGCGATCCATTTATTAGCAGATACCCTCCGCGCGCCATTTGGCGAACCTCCAGGTCGTAGTGTCGACCGTCAATTTCAACCGCTGCAGCTCCGCTTGCGAGAGCGAGCGAGACCTCGTGTTCCGTTCCGGACAATTGAGCTTTGAGTTTCATTACATCTGGCACTTTACGCGGGCTGCCCGCACCGGGATTCCGCTATTTCGCTTGGCGAAATTTGTTGCGGCGGGCGCCGGCCATATTTCTGGCTTCTCGTAACGCCGCGCGACCGGACATTTTCCAGCGATTCTGACTCTCCCGCGGAGATCGATTACTGAAGGACGCTTCTCTTTGCAACGTCGCGTAATGAATTGAGGCAGCAATGATTACCAGGTCCCTACCTGCCTGTGCCTGCTTATCAGTGAATTCAGGTGCAGTGCTGCGCTCACTGTTGCGCCGTTCGTGAAAGCGTGAGATGAAGCCGGTATCCAGTTGCCCGGAAGTGAATTCTTCATCTCGGACAATTTCGCGGAAGAAGGGAAGCGTCGTCTTAATGCCCCCGACCTCATACTCATCAAGCGCTCGGCGCAGGCGATCGATGCTTTCGCTTCTTGTGCGTCCCCAGGCCACGAGTTTTGAAATAAGGGGATCGTAGTAGATCGAAACTTCGGAGTTCAGTTCAACACCACTGTCGTCGCGTATTCCCGGTCCGGAGGGAACCTGCAAATAGCTGATGCGTCCCGGGGACGGAAGAAAGTTGTTATTAGGATCTTCGGCATACACGCGGCATTCGATTGCGTGCCCGTGCCAGCGAACTTCTTCCTGACTAAAGCTAAGTGGCGCTCCATTGGCGACTGCAATCTGCTCGCGCACGAGATCGATTCCGGTTACCAATTCGGTTACCGGATGTTCCACCTGAAGGCGCGTGTTCATTTCGAGGAAATAGAAGTCGCGAGTTTCGTCGGCTACCAGAAACTCGACAGTCCCGGCGCCCACATAATTCACTGCGCGCGCCAGCGTAACGGCAGCGGCGCCCATTGCCTCGCGGAGTGCGGCATCGTTAATTGGTGACGGACACTCCTCGATTACCTTTTGATGGCGGCGTTGAATCGAGCATTCCCGTTCGCCCAGATGCACAACATTGCCACGGCTGTCGGCAAAAATCTGTATTTCTATATGCCGCGGTCGCGCGATGGCTTTTTCCAAGTAGACTGAAGAATCGCCAAAGGCCGAGGCTGCTTCGGATTTGGCATTGTCAAAACCCGAGCGCAGTTCTGCGAAAGACGCGACCAATCTCATGCCCTTGCCACCGCCGCCGGCGGAAGCCTTTAGCATTACCGGATAGCCAAACTGTTCCGCTAATCGCTCAGCTTCGTTGAGAGAATTCAAAGCATCGACTGTGCCCGGAACAATAGGCACCCCAGCTTCAACCGCAGCGCGTCTGGCACTCGTCTTTGAACCCATTATTTTCATCGCGTCCGCATCCGGGCCGATAAACCTCAAGCCCGCCTGCGTTACGGCGCGCGCGAAATCCGCATTCTCCGCCAGGAAGCCGTAGCCCGGATGAATAGCCTCAGCTTTGGTTGTTTTTGCCGCGTCAATGATGGCAGGGATGTTCAGGTAGCTTTGAACAGAAGGCGCCGGCCCAATGCAGACTGCCTCATCGCAAAGTCCGACATGGACCGCGTTCGCATCCACCTCAGAATAAACGGCGACTGGCGAGATTCGCAGGTCGCGGCAGGCGCGAATTATTCGCACCGCGATTTCGCCTCGGTTAGCAATCAGAATTTTGCGAAACATGAATCGGTGGTCCGTATTCTCACCGAGTGGTGAGTAATTAGTGATGAGTGATGAGTGATGAGTACTGAGTAATAGGTTAGGGTCGCCGTACTCAGTACTCATCACTCATCACCGTTGGCGTATAAACAATAACGCCCTGCAAAGTATACAGGGCGTCGCGCTATGCAGAAACTGGCTTGATATTCTGGGTGCAGTTTGCAATCAAGCCGGACCTCAAACCACACCGTTGCCAAAGAAGCGGTCGTTACAGAACCGGGAGCCGTAGCGACCGGATACAAGCACTCAACTATGTACTACCAGGTCCTTCTGCCGGCGAATTGTCGATTGCAAGGTTGAATGTAGGATCCGGTCGCTACCGCTCTCGGTTCTGTAACCACCCGCCACGCTGCGTATTCAAATCAATGAAATCGCACCAGTGCGGGTATTCTAGAAGTCTTTTAGGGTTGGAGTTTTTGCCTGGCGGACGTGGCGCTAGCTCCACGTCGCGGAAGTTCAGAGGTCCTGTAAGTAACACCATCGCGGACGATCAAGTCATCGTCGGTGTTCAGGAGTTTGTCGGCGCCTGGCAGTCGGAGTTCGTAATTGGTAAAGGAGAGTGCTTCGCTCAAAGGTTCATCGCCGGCGCTGCTGAGTGATGCATTGCGGATGGCTGCGCCACGGAGCGGCCGTGGCCTCTGTGTTGGCACTGCTGCCACCTCGGCACTCACCACTTTGTATTCTGACGCATCGATTTCTTTCAGTAGGGCAGCAATGGAACCATCGGGGTCGGGAAGACGAGTCAAGTCAGTCTTGTCAGATGGGAGCGTGCCAAACTTGTCGCGATACTCACGTAGCACTCGAGCGGTAGCATAACCCAAGGCATTAGTTCGAGCCTCGATGCCCCACTGACGCCGCTCCAAACGCGTGGGCACAGTGACGCCAATCAGAATCAGGATCAATAAAGGAACCGTCGATGAAGCCACGTAGCCACGGCGCGCATAGCGTTGGCCGCAGAAGCGCGACGGCTCTGCCAGCATTGAGCGATAAAGTTTTCGTACGCCGAAAAGAACGAGCACCGTGACCGGAATCATTACCCACTTCAGACGCCAGGCAGCGGTTTCTCCCGCGGCGAGCCATGGCTTCCAATCAAAGGGGATCATCGAAAAGGCCATCAGGTTAGACGTAGCGCCCCGGGTTGAGCTTTGGACAATGGCAGCAATTGTTTGACTCAAGAACACGAGCACCATCAAGGTTCCGGTGACCGCAAGCACAAGCGAGCGCGCGTAGGATGGCAGTTCGTGTTCAGGTCGTGGCAGCGGTTCGCCAACCGGACGGGCGCCGCAGGACAGGCAGCCATCGCGTAGAACGCCGTTCGACTTAAAACCGCAACAGGGGCAGATGGTCACGTATTTTTAACCTCAAAAATAAAAGCAGATACCCAATTGAATGTCGTCCGGTCCTGGCATCCCAACGAGGCTACCACTTTGGGGGAAGCCGCCTACTCAGCTGGCCTTATGTACCAGTGGTTCGGCGCGTCGCTCGGGCCCGGAGTTAGATGGGGAAAGTACGGGTTGTGCCTCTTCTTCACCCGATTCGGTCTTTAGTTTAGTCAACTCATACCACGTGTGATACATGCGATGAGCGAAGGTCCAATAAGATCCCACCGCAAGTACCCACAGGACTGCCGGCATTCGGTTAGCGAAGAAATTAGTCGAACCCGGATGAGTGCTTAAGGCGCCAATAATAAAAAGAACCACGCGCTCAGGACGTCGTAAGAAGCCCACATCACATTTGGGAATAAGGCTTTCGGCTCGGGCGCTCGCGTAGCTTACCATAACTGAACCCATTAGTCCTGCGCCCGCAAGAAAAACGTTAAGGGTTGAGTGAAACTCAGTATCGCGGGCGTAAAAGACCATCAAACCAACGAAAACCACCATGTCGGAAAGCCGGTCCAGAGACGAATCCAAAAAACCTCCAAACCGCGTGACCCGGCCCGACAAGCGCGCTACCTGCCCGTCCAGCATGTCAAAGAGATTGGCAACGATGAGGATAATTCCCGCCCAGAAAAACTTTCCATAGCCGAAGAGCAACCCCGAGCCGACATTTATGGCGACGCCGATTACCGTCAGGATGTTTGGATTGATGTGGCCGTAGGCAAGCCAGCGCACCATCGCGTCAATGATTCTCTGCGCCCCGCGGCCGATAGCACCAACAAACATCTTCTGATTGAAATCTCCTTTACGCCATTATGCCGAAAACTTTTGTTAGTTTACAGCCTTCCAGACAACAAGCGGTGAACTTTAGGAGGGGTCCTAGCTCTGTCAAGGTTTGGGAGTCGGGTTGTCTTGACGTTTTTTACTCAGCTCCATTGTTATGCTCTGCGCCGCTTCGGATTGCTTTTCGTATTCGGCCTTGAGTGGGAAGTTATTGTCCATCTCCGCCAATCTGGATAACTCCAGCAATAGGTTTGTCTTGTAGGACCAGGCGCTTTCATCGTCAGGGTTGAGAGTCAATGCCGACTCGATCAGGGCTAGTCCGTTTGCAGCACACTGCTGCGCCTTCGCAAACTCTGCGACGTCTTTTGGTTTTAGGTACTCAACTTTCGCTGAGCGATCGGTGAGAGTTGTAATTTTGTTAGCCGGCAACTCCGTAATCTTAAATGAACAATCCCAATCCCTACTGGCCAGAACAACAAATGCTTCCGCCCGCTTCTCGGCGGAGACCGTTGCATCAAGCGCCCGCTGCAAAACCCACTGGCGATGAAGCTCATCTTCTTTCAGCGCATGATACAAATAGGCAACTGCCTTGTACGCTTCCTCATTCTGCGGATCTCCCGTGAGGATCCGCTTGTAAGCATCGATGGCCTCGCGGGCTTTAGCGATGTTTGTTTCGACTCGATCACCAGGTTTGTACTGCGCGTGTAGCGTTCGAGCAACGAACAAGGGCGCAGTCTTGTTTTGCGGATCCAGAACTAGAGCTTTTTCGGAGTGTTGTTGGGCCTCGACGAAGTTGCCTTCACGATAGGAACGTGCGGCCTCCTTCAGCTCATCCGCCGCTTCTTGCTGGGCAGCTGTTAGCGGTGTGGCTTGTGCGCTCGTGTTAGAAGCCGGCGCCCGGGCCTCCTGCATCGAGAGCAACGCAATAGCTAAGAACGGGAAGATGAGCTTCATTCTTCACCTCGCAACTCGTTACGTAATCACTCAGGCTCAGCGTCGTGGATAGTAGTCAATCGCCTGATCTCGAAATTGCGCGCGCCGGCCGGAGTGCGCACCACGACCTCGTCACCTTCTTCTTTGCCCATCAAACTCTTGCCGACAGGCGATGTCGTTGAAATCAGACCTTGCTGCGGGTCGCTCTCTTCCGGTGTGACCAAACGGTAAGTTACTTCTTCATCACGCTCACCATCGTAAAGGAGCAGGGTCGAACCATAACCCGCCTTGTCGCGTGAGATCTTCGAGATATCGATCGAGGAAATCTCACTGATTCGTTGGCGTAACTCTACGATGCGCGCCTTCACCACGTTCTGGCGGTCAAGTGCCGCGCGATACTCAGAGTTTTCGCGCAGGTCGCCAAATTCAAGCGCGCGCTTAATTTCTTTCGGAAGGTGAACGCGCAACTCAGACTCCAGTTCGTCCAGTTCCGACTGAAGTTTTATTTTGATATCAGCTGACAACCTAATCCTCTTTTCTTGTTTCGTTGTCCGGCTCGTATTGCCTCATGCGGCGGGGACAGTTCTTTCCCTAATCGAGTGCGTCGCTAACCACTGCGGCTTCTGAAAAGCGATGATATTTGGCCTCATCGGGAGCGCCAAAAGAGATTCCCGTGTCACGAGCAGTACGCACCAGCTGGCCCTCCGCCGGCACAGTCTTAACATTGGCTATGGCCTCGCTGATAGGAACGGTGATCACGTCGCCCGCCTGGAGCGCTACCATCACTCCGCGTTTTCCTTCCACCAGGGCGCGCACGGCGCATGAGCCGTAATTCGTTGCCAGCATACGATCGAAAGCGTTAGGCCGGCCACCTCTCTGGAGATGACCCAGCACCACGCAGCGTGTTTCTTTACCGCTCAGGGCCTCCAGTTCTCTCTGACAATAAGATCCGATGCCACCAAGGCGCGGCGCATGTTGCCGGTCGCCCTTGTCCTGGTAGATGAGGTCGTGCCCCGTCTCAATTGCTCCTTCAGCAACGACGACAATACTGAAATTCGATCCGGCAGCATCGCGCGCGCGTATTCTGTCTGCTACCGACTGCATGGTGAAGGGGATTTCTGGAATGAGGATTACGTCCGCGCCGCCCGCGATTCCTGAATGCAAGGCGATCCATCCGGTATGCCGCCCCATTACTTCAAGTATCATTACGCGCTCGTGTGACTCGGCCGTAGTGTGCAGACGATCCAGCGCATCGGTCGCGATGTCGAGCGCGGTAATGAAGCCGAATGTTAGCTCGGTGCAGGCGAGATCATTGTCGATAGTTTTAGGAACGCCTACAACGGGAACTCCCAGCCGGTCAAACTCCGCGGCGATGGCCAACGTGCCTTCGCCACCCAGCACAACCAGCGCATCGATACCCAGGCGGTGAATATTTTCGAATGCCTCGTTGTAAACAGCCTGTGGCTTTGAGACCACTCCTTCCGCGTTGCGCTCAACAAACTTCCCTCGATTGCGTGTTCCCAGGATGGTACCGCCGCGCGGCAGTAAGCCGCGGACATCAGCAGCAGATGCTGCACCATATGGGCCGAAAGCAGCAGGCCGGAGAACGCGTCGAGTGGTGACGAGATGGCGAGCCAAATTACTCCCAGACC
>Ga0137403_10002859_pt1 | contig 20916 bp, 18 predicted proteins | sample CZOMad2_1_16fung_FD_122057 | JGI IMG/M metagenome (GOLD analysis project Ga0137403, IMG submission 122057) | Vadose zone soil fungal communities from Angelo Coast Range Reserve, California, USA - CZOMad2_1_16fungal (Hybrid Assembly) | ecosystem: Environmental > Terrestrial > Soil > Vadose zone...
AGCACCGGCCGCAACTTCGACGAAGTGCTGCGGCTCCTGGATTCCTGCCAGCTGACGGCGAAGCACAAGGTGGCCACACCCGTGAACTGGAAGCAGGGAGAGGACGTCATCATCGTGCCGGCAGTCTCCGATGCCGACGCCAAGCAGGCGTACCCAGGGGGCTGGAAGGCGCCGAAGCCGTACATTCGGATCGTTCCCCAGCCGCGATAGGCAAGACGAGCTCACCCGCGGCGACGGCGGTGTACGGTGTCTGAGGCGGACCGGCTCCGCCCTCGCTCAGCGGGCGCGCAGCGCCTGGTAGGCCTCCCAGGTGTTCACATCGGCGGGTGCGGGCCGATCGATGGGTACGGGACGCACCCAGTCGGGATGCGCATCAATGATCTTCCACGCCGCCTTGTCTCCTCGGAGCGCCTCCAGAAGTGGGAAGAGCGCACGGGCGAAGACGAGCGGATGGCCTGGGCGGCCGCGGTACGCGGCGCACGCGATGGGCGTGCGCTCGCGACGCCAGGCCTCGACCACCGTATCGATCACCGCCGCTTCGACGCCCGGCTGGTCACCCAGCAAGACGGCCACCGCGTCGGCTCGGGCATCGATCGACGCGAGCCCCGTGCGATAGGAGGCTGCGCAGCCCTCGCCAAATTCCGGGTTCTCGACCACGGTAACACCGGCGAAGTCCACCTGGCGAAGCACCGCGCCCGCCGCCGCGCCGATGATCACGATGCGCTCGTCGAGAGTCTGTGCGGAGCGGGCCTCCGCGACCACGTGGCCGAGCAGGGTGGTGGACCCGAACGGCAGGAGTTGTTTCGGCTGGCCCAGCCGCGAGGAGGTGCCGGCGGCGAGTACCAGGCCTGAGACGAAGGGGCGCGTCACCTCGGAGGATACCGGTCGGGGGCCGCGTCGAACCTGGTCTTGCAACCGCCGCAACAGAAGGACACCGTGCGCCCACTCACCTCGGAGCGATACCGCGCCGTCGCTACCTTCACCGCCATGCCGCAGACGGGATCCACCGCTTCCTGCGGGCCAGTCGCGGTATGCGGCAAGGCCGTCGAGGGTGGGGCGAGCGAGTCGATGGCGGACCACTTCTCGCTGCGGTGCAACTGGATGATCTCGGCGAGGATGCTCACCGCGATCTCGGTGGGCGTGACCGCGCCGATGTCGAGGCCGGCCGGGGCCTTGAGCCGGCCGAGGCGCTCGACGGGCACCCCTCGCTGGCGAAGGCTTTCCACGACCACGGCCGCGCGTTTGCGGCTCGCGACCAGGCTCACGTAGCCCGCGCTCGTCGCGAGGATGCGCTCGAGCATGTCCTCGTCCACCTCGCCGTGGGTGGCCACCACCACCGAGGCGCGCGGCGTGAGGGCGAGGTGGTCGAGCGCGTCCGGGCCCGCCCCGGCGCCCACCGCCTCCACCGTGTAGTCCACCGCGCGGCCGAGCGCGGCGAGAGTCTCGACCACGGGCCCGTGGCCGACGAGCAGAAGGAGGGGCTTCGGCAGGTATGGCTCCACATAGATCTCCAGCGTGCCGCCGCTATGGCAGGTCATCGGATGCTCGCGGATCCCTTCCGTGCGCCCGCCTGCCCGTCCGCTCTCACCCACCAGGCTCACGAAGCGAGGCTGGCCGTCGCGCAGCGCGGCCACGGCCTCGCGCACCACGATGGGCTCGGCGCAGGCCCCGCCGATCCAGCCCGTCACCGTGCCGTCCGCGCGGATCAGGGCCTTGGCACCGGGCTTCGCGGAGGTGGGCCGCTCGCAGCGCACCACGACGGCCAGCGCGAAAGGTTCCTCGCGCTGCCGCAGTGTCGCAGCCAGCGCCAGCAGATCGTCAGACATGCCCCCCGCTCACTCCGTCACGCCTTTCTCGCGCAGCAGCTTCCACACCTTGGGCGGCGTGATCGGGATGTCCACGTGGCGAACCCCGAGATGCCAGAGCGCGTCGACCACCGCGTTGGCGATGGCCGCGGGCGCGCCCACCGTTGCCGACTCGCCCACACCCTTGGCGCCCAGCGGGTGATGCGGCGACGGAGTGACCGTGTGGCCCGTCTCCCACTTCGGCGTCTCGACTGCGGTGGGGACGAGATAGTCGATGAAGCTGCCTCCCTGGACATTGCCGAACTCGTCGTAGGAGATCTCCTCGAAGAGCGCGGGAGCCAGGCCCATGGTGAGCCCCCCGTGCACCTGCCCCTGGACGATCATGGGATTGATGATGTTCCCGCAGTCGTCGATGGCGAGGAAGCGCCGGATCTTCACCTCGCCCGTGCCTTTGTCGATGTCGACCACGCAGATGTAGCTGCCGAAGGGGTAAGTGAGGTTGGGCGGATCGTAGTAGGAGACCGCCTCCAGCCCCGCCTCCATCCCCTGCGGATGATTCGTATAGGCGGCGAAGGCCACGTCCTGAATGGTCTTGGACCGGTTCGGCGAGCCCTTGACCGAGAACTTGCCCGGCTCGTACACGAGGTCCTCGGCGGCGACCTCGAGGAGATGGGCGGCGATCTTCCGGGCCTTGTCCAGGATCTTGCGCGAGGCCACCGCGGCGGCGGCGCCGGCCACCGGCGTCGAGCGGCTGGCATAGGTGCCCAGGCCGTAGGGCGCGGTGTCGGTGTCGCCTTCCTCCACCTGGATGTCGGCGGCGGGGATGCCCAGCTCCTCGGCGAGGATCTGCGCGTAGGTCGTCTCGTGGCCCTGCCCCTGCGACTTGGTGCCGAACCGCGCGATGGCCTTGCCGGTGGGATGAATGCGAATCTCGCAGGAGTCGAACATCTTGATCCCGAGGATGTCGAAGTGCTTGGAGGGACCGGCCCCCACGATCTCGGTGAAGCTCGAGATGCCGATGCCCATGAGCTCGCCCCGATTCCGCTTCTCCGCCTGCTCGCGCCTGAGCTCCGCGTAGCCGACGCCGTCCATGGCTTTCTGGAGGGCGCCTCCGTAGTTTCCGCTGTCGTATTCCCAGCCCAGCGCCGACTTGTAGGGGAACTGCTCGGGCCGGATGAAGTTCTTCATCCGGAACTCGGCAGGGTCCTGGCCGAGCTGATGCGCCATGATGTCCACCATCCGCTCGATGGTGTGCACGGCCTCGGTGACACGGAACGAGCAGCGGTAGGCGATCCCACCCGGGGGCTTGTTGGTGTAGGCGCCGTCGACCTCCACGTGCGCGGCCTTGAGGTCGTAGGAGCCCGTGCAGACGTGGAAGAGTCCGGCGGGAAACTTCGACGGATTGGCGGCAGCGTCGGTATAGCCGTGGTCGGCGAGAGTCTTGATGCGCAGCGCGGTGAGGGTGCCGTCCTTCTTCGCGGCGAGCTCTGCGGTGATGTGATAGTCGCGGGCGAACGAGTCGGCCTGCAGGTTCTCCATCCGGTCCTCGATCCACTTGACCGGCTTGCCGGTGAGCACCGAGGCGGCCACCGCGATCACATAGCCCGGATACACGGGCACCTTGCCTCCGAATCCACCCCCGATGTCCGGCGAGATGATGCGGATCTTGTGCTCGGCCAGTCCCACATGCCCGGCCACCAGCGCGAACACGGTACGGATCGCGTGGGGGGCCTGGGTCGTCATCCACACCGTGAGCTTCCCGTCGACCTTGTCAAAGTGCGCGATACAGCCGCAGGTCTCGATGGAGGCCACGTGGATGCGCGGGATGTAGATCTTCTCCTTCACGGTGACGTCGGCTTCGGCGAAGGCGCGGTCGGTGGCGGCGCGGTCGCCCCACTCCCAGTGCCAGATGTGATTGTCCTTCTTGTCCTTCTTGTCGGTGCGGAGCACGGGCGCGCCGGGCTCGAGGGCCTTGTGCGGATCCACCACCGCCGGGAGCGGATCGTACTCCACCTCCACCACGGCGGCGCCGTCGGCGGCGGCGTAGCGGGAGGTCGCGAGGACGGCCGCGACTTCCTGCGCCTGGTACATCACCTTTTCGACGGGCAGCACCATCTGGGTGTCGGACATGAGGGTCGGCATCCAGTGGAGGTTGTACTTGGCGAGGTCCTGCCCGGTGATGACGGCGAGCACGCCGGGCACGGCCATGGCCTTGGAGGGGTCGATCTTCACGATCTTCGCGTGGGCATGCGGGCTCCGGACGATGTCGAGGTAGAGCATGCCGGGGAGCACGACGTCGTCCACGTAGGTGCCCTTGCCGCGGATGAAGCGCGGGTCCTCCTTGCGCTTGATCGAGTGCCCCATCCCGCCGACTTCTGGGCTCGTCCGTAGCGTCATCGCGCGCCTCCTGCGCCGGCCGTCTCCCGGAGCTTGGCCGCGGCGTGTTGCACGGCCTTGACGATGTTCACGTAGCCGGTGCAGCGGCAGAGGTTGCCGGAGATGGCCCGGCGGATCTCGTCCTCGGTCGGGGCCGGGTGCTTCGCGAGGAAAGCGTGGCTGGTCATGAGCATGCCCGGTGTGCAATAGCCGCACTGCAGCCCGTGCTCGGCCATGAAGCCTTCCTGGAGGGGGTGCAGGGCGCCATTCTGTTCGAGACCTTCGACCGTCATGATCTCGCGTTCGTGGGCCTGCACCGCGAACACCGTGCAGGATTTCACGGGGCGGCCGTCGAGGATGACGGTGCAGGCCCCGCAGTGTGTGGTGTCACAGCCGATATGGGTGCCGGTAAGACGGAGTACCTCGCGGATGAGGTGGACGAGGAGCAGGCGCGGCTCGACGTCCGCGTCGTGCTTCTCTCCGTTGATCGTCACCTGGACACGCATGACCGTCACCCCCCGCCGCCGGCACGCTCGAACGCCTTGCGGAGCGCGCGGGCCGTGAGCACTCGCACCATGTCCTTCTTGTACTCGACGGAGCCGCGGAGATCGGCATCGGGCTGCGCGGCGTCGGCGGCGAGCTGCGCCGCCTGCTTGATCGCCGCCTCGTCGGGCCGCTTGCCCAGGAGCGCGGCCTCCGCCTTGTTGACCTTGATCGGGGTGAGCCCCGCGTTGGTGAGCGCGATGCCCACCGCCGAGCAGGTGCCATCGGCGCCCAGAGTGACCTGAGCCGCCACTCCCGCCGTGGCGAAGTCGCCCACTTTACGCTCCAACTTCATGTATGAACCGCCGCTGCGCGGGGCGGGGGCGGGCACGCGGATCTCCGTCAGCAGCTCATCGTGGCGCAGCGCCGTCTCGAACGGTCCGGTGAAGAACGCATCAATGGGGATGCGCCGTTCGCCGGAGGGGCCCGTGGCCGTAACCTCGGCGCCGAGCGCGAGCATCACCGCGGGGTGGTCGTTGGCGGGGTCGCCGTGGGCGAGGTTCCCCGCCACGGTGGCGAGATTCCGCACGAGCGGATCGGCGATCACCCGGCTGGCGTCCGCGAGCAGCGGGTAGCGCGCGCGGACCACCTCGGACTCGTCGAGATCGACCTCACGCGCGAGGGCTCCGATGCGCAGGGCGCCTTCGGCTTCCTTCACGTAGGCGAGCCCGGGGATGCGGTTGATGTCGACGAGGTGGCGCGGGCTGGCGAGGCGCAGCTTGAGGAGCGGGATGAGGCTCTGCCCGCCCGAGAGCACCTTGGCATCCTCGCCAAGCCGGGCCAGCAATCCGATAGCCTCACCGACGCTGGTGGGAGCGTGATACTCGAAGCCGGCAGGAATCATGGAATTCCTCCCCTTCGCTGACAGCGGCAAGGTACGCGCCCGTCGTCACGCTGTCAAGGCAGGTCGCGATCTCCTCCCACACGATCCCCGCCAAAGGTCTTCTGCTTCCGTTTTGCTCCCAAAATTGCCAGTCGTTCTGGACCTCGAGTTTCCTGCTAAACTCCCGCCCAGCCCTTCAACGGTGGGTGTAATGCCCGGCGTATTCTTGAGGCGGCCTACGGGAAGATCGTGCATCCGGACACGCGCGAGGTCCTCTGCGTCATCGAGCACGAGGTGCGGAGCCAGCCGCACCCGATGTTACTCCGCCCGCTCGCGAACAGAAGCCCTGCCCCACGCCAGGCGCCGGACCTGCGCGGCCCGCGACGCCTCCTGCCCGGACGGCTGACTCCACAACGGAGTCCCTCCCTCAGGATTTGGTTAGGGACGGGCCCATGAAGCACGCTGGAGCCCGAGCCCTCGACAGCCTCGAGCCCCTCCTGATCCTCATCCGTTCCCGGACCGCTCTCGTCGAGCGGCGCCGCGGCGTGTTCTATCGTGGAGGAGCCGCGTTCTTGCACTTCCACGAGGATCCTGCCGGGCTCTTCGCCGACATGAAGGTGGACGGGACCTTCCGGCGAAGCCCGGTGAACACGGCGGCCCAGCAGTCGGCCCTCCTCCGACGCGCCGTCCGGCTTGGACGGAGGCTAGGCCGTGACGCGAGCCGTGTCAATTGAGAGGGGCGCAGACTGGAAGGAGGCCCGGTTCGCGTCCGCGACTACCGCTCCAGGGCACCACCGATGGCGGACTCGAGCATGTAGACGGCCGTGCTGTAGCTGCTGAGGGAGCGGAGATACTCGAGAGACTTCTCCCGATATGTCCGCTGGGCGTCGAGATATTCGAGGAGAGTCACGCCGCCGCGCCGATAGGCGAATTCGATGGTCTCGCGTGCCTGGCGGATCTTCGGCAGATACGTATCGCGGAGCAGGAGGACCTTGCCCTTTTCCGTCGTTACGGTCACCAGGGCCGTGTCCACTTCCGCCAGAACCTGCGCGAGCAGTGCCTCGCGGGAGGCCTCGGCGCGCTTGACGTCGGCCTGGGTGCGCGCGATCTCGCCCTGGTTTCGGTCGAAGAGCTTGATGGGCAGGCTGAAGCCGAAGCCGATGGTGTTGTCGGGTCCGATGCGCTGATACTCGATCTGCGGCGTGACGTCCCACCAGGCATTGGCCTTGGCGAGATTGATGTCGGCACGGGCCTTCTCACGGGTCGCCTCAGCGGCCCGCAAATCCGGCCGTGAGTCGAGGGCCATGCGGTAGAGCTCTGACTTGCTTTTGGAGTGACGCCAGCCTGTGTGGCGACTCCGGACCTGCTCAGTCAAACGACACTTTTTCACCCCCGAAGCTCACCCTGTGCCTCAACCGTTCGGCGATGAGATACACGGCCGGCAGCGCCAGAGGCGTCAATATCAGCGTCGAGGCGAGCCCCCCCACGACAACGGTCGCCAATGGCCGCTGAATGTCGGACCCAATGCCTTGGGCAAGCATGGCCGGCACCATGCCGAGGGCGGCCACGACGATGACCATGAGGACGGGCCGGAGCTGCGCCTTGGATCCCTCGAGCACCGCCTCCTCCACGGTGACTCCGGGAGCTCCCCGCCGCCGTGTGATTTCGGAGATGTAGAGCAGACCGCTCATGACGGCCACGCCGAACAGCGAGATGAAACCCACGGCCGCCGAGACGTTCAGGTGCATCCCTCGGAAATAGAGGGCCACCAATCCGCCGGCAAGGGAGAAAGGGACAGTCACGAGGACCAGCGCGGCGTCGAGGACGGTGCCGAAGGCCACGAAGAGCAACACGAAAATGACACCCAGGGTGATGGGCATGATGAACGCGAGGCGCTCGCGGGCACGTGAGAAGTTCTCGAACTGGCCGCCCCAATCGACAGCGTAACCGGGGGGGAGCTTGACCGCCTCCGCGAAGCGCCGCTGCGCCTCGGCGACGAAGCTGCCCTGATCGCGCCCCCGGATGTTCGTCCGGACCGTGATCGCGCGGCGATTCTCGCGGCGTGCAATGATCGTCGCCCCGTCAGCGGTGCGGATCTCCGCCAGCTGAGCCAGGGGCACCCGGGCTCCATCTCGAGTGGGGATCAGGATCTCGGCGATGGCCCCGGGGCTTCCGCGAGCCTCGGGTACGAAGCGCGCCACCACGTCGAAGCGGCGCTCGCCTTCGAAGACGCCGCCGATGGGAGTGCCACCCAACGCGAGATCGATGACGTCCTGCACGTCGGCGACGTTGATGCCGTACCGGGCTACCTTGGAACGGTCGATCGAGATCTTGAGCTGCGCCTGGTCCGCCTCCTGCTCGATAGACGTGTCGGCCGCCCCGTTGATCTGAGCGAGGAGGCTGCGCGTTTGCCGCGCCAGTGCCCGAAGCTCCCTCAGCTCCGGGCCGCTGAGAATCACGGCGAGGTCCGCGGACGATCCGGTGACGATTTCCGTGGCGGTGTCGATGATCGGTTGCGTGAAGTTGAAGGTCGCGCCCGGAATACCCCCGCTGAGCCGGTGCGCCAGCTCGTCGACCAGGGCTGCCTTGGTGCGCCCCGGCCTCCAGCTACCGTACGGATGCAGATCGACGAGCAGCTCGTTTCGATTGGCGCCAAAGGGATCAGTCCCCGAGTCGTTGCGGCCGGTCTGTGATGCGACCGCCTTCACCTCGGGCGACTCGCGGATCAGCTGGCGGATCTGACGCGCGATCTCCGCCGACTTCTCCAGCGAGATTCCGGCCGGCAGGTTCGCCCGGATCCAAATGACCCCTTCGTCCAGCTGCGGCAGGAACTCGGTGCCGAGCGAGGCCCCGAGGAAGATGGCGCACACGACCACCATGGCCGCGGCACCGGCAACCCAGCCCGGCCGGGCCGTCACGAACTCGCTTCCCCGGCCGTACCACTCGGTCACCTTCTCGAGTAGTAAGTGGCGCCGGATCTTCACGTGTCCACGCCAGAGATAGGTTGCCGCGGCCGGAACCAGGGTGAGGCTGAACAGCAGAGACCCCAGCAGGGCGTAACAAACGGTCAGGGCCATGGGTGTGAACAGGCGGCGTTCCACCCGCTGTAGCGTCAGGAGCGGAATGTAGGCGGCGATGATTACGAGCAAGGAGAAGAGAATCGGCCTGTGCGCGTCTACGGCGGCCGCCGTGATGGCCTCCTTGGGGTTCTGGTCGCCGCCCGCCCGCCGGAGCTCGGCCAGGGAGTGGATGATCCGCTCGACCATGACAATGGTGGCGTCGACGATGATGCCGAAGTCGAGGGCACCGATGCTCAGGAGACTCAGCGACACGCCCGTGAAGTACATGCACACAAGGGCGAACAGCAGGGACAGGGGAATGATGAGGGCGGTCAAGAGCGCCGCCCGCACGCTGAGGAGGAAGGCGAGGAGCACCGTTACCACGATCACGAAACCCGTGAGCAGGACGTGGGAGACCGTGTGCAGCGTACTCTCCACCAGGAGCGACCGGTCGTGGATGGCGACGACGCGTACGCCTTGGGGCAGTCGCGTCGCATTCAGCTCGTCCACCGCGGCCCGGAGGCGGGGCAGCACCTCGCTCGGGTTCTCGCCGCGTCGCATGAGGACGATCCCCTCCACGCCGCCGGCGCCCAGCGGCTGGTCGTCCACGGCGAAGATCCCCGTCTGGGGCAGCTCCGCCATGCGGACGTTGCCGATGTCACGGACGTAAACGGGGACGCCCTTCGGTGCGTCCAGGACGATGTTCTCCAGATCCGCGGTGGACTGGATGAGGCCGGAGCCGCGGATCGGCAGCGACTGCTGTCCCATGGGCAGCAGGGCACCGCCGGCATTGCGGTTGTTGCTCTTCACCGAATCGGCGATCTGGCGCATGCTCAAGCGATACTTGCCGAGCGACTTGGGATCGATCTGGACCTCGTACTGGCGGACCTGTCCCCCGAACGCGGCGACGTCCGCCACGCCGGGCACCTGCAGCAACCGTGGGCTGACTACCCAGTCCTGAATCTCACGGAGGCTCCTCGCGTCATGGCCGGGACCGGTCAGCACGTACCGGTAGAACTCGCTGACTCCTCCGGAGAGCGGCCCCAGAGCCGGTGTGACGCCCTCAGGAAGCTGTGCGGACTGGACTCGCTCCAGTACCAGCTGGCGCGCCAGGTAGTCGTTCGTCCCGTCCTCGAACGTGAGCTCCACCACGGAGAGGCCGAAGATGGTCCGCGAACGGCGGCCGATGACATACGGCGTATTGTTCAGCGCCCGCTCGATCGGAACGGTGACCTGCTGCTCGACCTCCTCGGCCGCGAAGCCCGGATAGACGGTGACGACCACCACCGTCGGATCGGTCAGGTCCGGGTAAGCCTCGATCTTGAGTTGGCTGAACGCCCAGACGCCGGCCACCGCGAGCGCCAGCGCGGCGGCGACGATCACGAGCGGCCGGGCCAGCGCGAAGCGGACCAGTCGGGTGACCATGGCGGGAGCCTACGACGTGGGAACGGGGAGGGCGTCGGTCATGGGTGCCGCGAGTCCGGCTGTGCTACTGCCCCTTGAGGAGCACCGCGCCGTCGGTGATGACACGGTCGCCGGTCTGCACGCCACTCAGCACCGCCACTGCGGCGCCGACCCGCAAGCCGGTGGAGACCTGACGCCGCTCGAACTGACCCGGCTTCCGCTCGACGAACACCAGGGACTGGCCGTACTCCTGGACGATGGCCCCCGGAGGCACCACGGGGACCATTCGCTTCGGCCCGAGGAGCCGAAGACTGCCGAACATCTCGGGACGCAGGCGTCCCTGGGGGTTCGGCAACTCGACCAGGACCTTCAACGTCCGCGTTTGTGGATCCAGGACGTCCCCGATACGGGTGACCTTTCCAGTGAAGCTCTCGTCCGGGAAGGAGACAAAGCTGATAGACACGGGCTCGCCGACGTGAATCAGCCGCACGGAGGGCTCGGGAACTTCTGCCGACACCCAGACCGTGCTGAGGTCGGCGATGGTCATGAGGGGTGCGGTGGTGTCGGTGTGGAACGAGATCGCCGCCCGGTACTCTCCGGGGGAGACGTTCACCTCGATGATCTTCCCGGAGAACGGGGCGCGCACGAAAACGGGCTGGCGTGAGGCCTTGGGCGTGAGACCGAGGAGCTCGAGCTTGCGCCGGGCCTGATCGCGCGCGGCACGCGTGGTCTCGAGCGCCTCCGTCGCTTGGGTCAGGTCATTCCGGGCGCTCAACAGATCCTTCTCGGCGATGGCCTTGTACTCATAGAGGTCCGTCGCGCGCGCGAGATCCGCCCGGGCTTTGGCCAGGGTCGCCTCGGCTTGGCGCTCGGCCGCCTGGGTCTGCAGGAAGGTCGAGATGGCGGCATCGGCATCCGGGCTGTCCAGCTCCACGAGGGGTTGTCCCTGCTCCACGCTGTCCCCGAGCTGCGCCATCACGCGCGTCACGCGCCCCTGCACCTGCGGCAGGAGCCGCGAGATGCGGTTCGGATTCGGTATCACCCGGGCCGGGGCGACGAGCTCGTCCGTCGGCATATCGGCGAGCTGAACAGGCTCGACGCTGATCTGCTTGAGCTGGGGGGAATCGGGAGGAAGCGTCACGACGCTCTGCTCCTGCTGCCGCGGACCGGAGGGGGTGCTGGCTGCCGGAGCTTCGGAGCGTCCGCATGCGCACACGGCCGACAGTGCGCCAAGCGCCCCCACCACTCTCGCCCAGCGGACCCCGATCATGGCCGAGAGGATAGCGAGTCGATCCTTAAGGAATCATGAAGCTTTCGACGCTTGCCCAGCTCCCAAAGCGGACAGTATCGTAAGCATCACCATGCGGGCCCTGATCATAGAGGACGATCGCAAAGCCGCCCGGTTGCTCGCCAAGGGGCTCCGGGAGGAGCGCTTCGTGGTGGACCTGGCGCACTCGGCCGAGACGGGGGACGAGCTTGCGAGCGTCAACGACTATGACGTCATCGTCCTCGACTGGCTCCTGCCCGACGGCGACGGCATCGAAGTGTGTCGAGGACTCCGTGCCCGCAACATCTCCACCCCTATCCTCATGCTCACGGCCAGGGACTCGCTCGAAGATCGGGTGACCGGCCTCAATACGGGGGCGGACGATTACCTCGTGAAGCCGTTCGGTTTCTCCGAGCTCCTGGCTCGGATCCACGCCCTGCTCCGGAGGTCCGATCTCACGCGGCCCGTGGTCCTCAGCGTGGCCGATCTCATGCTCGATCCGCTGAGCCACCGCGTGACACGCGGTGGCGTGCCGATCGACCTGACGCCGAAGGAATACGCGATCCTCGAGATACTGCTCCGGTCCGCGGGGCAGGCCGTCAGCAGAGCGCGGCTCGCCCAGAGGGTGTGGGAGACGGAGCACGACTCGCCCGACAACCTCGTGGACGTGCACATGAGCCATCTCCGTCGCAAGATCGACGCGCCGGGCGCCCCGCCGTTGATCCACACGATCCGCGGGAGTGGTTTCCTGCTCGGACCGACCGGATGACCCTGCATCTCAATCTCAAGGCGCGGGCCGTCCTGCTGCAGGTGGCCGCGGCGGGTCTGATCCTCGGCGCGGCATCGCTGGGAGCGAACTGGGTCTTCTCACGGATGGTGCTCGGACAGTTCGATCAGGCGCTGCTGGAGCTTTTCAAGACCGAGGCTTCCGCAGTGCTCGCGGAGCCCGGCGGGCCGCCCCACGTCCACGAGATGGCGCCCGGCGCTGGTCCTCCGTCGTTTCCACGCTTGGACAAGTTCATACAGATTGTGGATCTGGAGGGCCGGGTGGTGGCGCGGAGTGCCAATCTGGGCTCCGTCCGCCTGCCCACTTCTCCGGGGCTGCTGGAGCAGCTTCGTTCCGGAGAACAGGTTCTGGAAACACTCCATGACTTCGGCGACGAGCCGGTGCGGATGCTCTCGGCGCCCATCAAGGTTGGCACCGCCACCTACGCCATCCAGGTCGCCGGTTCGCTCGATGACGCCAGCGCCGCCCTTCATTCGGCCCGCCTGCTCTTCCTCATCTCGTCCGCCGCCATTCTCGTGGCGGTCGGAGTGGCGGGCGCGCTCCTCGCATGGGCCATCCTCCGCCCGATCGACCGGATCGTGGGCCGCGCCCGAGTGATGGGAGCCTCGGCGCTGGCCGAGCGGCTGCCGCATCCCGGCGGTCGCGACGAGATGGCTCGCCTGGTCGAGACTCTCAATGAGATGCTCGGCCGGATCGAGCGGGTCTTCGAGGCCCAGCGCCGCTTCACGGCGGATGCCTCCCATGAGCTGCGCTCGCCGCTCTCGCGGCTACGCGCTGAGCTCGAGGTCACGCTCAGGCGGCCGCGAAACCGTGCCGAGTACGAGGAGGCGCTCCAGTCGTGCCTCAGCGAGGTCGAACGGCTCTCGCGCCTCACCGAAGAGCTCCTCACGCTCGCCCGCCTGGACGCCGGCGAGGCGCAGGAGATCCCGACCCGGTCCGTGCCCCTGGCTCCCATTCTCGAAGACGTTGTCACGCGTATGGCGTCTGATGCGCTCCGACGCAACGTGAAGATCGTGCTGGATGCCCCGGCGGATCTGACGATCAACGTCGCCCCGGGTACCGCGGCCCTTGTCGTGGCCAACGTGCTGGACAATGCGGTGAAGTTCTCTCCGCCGGGCGGTGAGGTACGAGTCCGAGCTTCCATCGAGGACGGCGCCGTCATAGTGTCTGTCTCGGATTCAGGACCTGGCGTGACCGAGGAGGAGATCCCCCGGCTTTTCGAGCGCTTCTACCGGGGCACCGCAGCCCGCCGAACGGAAGTGCCGGGTACTGGACTCGGCTTGGCCATTTGCCGGATCTTGGCCGAGTCTCAGGGCGGCGGTGTCTCGGTCACCAGCGGTCCGGGCGGCGGGGCCGTCGTGCGAGTGCGTCTCCCCCTCAGCGCATGACCGGCCAGAAAAAGCAAAACCGTCGCTGCTCGTGACCCTTGTGAAGAGCCGTCAGTTAGCGGATACTCCTCTCCGCGCGGCGCCCGCGCGGTGAACCTATTGATCCATCGGGGAGGAAACATCAATGAGACAGCGACAGTTGATCTTGGGGATCATGTTGGTCGCGGCGCTCGCCGCGACAGGATGTGCAGGCAAGGTGCGCGTCGCCTCGGCTACGCGGTGCCAGGCGCACGGCGGCACGTATAACGCGACGGCGAAGAGCTGCACGTACAAAGCCTCTACCCAGAGCGCCCAGCAGACCTGCCAGGCAGAAGGCGGATATTACGATCCCGCCGCGGACTACTGCGAGCTAGGAAACTGACCCCGCGCTGATTCGCGAAGGAAGCTTGTAGCGGCCTGACTGCACCATGTGTTCACCTTCAGTCCGTGAACTTCTGCCAACATGCCCCTTCTCGAGCTCGGAGAAGGTCCTCAGCGCGATGGGGAAGTACAACGGAGCGATAGTCCGCGGGCCCGGCTCCTAGTCCGACCGCCGCCCGAGCCCCAGGAATAGATCGCGAGTCACCATCTGGGCCACGTCCGCGACCGGCCGGTCCAGCACTCCGTTGACGAGGAGGACGGCGACGCCGTGAACGCTGGACCAGGCGGTGAGGGCGAGATCCGCGGCCGGCTCCTCCGTTCGCGCGAGTCCGGCGCGCTGGCAGTCCTCTATCGCCTCGACGACCGTGTTGAAGGTCTCCGTGGCGACCTGGCGCCTCGCCATCGTGTCCGTGAGCTTCCGAGAGGCCCCGCAGCCGGACGCGGCCGCACGGACCATTGCCTCGATCGGGATCGAGCTCTACGGCCCGTTGCCAGGCGGGGTGGCGGCGGGAGGACGGTTTGCTCCCGCGGCGCTCAAGGTGCGCGGACTACGCGAGATCGACCTGGGGACGGCGCAAGCTCGGCCTCGCTGATCCGCGGGAGGCGCCTGCGCGCGCATGTGAACCGCCCGTCCCTTTCGACCCTGTAAATCCTTCCTCCTCGTGGGATGCTCACGAGCCGGAAAGGGCCAGGCGCGATTGCCGGTCCAGTGGGAACGGTCACGGCAAGCCGGAGTGAGACGGCGGACGCCCGATGACCCGGGTTCGCGCTCATTGGCACATGTCTTGCTCATTCTGCCCCACCGTAGAGCGTAGCCTCGGCAGAGGACAGTACGGGAACATCATCACCATCAGGTGGGGCCACCAGTGATGCCCACGACGGCGCTCGCGTCCACGCGAGCCAGCGAAAGGGAGGGATCCAATGCCAAACAATGGAAAGCGGACAGGCACCAAGCGGGAGTCCAGCCGTCAATCGCAAATGACTTTTCGCGAGTGGAGCATTCAAGATCTGATGACGCCAGATCTCAAGGCTCTGGAGGCCACGGCCTCGGTAAGAGCGGCAGCCGAGCTCATGCGGGAGAGCGATATCGGGGATGTGGTCGTTCTCGAGAACAATCGCCTCTGCGGCATCGTGACGGACCGTGACATCGTGGTGCGCGTCCTCGCCGATGGAAGCGACCCCGCGATGGTGACGGTGGGCGAGATCTGCAGCCGAGAGCTCACGACGGTGCCCCCCACGGCCAGCATCGACGATGCCGTCCGGCTGATCCGGCAAAAGGCGATTCGTCGCCTGCCCGTTGTCGAGGACAACGGGGAGATCCTGGGCATCATCTCGATCGGCGACATCGCCGTGGCGAAAGACCGGGAATCGGCCCTCGCGGATGTCAGCGCCGCTCCAGCGAACACATAGCAGGCGAGAATGGGCGACGGACGCTGGCCGGGCCCAGCGGAGAAGACAGATGAGGCAAGCATTGGTGGCAGTGGCGGTGCTGGCTCTGGTCGTTGGGGTCGGCCCGAACCGGCCGGTCTTCGGGCAGGCCGCGGTCGACCAGGGGCCGCGCGAGCTTGAGAGCCGAATCGTCAACGTGAATGGGGCGCTGATCCAGCTGAGCGATGGCACGGTGGTCCGAGTTCCCCAGGGTCTGGCCCTTCAGGCGGACCTCCGGGAAGGCCGGGTGGTGAAGGTCAAGTATGAGATCAAGGACGGCCAGAGCGTCGCCACGTCGATCGAATTCCTCGACGAGGCTCCGGCCGGAGGCCGGAAGTAGCGCGCCATCCAGAGAAGGTCTTGGGTAGTGCTCAGGCTAAGCGACGCGGAGCCGCTCGGGATGGACGAGCACGGGATCCGAGAACTGATCGACGAGGTCAGGAGTGGACGACTGTCGCGCCGTCGATTCGTTCAAACTATGGTTGGCGTCGGGCTCGCGGCGCCAATGGCCGCGCAGATCTTGAGCGCGGCCGGTGTGGCCGAGGCGCAGCCGAAGACGTCGAGCGCCGTGCCCCTGCGCCGAGGCGGTGGAGGCCCGGTCCGGATGCTGTACTGGGCTGCGCCCACGCTTCTCAATCCTCACCTGGCGGTCGCGCCCAAAGATTTCGAGTCGTCGCAGCTTTTCTACGAGCCTCTGGCCGACATAGACACAGACGGCAATGTCGTGCCCGTCCTCGCCGCCGAAACGCCGAGCGTGGCCAACGGCGGCGTCTCGCCCGATGGCACCTGGGTGCAATGGCGACTGAAGCGGGGGGTGACATGGCACGATGGCCGTCCGTTCACGGCCGACGACGTGATCTTCACCTGGCAGTATGCCGCCGACCCGGCCACGACCACGACGAGTGCCGGCTCCTATCAGGGCATCGATCGCATCGAACGGATCGACGATCAGACCGTGAAGCTCATCTTCAAGCGTCCGACGCCGTATTGGGCCGACGCGTTTTGCAGCGCCGCCGGCATGGTGCTCCCGCGACACGTCTTCGAGCCGTTCAGGGGCGGCAAGTCTCGCGAGGCGCCCGCGAACCTCAAGCCCGTTGGCACCGGTCCCTATCGCTACGTCGATTTCAAACCGGGCGACATCCTCCATGCGGAGATCAACCCTGCGTACCACGTGACGAACCGCCCGTTCTTCGACGCGGTGGAGATGAAGGGGGGCGGTGATCCGGTGTCGGCGGCGCGCGCGGTGCTGCAGACCGGGGAATACGACTACGGCTGGGGCCTCAACATGGAGGACGAGATCCTTCGACGGCTCGAGGAGAGGGCCAAGGGTCGCGTGGTCATCGGTCGGACGGTCAACATGGAATACATCCAACTCAACCAGACCGACCCGTGGCGCGAAGTCGAGGGCGAGCGCGCGAGCATCAAGACCGTCCATCCGTTCCTGACCGATCCGGCGGTACGCTCCGCCCTCGCGCTGCTGGTGGATCGCGCGGGAATCCAGAGCGAGATCTGGGGCCGTCAAGCGGACACTACGGCGAACTTCATGAATCGCCGGCCCTTCGCCTCGCCGAACACGCGCTGGGAGTTCAATGTCGACAAGGCCAACGCGGCGCTCGAGGCCGGCGGCTGGAAGCGCGGCCCGGACGGCATCCGCGTCAAGGACGGCAAGCGACTCAAGGTCCTCTTCCAGGCCGTCAACCAGCCGATCCGCCAAAAGGTCCAGTCGATCGTCAAGCAGGCGTGTGGGCGAGCGGGCATCGACTGCGAGCTGAAGTCGGTGGTGGGATCGGTCTACTTCTCATCGGACCCCGGCAACCCGGACACCGCGACGCACTTCTACGCGGATCTGGAACTGTCCGCCAAAATTCTGCGACAGCCGGACCCGCAGGCATTCATGCGCGCATTCTGCTCCTGGGAGACGGCCCAGAAGGCGAACAAGTGGGCCGGCGCCAACTTGGCCCGCTGGCGCAGCGACGAGTATGATCGCCTGTGGCGCGCCGCCGAGACCGAGATGGACCCCGTCAAGCGCGCGGCCCTCTTCATCCGGATGAACGACCTCGTGATCCAGAACGTCGTGGTGATCCCGGTCATTATCCGGCACGCCGTGTTTGCCGTGGCCAACTCCATCCGCGGATTCGACTTCAGCCCCTTCAGCGGACCCTTGTGGCGGCTCGCGTATTGGACTCGCGAAGCCTGAGACGCCCAGTCCCCGTGTCGGTGTCATGATGCCCGATCCGCATTACGACGACCAAGACGAGGCCGAGCTTCCCCGCTCACGGCTGGCCGCCATCGTCGATTCCTCGGACGACGTCATTATCAGCAAGACGCTCGACGGCGTCATCACGACCTGGAACCGCGCGGCCGAGCGTCTGTTCGGCTGGACGGCAGCGGAGGCGATCGGGCAGCACATTACCCTGATCGTCCCCGACGACCGGCGCGCCGAGGAGAACGAGGTGCTTGCCCGCCTCTGGCGGGGCGAGCGCGTCGACCACTTCGAAACCGTCCGCGTGGCCAAGGACGGCCAGCTCCGGGAAGTGTCGATCACGGTGTCACCCGTCCGGGACGCTGCCGGACGCATCGTGGGGGCCTCCAAAATCGCTCGTGACATTACGGAGCGCCGGCGCTTGGAGGAGGAGCGTGCCAGTCTGCTCGCGCGCGAGCAGGAAGCTCGGGAGGGGGCAGAAGCCCTCAACCGTGCCAAGGACCAGCTGCTCGCCACTGTATCGCACGAGCTTCGCACGCCGCTGAACGCCATCTTCGGCTGGGCCCACGTGATCCAGACCGCGGGTACGGACGAGGCCCTCCGCACGCGCGCCATCAGTGCCATCCTGCGGAGCGCCTCCGCCCAAGCCCGTTTGGTGGAGGACCTCCTCGATTTCTCCCGCATGATCTCCGGGCGTATGCGGCTCGACTTCAGCACGACGGACCTCAACGCGGTTATCGAGGCCGCGCTGGAGGCCGTGCAGCCGGCGGCAAGCGCCAAGGAGATCGCGCTGGTGGCGACGCTCGATCGTTCGCTTGGCACAATGATGGGCGCCCCCGACCGCCTGCAACAGGTCGTATGGAACCTGGTGATGAACGCAGTGAAGTTCACCCCGCGCGGGGGCCGGGTGGAGGTCTCTGTTCGTCGCGCGAGCCGGACGGTGGACATCGCGGTAAAGGACACGGGGGAAGGTATGGCCCCCGATTTCCTTCCCCACGTGTTCGAGGCGTTCCGCCAGGCGGACAGCTCGACGACGCGCGCGCACGGCGGTCTCGGCCTCGGCCTCGCGCTCGTGCGGCAGCTCGTGGAGCTCCACGGAGGACGGGTGCGCGCGGAGAGTGCGGGCAAGGGGCGAGGCTCAACGTTCACGGTCACCCTGCCCCTCGCTGTGTCGCGCTCGGAGACCGAGGGGAGGGTCGGTGAGGGGGAGGAGGTGGAGGGGGGCGCGCAGCGTGCCGCCCTCCAGGGCCTGCGCGTGCTCGTAGTCGACGATGATGCGGAATCCCTCGACGTTTCGGCGATGGTGCTGCATGTTGCCGGCGCCGACGTGCGCACGGCGGCGGGAGCGATTGGCGCCTACGAGCTGATCCAGTCCTGGCAGCCCGACGTGGTACTGACCGACCTCGCCATGCCGGGGGAAGACGGCTTCGTGCTCTTGCGCGCGATGCGGACAGCCTTTGCCGAGCGTGGCGTGAAGGTGCCCATCGTCGCGCTCACCGCGTACGGGACGACGGAGAATCGCGCGCGCGCCCTCCAGGCTGGCTTCGATCTCTACCTGACGAAGCCGATCGATCCCCGAGCGCTGACGAGGGCCGTGGCCGAGGTCGCGCATCGGGCGAGCTGAGGCGAGGGCGCAAATCTCGCCGAATTGCTGGCGGGAGCTACGAAGGCGAGGAGCCTGATGCGACCGCGTGGCGCTAGAAGCGGGAGTAGATGCGGAGGCCGCCCACCACCGAGGTGCTCATGTTCTGGAGGCGGCCCGAGGAATCGAGGAACTTGTTGAGGGCGGGATCGATGACCTGGAGATCAAGGGTGGCGTTGAGCCAGTTCGTGATCGAGAAGTTGTAGTACATCTCGACCGCGTCTTCCTTGTCGAGGCCAAGGTTGAGCCGCTGGCGGAGGAACGGGACGAAGTCGCTGCTGAACTGTGTGCGCGCCCAGCCCACGCCGAATGTGTCCTGTTTGCGACCCGGGACGATGCCCTTGCCGCCGATGCCGACGTTGTAGGCGTACTTGACCGGGTTCGCTATGCCGTCGGAGATGCCGAAGCGGAAGAAGGCCCCGATCCCGCTCTTCGGATCGCCCTGGGGGCTCCAGAGGAACTGGTCGAAGTTGTAATAGACGGTCCAGGTATTGTCGGTGGTATTCGCGGGCTGAGTCGGGACGAGCAGTTCCGGGAAGAACCGCGCCAGGATGCGTCGGAGAATGGGCCCGGGGTCGGCCAAGCGCTCGAACCGCTTGTCGAGGAGCAGCCGCGCGAGGTTGTCGGGATCCTGCTGGAGAGAAAAGCGCTCCTTGTTGCTCCAGACGAAGCCCAGGAGCTGGTGGCCGACCAGCCCGAAAGGCTTGATGGTCACGCGGCCCTCGCCGTTGACGAGCACGCCCGTGCTGAAGGCCTCGCTGATGTCGTTGTTCGTGGCCGTCCCGCTCGGGTCGATGACGGCGACGGTGAAGGTCGCTCCCTCCCAGGGCAGGAAGATCAAGGTGCCGCCATAGGCGGAGAACGGCACGAGGGCGAGTGTTGTGTTGAAATCGAGGGCGGTGTTCGAGAACGTGGAGTGAAAGTCGTGAGCGAACTCGTTGTTGTCCCCGCCCAGCGTGTAGAGCTTGCCCACCACGATGCCGAACTTCGGGCTCAGGAACTGCATGAACGAGAGGTTCATGAGGGCCGTGGTGTTGGTACCGTTCGGCTGAGGCAGAAGCGACATGATATTGGGGGGAACGAGGGCCCCGGAAGCGTTGTTGACATTGTCCCCGAAGCTCGACATGGCCATCACGTTGAGGAAACCGCCCGGCCAGAGTCCCATCTTCTGCGAGTCGACGTTCAAGGTGTACTCGGCGAGGCCCGAGTACTCCGCCACGGTGTCCCGTCCTCCGGTCATATTGCCCTGCGGAAACTGCAGGAGGTCGAGGTCCAGCACGATGCCCTTCTTCCCCATCTCGTCCCGGATCCCGAACCAGTCGCCGGTGAGCCGCGGCCTGTCCAAGAAAGTGCCGCCCCAGGTGGGCGGGATGTCCACGGGCTGGGCGCCGGCCGTGCCGGACAGAACGAGCAACGACGCCAAGCCCAGAACGAGGGCGCCGACGCTCAGTGACCGATGTCTTCTCGAGAGTGGGGATTTCATGGTGGGTCTCAATTCCCGCGATTATAGTCGAAGTTCTGCACCGTGACGCTCATCTGCTTGGCGGGTCCGATCACCTCGCCCCAGGCCATTTAGGTCAGCCCGCTCTTGAGCGTCTTGAACGTGGCCGTGAGGTCGACCTGGTCGCCCTGGAAGATGGTGGCCTGCCGGTCTTTGCACACCCGGCGAGCAGGAGCAGCGCGACCACCAATCGGGCGACAGCCGGAGCCAGCGGCCTCACGGCGTTGTCACCACGCGGTAGTAGACGCCGTTCGCGCCGTAGGAGGGCTGAAACCAGGTGTTGCCGCAGAGGTAGTACGTGCCTCCCTGCACCTTGGGCGAGATGCAGCC
>Ga0137403_10002861_pt1 | contig 20913 bp, 30 predicted proteins | sample CZOMad2_1_16fung_FD_122057 | JGI IMG/M metagenome (GOLD analysis project Ga0137403, IMG submission 122057) | Vadose zone soil fungal communities from Angelo Coast Range Reserve, California, USA - CZOMad2_1_16fungal (Hybrid Assembly) | ecosystem: Environmental > Terrestrial > Soil > Vadose zone...
CAAGGTGCACGTCGACTGCCGCGCCACCATCGGGGAAGTCGGCAACGAGGAGCACAGCCTTGAATCAATCGGCAAGGCGGGCCGTGTTCGCTGGCGCGGCATCCGGCCCACGGTGCGGGGCGTGGCGATGAACCCCATCGACCACCCGCACGGCGGCGGCGAAGGCAGGACCGCGGCGGGGCAGGACCCGGTCAGTCCCTGGGGTGTACTGACCAAGGGTTACAAGACGCGCAAGAACAAGCGCACCCGCAGCATGATCATCCAGTTCCGGAACAAGAGACGAGACAAGGCCTAATCCATGGGACGCTCAGTCAAGAAGGGTCCCTTCGTGGACCATCACCTGGTGAAAAAAGTCGACGCAGCCCGCGCTGCGAACGACAAGCGCCCGATCAAGACCTGGTCGCGGCGTTCGACCATCCTGCCGGATTTCGTCGGGCTGACCATCGCCGTCCACAACGGCAAGCAGCACGTGCCGGTGTACATCTCGGAGAACATGGTCGGACACAAGCTGGGCGAGTTCGCCCTGACCCGTATTTTCAAGAGCCACGGCATGGCGGACAAGAAGCTGCTCGAAGCGGCGGCCGCGGCCAGAGCGGGCGGCGGAGGCCCCGGAGGAGCGGGAGCTTCGGCAGCGCCCGGAGCGTCCGCGCCCGGCGGCGCGCCGGCTGCGTCCGCCCCTGCAGCGGGCAGCGACAAGAAGTAAGGGATACCTATGGAAACCCGCGCGACGCTATACGGAGTGCGCCTGTCGGCCCAGAAGGGGCGGCTGGTGGCCGACCAGATTCGCGGTCTCCCGGTCGAGAAGGCGCTCAGCCTGCTCGCCTTCAGCCCCAAGAAGGGCGCGCAAATCATCAAGAAGGTGCTGGAGTCGGCGATCGCCAACGCCGAGCACAACGACGGTGCCGATATCGACGAGCTGAAAGTAAAGAAGATCTTCGTCGAGAAAGGGATTCCGCTCAAGCGCTTTCACGCTCGCGCCAAAGGGCGGGGCAACCGCGTGACCAAGCATTCCTGCCACATCTTCGTGACCGTCGGCGACGAGGAGAAGAAGAAGGCGCCGGCCAAGCCGGCAAAGGCCTCGGCTAAGAGCGAGACCAAGCAGGCGAAGAAATAGGAACCTCCCATGGGACAGAAAATTCATCCGATCGGCTTCAGGCTCAGCGTCAACAAGAACTGGTCCTCGCGCTGGTACGCGAACAGCAAGAACTTCGCCTCGATGCTGAACGAGGATCTCAAGGTCCGCGACTATTTGAAGAAGCGCCTTTCGCACGCCTCCGTCGGCAAAGTGATCATCGAACGTCCGGCGAAGGACGCGCGCATCACCATCCATAGCGCGCGGCCCGGGGTCGTCATCGGCAAGAAGGGCGAGGACATCGAAATTCTCAAGTCCGACCTGCGCAAGCTCCTCGGCGTACAGATGGTGCATGTCAACATCGAGGAAATCCGCAAGCCCGAGGTCGACGCGCAGCTGATCGCCGATTCGATCGCGCAGCAGCTGGAGAAGCGCATCATGTTCCGCCGCGCCATGAAGCGGGCGATGCAGAACGCGATGCGCCTCGGCGCGCAGGGGATCAAGATCATGAGCGCGGGCCGCCTGAACGGCATCGAGATTGCACGCACGGAGTGGTACCGCGAGGGACGCGTTCCGCTGCATACGCTGCGCGCCGACATCGATTACGGAACTGCCGAGGCCAAGACCACCTACGGTGTGATCGGCATCAAGTGCTGGGTCTACAAGGGCGAGACGCTGGCCAAGGGCGAACAGCCGGCCGCTGCTCCCGCCCCGGCGATGGACGAGCACATGCCGGCGAAGAAGGTGAAGAAGCTCGCGCCTCGGCCGGTCGCCGCCGCGGAAGAGAAGCCCGAGCCCGTCTCCGCCGCGACACCCGAAGCCGGTGCCCCCGACGCCGCCGCGGCCAAACCCAAGACGCCCCGGGCTCAGCCGCCGGCGGGGAAAAAGGCCGCGGGCGACGTCAAGGCAAAAACCGAGGCAAGAGCCGAGGCCAAACCGGACGCGAAGGCCAAGACCGCGGTGAAGAAGTCCCGCAAGCCCAAGAGCTCGTAGGCGAGGAGCGCATTCATGCTTCAACCGGCAAGAACCAAATACCGCAAGCAGCAAAAGGGACGCAATCGAGGCGTCGCGACGCGGGGAAACAAGGTGTCCTTCGGCGACTACGGGCTGAAGGCGACGACCCGCGGCCGTCTGACCGCGCGACAGATCGAGGCCGCCCGCCGCGCCATGACGCGCCACATCAAGCGCGGCGGGCGCATTTTCATACGCATTTTCCCGGACAAGCCCGTCTCGACGAAGCCCGCCGAGGTGCGCATGGGCAACGGCAAGGGAAACCCGGAGTATTTCGTCGCCGAGATCCAGCCGGGCAAGGTGCTCTACGAGATGGACGGCGTGGACGAGCCGATGGCGCGCGAAGCCTTTGCGCTGGCGGCGGCGAAGCTTCCGCTTCGTACCATTTTCGTTTTCCGGCAAATGGGTGGCTAGATGAAAGCGAGTGAACTCCGCGCCAAGGATTCGGCGCAGGTTTCCAAGGAGCTCGAGGAGCTCCTGCGGGCTCAATTCAGTCTGCGCATGCAGAAGGCTACCCAGCAGCTCACCAACAGCAGCCAGCTCAAGAAGGTGCGCCGGGACATCGCGCGCGCGCGCACCATCCTGAGGGAAAAGGCGAAGGCAAAATGACCGAGAGCAAGACAACCCGAACGCTGACCGGCCGAGTCGTCAGCGACAAGATGGACAAGACCGTCACGGTGCTGGTCGAGCGCCGCGTCACCCATCCGATGTACGGAAAGATCATGACGCGCTCCAAGAAGTACCACGCCCACGACGAGAAGAACGAATGCGCCGAGGGCGACCTGGTCCTGATCGAGGAGTGCCGTCCTCTGTCGAGGACCAAGTCGTGGAGGATCGCCAAGCTGATCGAGAAGGGGCGGGCGGCCTGAATCGGCTTGGCAAATGTCTTGATTTCGCGTAGAATTCGCCGCTCTTTTCGCTCCCGGACGGGATCCAAAACTACCTGCCTGTAGTTGATGCGGGCGGACAAGTTGGAGATGCAAAATGATTCAGATGCAGACGGTCCTCGACGTCGCCGATAACACCGGTGCGCGTGCCGTAATGTGTATCAAGGTGCTCGGCGGCTCGAAGCGCCGCTACGCCAACATAGGCGACGTGATCCGGGTGAGCGTCAAGGACGCCGCCCCGCGCGGGCGCGTCAAGAAGGGCGAGATCTACCACGCGGTCGTGGTGCGTACCGCCCAGGGCGTGAGGCGCGCCGATGGCAGCCGTATACGGTTCGACAGCAATGCCGCGGTGCTGCTCACCCCCAAGCTGGAGCCCATCGGCACGCGCATCTTCGGACCGGTGACCCGCGAGTTGCGGACCGAGCGCTTCATGAAGATCGTTTCACTCGCGCCCGAAGTCCTCTGAGGGCAAGGCGACCGGACCAAGGATCATGGAAAAAATCAGAAAAGGCGACGACGTCATCGTCACCACCGGCAAGGACAAGGGAAAGCGCGGGACAGTGCTGCGCATCGTCGATGCGAGGCACCTCGTCGTCGAGGGGGTCAACCGGGTCAAGAAGCACCAGCGCCCCAATCCCATGAAAAACCAGACCGGGGGCATTGTCGACAAGGACATGCCCATCGACATCTCCAATGTCGCCTTGTTCAATCCGCAGACCAAGAAGGCCGACCGGGTCGGGTTCAAGATGATGCAGGACGGACGCAAGGTCCGCGTGTTCAAGTCGAACGGCGAAATGGTGGATGCCTGATATGGCCCGACTGCAGGATTACTACCGCAAGGACGTGGTGCCCGAGCTGATGAAGAAGTTCGGGTACAAGACCTCGATGCAGGTGCCGCGCATCAAGAAGATCACGCTCAACATGGGCGTGGGCGAGACGACCCAGGACAAGAAGATCCTGGACAACGCGGTGGCCGATCTCACCAAGATCGCCGGGCAGAAGCCGGTGGTCACCAAAGCCAAGAAATCGATCGCCACCTTCAAGGTGCGCAAGGACTACCCGGTCGGGTGCATGGTGACCCTGCGCGGCCAGCGCATGTACGAATTCCTGGACCGCCTCGTCACCGTCGCGATCCCGCGCATCCGCGACTTCCGCGGCATTTCGAGCCGCGCCTTCGACGGCCGCGGCAACTACAGCCTCGGGGTCAAGGAGCAGATCATTTTCCCGGAGATCGAGTACGACAAGATCGACACTCTGCGGGGCCTCAACATCAGCATCACCACAACTGCAAAGACGGACGACGAGGCGCGGGCGCTGCTCACGGCCTTCCGTTTCCCGTTCAAGACCTGAGGATCGCCATGGCTAAACTCGCCGTTGTCAATCGCGATAAGAAACGCCGCAAGACGGTGGCCAAATACGCCGCCCGGCGCGCCGCGCTGCTCGCAATCATCAACGACGCCAGGCGCTCCGACGAGGATCGCCAGGAGGCGCGCGAGAAACAGCAGCAGCTGCCGAGGAACGCTTCCCCGGTGCGGCTGCGCAACCGTTGCAGCCTGACCGGGCGGCCGCGCGGTGTGTTCCGCAAGTTCGGCCTCGCGCGCAACAAGCTGCGCGAGATCGCGCTGCGCGGCGAGATCCCGGGACTGATCAAGGCGAGCTGGTAGGAGGTTCAACGCATGAGCATGACCGATCCCATTGCCGATATGCTGACCCGCATCCGCAACGCCCAGATGGTCGGAAAGACCGTGGTCGGCGTTCCTTCCTCGAAGGTGAAGGTCTCGATCGCCCAGGTGCTGAAGGACGAGGGCTATATCGACGGATTCGCGGTTCGCGAAAAGGAAGGCAAGCCGGAGCTCGAGATCGGCCTGAAGTACTACGCAGGCCAGCCGGTGATCGAAAAGATCGAGCGGGTATCCACGCCGGGATTGCGCGTCTACAAGGGGCGTGACGACCTGCCGCGCATCATGAACGGGCTCGGAGTGGCCATCGTATCCACCTCCAAGGGTGTCATGACCGATCGCAAGGCGCGAGCCACCGGTGTGGGCGGCGAAGTGCTGTGCATCGTCGCATGAGCATCCTTTAGCCGAGGCCGCCATGTCCCGCATCGCAAAATATCCCGTGACCCTGCCGAAGGGCGTCGAGGCGACGCTCGCGACCGAGGCGCTTTCGATCAAAGGACCGCTCGGAACGCTTTCTCAGCGGCTCCGCGGAGACGTTAAGATCGAGAAAGACGGTGACAAGCTTACGTTCAAGGCACTCGACGACTCGGACGAGGCCAACGCCATGTCCGGAACGCTGCGGGCGCTCGCCGCGAACATGGTTGTCGGCGTGACCAAGGGCTTCGAAAGGCGCCTGACGCTGGTCGGAGTCGGTTATCGCGCGCAGGCGCAAGGCGACAAGTTGAACCTCGCGCTCGGATTCTCGCACCCTGTCGTGCACTCCATGCCCAAGGGGGTGAAAGTCGAGACCCCCTCGCAGACGGAGATCGTGCTCAAGGGACTGGACAAGCAGCTCGTGGGGCAGGTCGCCGCGGAAGTCCGGGCGTACCGCTCACCCGAGCCCTACAAGGGCAAGGGCGTGCGCTACTCGGACGAACGGGTGATTCTGAAAGAAACGAAGAAGAAGTAGGCGAACGATGACCGACAAAAACACAGCGAGGCTCAGGCGTGCCGCGCAGACGCGCCGAAGGATTCATCAACTGGCGGCCGTGCGCCTGGCGGTGCATCGCACGAACTCCCACATCTACGCGCAGCTGTGCTCGGCGGACGGCAAGGTGCTGACTTCCGCCTCCACGCTGGAAAAGGAAGTGCGCGCGAAGGTCGCAAAGGGCAGCAACAAGGATGCCGCGGCGGCGATCGGCAAGAGGATCGCCGAAAAGGCCAAGGGCCTGGGCATCCAGGCGGTCGCGTTCGACCGCTCGGGCTATCGATATCACGGCCGGGTCAAGGCGCTGGCCGAGGCCGCCCGAGAAGCCGGTCTCAAGTTCTAGAGCTCAATCGAGAGAAACGGGCGAGCCCCAAAAGGAAACGCAATGGCGAGAATGCAACCGAGAATGCAGGGCGGCGAGCAGCGCAATGACGGCCTGAAAGAGAAAATGGTCTCGGTGAATCGCGTCACCAAGGTCGTGAAGGGCGGCCGGATTCTGGGCTTTGCCGCGCTCACCGTGGTCGGCGACGGCGACGGGGCCGTGGGCATGGGCAAGGGCAAGGCGCGCGAAGTGCCGGTCGCCGTGCAGAAGGCGCTCGAAGAGGCGCGCGCCAAGATGTTCCGCGTGCCGCTCAAGAACGGTACCCTGCAGCACGCCGTCATCGGCCGGCACGGATCATCGAAGGTCATCATGCTGCCTGCCTCCGACGGCACGGGAATCATCGCCGGTGGTCCGATGCGCGCGGTGTTCGAGGTCATGGGCGTGACCAATGTGCTGGCGAAGTGCATCGGCTCGACCAATCCCTACAACGTAGTGCGCGCGACGCTCGACGGCCTGAAGAGGATGAACACGCCCGCGCAGATCGCGGCGAAGCGCGGCAAGTCGATCGAGGAAATCACCAGCTGAGACGCCTATGGCCGAAAAGAAACTTCGCGTAACGCTCGTCAAAAGCACCAACGGTTGCAAGACACGGCACGTCGCCACCGTGCGCGGCCTGGGCCTGAGACGCATGAACCAGACGGTCGAGCTCGAGGACACGCCTCAGGTGCGCGGGATGATCAACCGGGTGCACTATCTCGTGCGGCTGGAGAGCTAGATGGAACTCAATACGCTGAAGCCCGCTCCCGGTTCCAAGCACGCGCGCAAGCGCGTCGCCCGGGGCATCGGTTCGGGGACGGGTAAGACCGGCGGCCGCGGGCACAAAGGCCAGAGGGCGCGCTCGGGAGGTTTTCACAAGGTCGGCTTCGAGGGTGGGCAGATGCCGCTGCAGCGCCGGCTGCCCAAGCGCGGCTTCAATTCCCTGACGCGGGACGACCGGGCCGAGGTGCGATTGTCGGACCTGGAGCGCGTCAAGGCGGAAAAGATCGACCTCGCGGCACTGAAGGAAGCCGGCGTGGTTCCGGATGCGGCGCTGTCGGCGAAAGTGATCGTCTCCGGCAAGCTCGCGCGCAAAGTGGCGCTGGTCGGAATCGCGGTGAGCAAGGGGGCGCGAGCGGCGATCGAAGCCGCCGGCGGCAGCACCGATGCGCCGATCCCGCAGCCCAAGCCAAAGCGCGAGCCCAAGGCCGTGCCGGTTCCGCAGCCTCAAGCCGAGGCGAAGCCGGCGAAGGAGAAGAAGAAAGAGCAATCCGGCGAAGCCAAGGAAAGCAAGGCCGAGCGCGCAGCGAAGCGCGAGGCGAAGGACGCCCGACCCGACGGAAAGAAGGGCGGCAAGGAATAGATGTCATCGCCGACCCCCCAGCTCGGGAAATCCGGCAAGTACGGCGATCTGAAGAAACGGCTGACGTTTCTTCTGCTGGCGCTCGTCGTCTTCCGCATCGGCGCGCACATCCCGGTGCCGGGCATCGATCCGGTCAAGCTCGCCGAGCTGTTCCAGTCCCAGCAGGGAGGGATACTCGGTCTGTTCAACATGTTCTCGGGCGGTGCGCTCTCGCGCTTCACCATCTTCGCACTCGGCATCATGCCCTACATCTCGGCCTCGATCATCATGCAGCTGATGACCGCGGTGTCGCCCCAGCTCGAGCAGCTGAAGAAGGAGGGCCAGGCGGGGCAGCGCAAGATCACCCAATACACGCGCTACGGCACGGTATTCCTCGCGCTCTTTCAGGCGATCGGCATTTCCATCGCTCTCGAATCGCAGGCCGGCCTGGTCATCGACCCGGGCCTGATGTTCCGCGTCACCGCCGTGGTGACGCTTGTAACGGGCACCATGTTCCTCATGTGGCTCGGCGAGCAGGTGACCGAGCGGGGCCTGGGCAACGGAATCTCGATCATCATCTTCGCGGGCATCGCGGCGGGATTGCCGAACGCGATCGCCGGAATGCTCGAGTTGGTTCGCACGGGTGCGATGTTTCCCCTCACGGCCATCGCGATCTCGGTGGCGGTCGCGGCGGTAACCTGGGGCGTGTGCTTCGTCGAACGCGGCCAGAGGAAGATTCTGGTCAATTACGCCAAGCGCCAGATCGGGAACAAGGTCTACGGCGGCCAGGCTTCGCACCTGCCGTTCAAGCTCAACATGTCGGGCGTCATCCCGCCCATCTTCGCATCGTCGATCATCCTGTTTCCCGCCACCCTCGCCGGGTGGTTCACGAGCGGTGTGGTCAGCGGCAATACCTGGGAGCTGCTGACGAAAGGCCAGGTCGGGACGGCCCTCAGCCTCATGATAAGGGACCTGGCCTCGACGCTGACGCCGGGCCAGCCCGTGTACGTCATGCTCTACGCGAGCGCGATCATCTTCTTCTGTTTTTTCTACACGGCGCTGCAGTACAACCCGAAAGAGACCGCGGACAACCTGAAGAAGTCGGGCGCGTTCGTTCCGGGCATCCGGCCCGGCGAGCAGACGGCCAAGTACCTGGAAAAGATCCTCTTGCGATTGACCCTGGCCGGCGCCATCTACGTGACCCTGGTGTGCCTGCTGCCCGAGTTCCTGATCCTGAGGTGGAACGTGCCGTTCTACTTCGGCGGGACTTCGCTGTTGATCATCGTCGTCGTAACCATGGATTTCATGGCACAGGTGCAGGCCTACATCATGACGCACCAGTACGAAAGCTTGCTGAAAAAAGCCAATTTCAAAGGGGCGGGCTTCCCGACCCGTTAGACAAGGGGCCCGACGATCCTCCTTCAGGAGGGGTGGCATAGCGGAGAAAATGGCCAAAGAAGACGTGATCCAGATGCAGGGGGAGATCATGGAAACCCTCCCCAACGCGACCTTCCGCGTGAAGCTGGAAAACGGACACGTCATTCTGGGACATATCTCGGGCAAGATGCGCATGCACTACATCCGCATCCTGCCCGGGGACAAGGTCGCGGTGGAGCTCACGCCGTACGACCTGACGCGCGGACGCATCGTGTTCCGCGCGAAGTGAAAAGACATAGAGGACATTGCCCATGAAAGTGCTCGCTTCGGTGAAGAAGATCTGCCGCAACTGCAAGATCGTGCGTCGCAAAGGCGTGGTGCGCGTCATCTGCAAGGACCCGCGCCACAAGCAGAGGCAAGGATAGAGAAAACGTAGTTATCGCCCGAATTTCACGCTATAATTTCTGGTTTCGCTCACTGCACCCACTGTAGGTAAGACGAAGAAAATATGGCCCGGATAGCTGGAGTCAACATCCCGAACCACCAGCACGCCGAGATCGCGCTCCAGGCGATTTTTGGCGTCGGCCGCTCGCGCGCGCAGGCGATTTGCGGCGCCGCAAAAATAAATAAGACCTCTAAAATCAAGGACTTGTCTGAGTCTGATATGGAGCGCCTGCGTGAGCAAGTCGCCCGGTTCACGGTCGAAGGCGATCTGCGGCGCGAAGTATCGATGAACATCAAGCGGCTGATGGACCTCGGCTGCTATCGCGGCACCCGCCACCGCAAGGGGCTTCCGGTTCGCGGCCAGCGCACCCGGACCAACGCCCGTACCCGCAAGGGTCCGCGCAAGGCAGCGGTGAAGATCACCGCGACCGCCCCGAAAGCCGGCTGAGAGGACACCACGCCACATGGCAAAACCGCCAGCCGCACCGACCGCCGCAGCCCGAGTTCGCAAGAAGGTCAAGAAGAACGTGGCCGAGGGCATCGCCCACATCCACGCCTCGTTCAACAATACCATCGTGACGATTACCGACCGCCAGGGCAATGCCCTGGCGTGGGCGACTTCCGGCGCGGCGGGCTTCAAGGGCTCGCGGAAATCGACGCCATTCGCCGCGCAGGTGGCCGCCGAGCAAGCCGGGCGCGCGGCGCAGGAATGCGGCGTGAAAAACCTCGAGGTGCGCATCAAGGGTCCCGGTCCCGGCCGTGAATCCGCGGTGCGCGCGCTCAACGCCTTGGGCCTCAAGATCGGCAGCATCGCCGACGTCACGCCCGTCCCGCACAACGGCTGCCGGCCTCCCAAGAGACGGCGGATATAAGGATACGCATGGCCAGAGATCTCGACGCCAAATGCCGGCAATGCCGCCGCGAAGGGGAGAAGCTCTTCCTCAAGGGCGAAAAGTGCTTCACGGACAAGTGCGCCATCGAGCGTCGCAGCTACGCGCCGGGACAGCACGGACAGAAGAGCGGCGGGCGCATGTCGGACTTCGGCAAGCAGTTGCGCGAGAAACAGAAGCTGCGCCGCATCTACGGCCTGCTCGAGCGCCAGTTCCGCAAGACCTACGCCGAGGCGTCGCGCAGCAAGGGTGTGACGGGCGAGCGCCTGCTGCAGCTGCTCGAATCGCGCCTCGATACCGTCTCTTATCGGATGGGGTTCGGCTCGAGCCGCACCGAAGCGCGGCAGATCGTGCGCCACAACGGCGTGCTGGTGAACGGCAAGCGCGTCAACATGCCGTCCTACCAGGTGCGGCCCGGCGACACGGTCGAAGTCGCGGCCACGGCCAAGGAGCAGCTCCGGGTCAAGGGCGCTCTGACCGCGGCCGAAACGCGCGGCTTCCCGGATTGGATCGAAGTCGACGTGAAAGAAATGAAAGGCAAGTTCAAGGCGCTGCCAGGGCGCTCCGAGCTGCCCTCCACGATCAACGAAAGCCTGGTCGTCGAGCTGTATTCGAAATAAGCGTTCGAAGCAACGTACGCGCATTTACGTTCGAAATTGCGCCGCACTGAGCGTGCGGCAGCGAACCTGAGGGTCTTATGCAAACCAGTGGATTTCTGAAACCGCGCATCATCGACGTCCAGGGGATCGCCCCCAACCACGCCAAAGTCGTCATGGAGCCGTTCGAACGCGGATACGGCCATACGCTCGGCAACGCCCTGCGTCGAGTCCTGCTTTCGTCCATGCCGGGTTACGCGGCGACCGAAGTGCAGATCTCGGGCGTGCTTCACGAGTATTCGACGATCGAGGGCGTCCAGGAGGACGTCGTCGATATTCTGCTCAACCTGAAAGGCGTCGTGCTGAAGGTCCACAACCGCGAAGACGCCCTTCTCAGCCTGAAGAAAAAAGGCGAGGGCCCCGTCACCGCAGGCGACATCGAGGTCACGCACGATGTCGAGATCATCAATCCGGAGCACGTCATCGCGCACCTTTCCCCCGGCGGCAAGCTGGAGATGCAGATCAAGGTCGAGGCCGGCCGCGGCTATCTTCCGGGCAACCTGCGCGTGGTGCCGGAGGAATCCAAGGGTATCGGCAAGATCATTCTCGACGCGTCGTTCTCGCCCGTCAGGCGCGTCTCGTATTCCGTGGAATCGGCGCGGGTCGAGCAGCGCACCGATCTCGACAAGCTCATCATCGACATCGAAACCAACGGAGTGATCGAACCCGAGGAGGCGATCCGTTATGCGGCGCGGATCCTCGTCGATCAACTGTCGGTGTTCGCTGCGCTCGAAGGCACGGCTCCGGCTGTCGAGGAGAAGAAGGCTCCGCAGGTCGATCCGATTCTGCTTCGGCCGGTCGACGATCTCGAGCTGACCGTTCGCTCGGCCAACTGCCTGAAGGCCGAGAACATCTATTACATCGGTGACCTGATCCAGCGCACCGAGACCGAGCTTCTCAAGACGCCCAACCTCGGGCGCAAGTCGCTCAACGAGATCAAGGAAGTCCTCGCGTCGCGGGGGCTGACCCTGGGAATGAAGCTCGAGAACTGGCCGCCCGCCGGTCTCGAAACCGCGCGGACCAATTGAAGGTCTCGAGAGTCACTAGAGGACGGCAAGAACGATGCGGCACCGCCACGGACTGAGAAAGCTGAACCGCACCAGCAGCCATCGCTTGGCGATGCTGCGCAATATGACCGTTTCGCTCCTGCGGCACGAGGTCATACACACGACTCTCCCCAAGGCGAAGGAGCTGCGGCGCGTGGTCGAGCCCATTCTCACGCTCGGCAAGCAGCCGACGCTCGCCAACCGGCGCCTCGCTTTCAACCGCCTGCGCGACCGCGGCATAGTGACCAAGCTCTTCGCCGAGCTGGGGCCGCGCTACGCGAAGCGAAACGGGGGATACCTGCGTATCCTCAAGCACGGATTCAGGAAGGGCGACAATGCGCCGATGGCGATGGTCGAGCTTCTCGATCGGCCAGAGCCCGCGGAGCGGCCGGAGCAGAAGGAAGCAGCCAAAGCTTAGCCGCGCCGACTGCGCACGGAAGAAAGGCCGGACAACGCTCCGGCCTTTTTCATTCAGGCGATCAGGATCGCGCGGTAGTCGTTGACGTTGGTGCGCGTCGGTCCGGTCTCGACAAGATCGCCGAGCGCGGAGAAGAACCGGTAGGCGTCGTTGTCGGCCAGCAGTTTCCTTGCGTCCACCCCGCGTCTCGCGGAGCGGGACAGAGAATCGGGCAGCAGAACCGCGCCGGCGTTGTCTTCCGAGCCGTCGATACCGTCGGTATCGCAGGCGATCGCCTGGACCTTCGGCAAGCCATCGAGCCCAATCGCGAGCGCCAGCAGGAACTCCGTGCATCGGCCGCCGCGGCCCCGGCCGCGGACAGTCACCGTGCATTCGCCGCCCGAGACGATTGCGATGGGGGGCTCGCCGCGCCCCGCGATCTGGCGTGCGAGCGCTTCCTGCGTGCTCGCCACCTCCCTCGCCTCGCCGGTGATCAGGTCGCCGAGATTCCTCGTTCGAATTCCGTGCGAGTGAAAGAAATCCTCCGCGGCGCTCAGCGCCAGCCGCGCCGTAGCCACCACCCGATTCTCTACTCGCGAGAAGAGCGGGTCTCCCGGTTTGGGCGTCTCGGGTATTTCACCGCCCGTACCCCGCCTCAGGTGCTGAAGCACCGAGGGTGCCGCGCCCACGCCGTAGCGCTCGAGAACCGCGAGCGCGTCGGCATAGGTGGTGGGATCGGGTGCGCAGGGCCCCGAGGCGATGTGCGTAGGGTCGTCTCCGGTCACATCCGAGATGACGAGCGCGAGCACCGGCGCCTTGCACGCGCTCGCGAGCCGCCCGCCCTGTATCGCGGAGAGGTGCTTGCGCACCGTGTTGATTTCCTCGATGCGAGCGCCGCTCTTCAGGAGCTCTCTCGTCGTCCCTTTCAGCGCGTCCATGCTCACGCCGTCCGCGGGGAGGCTGAGCAGCGCCGACCCGCCGCCTGAGATGAGCGCGAGCAGGAGATCGTGCGGACCCAGGCTCTTCACCTTTCGGAGAATTTCACGCGCCCCGGCTTCGCCGGCCTCGTCGGGGACCGGGTGGCCGGCCTCGATGACCGCAATGCGTTCCGTCGGCAGCCCGTGCCCATGGCGGGTAATCACGACACCCTCGAGGGATGCACCGGCGGGCCAGTGCCGCTCGACCGCGAGCGCCATCGAAGCGCCTGCCTTGCCTGCGCCGATGACCAAGGTCCGGCCCGAGGGCGGTGCCGGAAGGTGCCCGGGCAATATCTTCAGCGGGTCGGCCGCGGCTATGGCCGCATGAAAGCTTCGAAGGAGCAATTCTCTCGGATCCACGTCCCAACCCCGGGCCGCTCGGGCAGCCTACCGCCCCGCCAGTTCCAGCGCCGACTTGAACACGGGGCTGCGGGGATCGCAGAGGTCGTCGAGCACGGTGAAATGATTTTTTCCAGGACAGGAGAGGTTCGCGCCGTGCACCTTGCCCCAGCGCTGAGCGATCAGCCGGTTCTGGATATGGAATCCCTCGATTTCCTCGGTGCCGATCGCGGTGTACAGAGGCGCATCGGTTGCAGGAGGAAGAAACGCCGGGCTCACCTTCAGGGCCGCTTTCTCGGTGAGGCGCACGTCGCCGTTGACCGATGGCACCTTCACGATCTCGGTGAGATCGTAAAGACCGCTGATCGACATCGCGCCGGACACGACTTTTCTCGGCAAATCGGGCGAATACTCGGGCCATCGGCAAGCGAGCGTCATCGCGGCCAGATGGCCGCCCGCCGAATGGCCGCAGACCGCGAGCCGGGCAGCCGGAGCGCCGAAATTTCGGCCGTTGCGGTACAGCCATGCCGAGGCCTGCACCATCTGCATCACGATGTCCGCAACCCGCACCGAGGGGCAAAGCGCGTAGTCGACCACGGCGACCGTGATGCCCGCCTCCACCAGCGCGGGGGCGACGAAGGAGAAGCGCTTCTTGTCGAGCGCGCGCCAGAACCCGCCGTGGATGTACATCAGGAGCCCACGGCTCTCGCCCGCGGCGCGGAAGAGATCCAGGGTTTCCGTGGGGGCGGGGCCGTAGGGCACATCCAGGTAGCAATCCAGACGCGCCCGGGCGCGCTCCGAGTCGCGATCCCAGCGGGCGAATATCTCCTCGAAACCGGTCACCGTCAGCCGGGGGTTGTAGAGCAGGTCGTAGTTGGTTTCTTCCGCGTTCACAGGTGTCTCAATAGGATAGGAGGGCAACAAAAAGACCGCCTGGAAGGCGGTCTCCTTGATCCGGAAGGGCGACCTAGAACGCTTCCCGCCAGAGATCCAGCGCTTGCTGTACGGGGCGGTCGGAGAAGCTGAACAGGACCGCTTGATCGTCGGCTTCGAGCCGGTACGGCACCCACGACGGGCACACAAAGACGTCCCGGGGCCCGAAGGCCAGGGTCTCGCCGCCGATACGGCAGCGGCCGCTGCCTTCGACCGCGGCATACACGGTCGAATCGGTCGAGCGGTAGTCCTTTCCGCGAAATCCCTTCGGCAGCAGCTGCATGAACGTCCCGATGGTCGGCATCGCCCAATCGCCCGTCGCCGGGTTGGTGTATTGGAGCTTATGGCCCCAGCAGGCGTGCGGGTCGCGGCCGCGGCTCATCGTTCGGAGCGCCTCGCGTGTGCGCTCGTAGGGGTACCAGAACAGCGGCGAGGTCCGGCTTCGGGCTTTGTACTCGACCGGCTTCATGGTATTGCCGAACTGGGCCAGGTTGTCGCCCTCGTCGAGATGCGTCTGCTGCACTTCCTGCGAACCCTTCTCCATGAACTGCGCATCGAGCAGCTCGACCAGAGGCACGTCGAGCCCGTCCAGCCAAACCATCGGCTCGTCGGACGGGTTCCCGTGGTCATGGAAGGTCCAGGAGGGCGTGATGACAAAGTCGCCGACGCCCATCGTGACCTTCTCTCCGTCCACGGCGGTGTACGCGCCCTGCCCGAGGAGAATGAAGCGCAGCGCCGACTGAGTGTGCCGGTGCGCGGGTGCGGTCTCGCCGGGCAGAATCAGCTGCAGCCCGGCGTAGAGGCTGTGGGTGATGCTCGACCGGCCCCGCAGCCCGGGATTCTCGAGCACGAGCACGCGGCGCTCGGCCTCCCTGGCGGTTATCAACCGTCCGGCCTCCTGGATCCATGGCCATACCTGGTCCCATTTCCATAGATAGGGTTTGCAGGGTGTGTTGGGCGTCGGCGTGATGATGCCGTGCAGCACCTCCCATAACGGGGTGACGTTGGATTTGTCGATCTTGTCGTAGAACGACTTCCGATCGGCGGCGATTTTCGGCTGCAAGACGGCGGACATCAGGGGACGATTGTCCGCCAAAGAAGCGGACGGCGGCAACCCGATGCGGAATGGGCAATAGCCCACTTCTAAGGCACTCGTTATCCATTCACCTTCCTCGAATGGCTCAGCCAGAGATGGGAAGGAAAATGATGTCCGAGGAGGGTCGATGGAATCAATGCGTTTAACATAGTGATAATGTTACATAATATGTAACATTCTGAAATGTGAGCGTGCGCCCACTGTCTTAGAGGGCCACATCCCACTATTCTGCCCATCTTCGGAGTGGGCGAAATTGTGGTTGACCCTTGGGCCGTCCGAGTCGTGTAATGGCCGGGCCGCGATCTGTCATTAGGAGGGGGAAACGGGATGACGGCGGAGCAGCTTCTCAACGAAATCGCCGACTACTGCAGGCGGGTAGGCATGGCCGAATCCACCTTTGGACGCCGCGCCGTGAACGACGGCAAGCTCGTGAGCCGGCTCCGGATCGGCGGCCGCGTGACCATGGAAACCGTCGAGCGGGTGCGTACCTTCATGACCGACCACGCAACGCTGGAGACGCGCGGGCTGGTTCGTCTGCGCTCCGCGGCGGGGAGCCTGAATGGGAGCCCGGCAGCCGCACCGGCGACGGTCGCGTCCCTCCCGCGGACGGGCGAGTCGAAGAACAACTTCCGCTTCTACGACAACCGGCAGAAATATCTGCTGTTCGTCAACACCTGCAGCGAAAAGTGGGTGGTGGCGCAGCGCGTCGGCATGGAGCTCGCGAACATTCATCCGCGGCCGCCGGCCTTGAGGGTGTTCGACGCCGGTGTGGGCGACGGCACCGTGCTCGCGCGCGTGCTGCGCGCCATGCACCAGCGCTACCCGACCATGCCGTTCCATGTCGTCGGCAAGGAAATCAGCCTGGAAGACGTGCGGCTCGCGCTCGATCGCATGCCCGACCGGTTCTTCGAGCATCCCGCCACGGTCCTGGTGATGACCAACCTCTACTATTCGGAAGCGCCGTGGCTCGCACCCAAGTCGGTGACCGCCGCGACCACCCTCGTGTGGAAGGAGGTCGCGCTGACCGGCGCGACCTCGAACGAATTCGAGCAACAGATCACCGAGCTGCAACCGTTCCTGAACGAACACTGGCGCGCATCGGTGAGCAAGACGAGCGGCAACCCGGCCTACGCCAAGCCGGTGGTGCTCGTGCTCTACCGGGCGGACCACAAGTTCCTGCTCGACCGGGTCCTGCCGCGCCGCGGGGTTGGCCGCGCAGACTACGATCTGGTGATCGCTTCGCAGCCGTACCGCGCCAGCGCTTCCACCGAGTTCAAGGCCTCGAAAGTGCTCGCACCGCTCGCGCGCAGCCTCGCGCCGGGCGGGCGCATGATCGCCATCCATTCCCATGGCCGCGATCCGGGCCTGGAGATCGTGCAGCGCGTTTGGCCCGGCGAGAATCCCTTCCAGGCGGATCGCCACCAGCTGCTGAAGGCGACCCGTACCGAGCTCGGTGCCGACGGCAGGGATCTCAATTTCAACGCCTACGCCGACAACCGCTCGATCTTCCGATACGAGATGCACACGTTGCCGGAGGAGATCAGCGAAGCGATAGGCACTTCGACCCTGCTTGCCGCATGGAACGCCGCGGTGTACGTCGCTCAGATCGAAGACCAGCGGCTCGCCGAAGTGATGGGCGACAGGGGTTATCTCGAGGCGACGCGCGACGTTCTGCAGCGCCACTCCGGCCTGTGGTTCCTCGACGAGTCCTTCGTGATTTCGCGCAAACGCGATTGAGATGGAATCGAACGCGACAGCGGAGCTAGCGGCCTCACCGGCGCGCCCGCACCTCGACGCGGAGCGCCGCGGCATATCCGCCCTTCTCGCGGGAGCATCCCTGGAGCTTTCCTCGCGCGATCCCGCCGAAATCGACGCCTGCGTCGGCCTTCTCGAACCCGGGACGGCGGTCTACATCAGCTTTCCGCCGGGGCAGACCTATCACGGAACGGTAGCGCTGGCCGTTCGTCTTGCGCGCGCGGGTTTTCGGCCGGTGCCGCACGTGGCCGCGCGGCGCATTGCGGGCCGCGCGGCGCTCGAGGACTATCTCGCCAGAGCGGCCGGCGAGGCCGGCGTGGACAGCGCACTGGTCATTGCCGGCGACAGCGAAAGCGCCGGCGGCGCGTTCGACTCCAGCCTCGCCCTGCTCGAAACGGGTTTGTTCGAGCGCCACGGCATCGTGCATATCGGCGTCGCGGGCTATCCCGAGGGGCATCCCCGCATCGCCGGCCCGGCGCTCGAAGCGGCGCTGGCGGAGAAGAAAGACTTCGCGCGCCGGGCCGGGCTCGACCTGGGCGTCGTGACCCAGTTCTGCTTCGATGCCGAATCGATATTGTCATGGGCGGCGAACGTGAAAGCGCATGGCCTGCCCGTGCGCGCGGGGCTCGCCGGGCCGGCCAGCCTCCCGCGGCTGCTGCGCTTCGCCGCCATGTGCGGTGTCGGAAATTCGGTGCGAGCGCTGAAGGCGCGCCCACAGGCGATCACGCGGCTCATGGTCGAGGCGGGACCCGAAGTCGCCTTGAGGGAGCTTGCGCGCCGCGCGGAAGCACCCCTCGCGGGCGTACATTTCTTCTGCTTCGGCGGCCTGGTCCGAACCGCGCGCTGGCTTCGCGCCGTGCGCGACGGACGTTTCGACCTGACCGAGGACGGCGGCTTCCGCGTGGGGGCAGCTTAGCTCGGAGAATGAAGCTCACCAGTCCCATCGCGCCGAGCTCCATCGCGTCGAGCACCGCCTTGCGACTGGCAGGTAGGGCAGAATACGCGCGATGGACACGCAGGTACTCGTCGTCGGGGGTGGCCCGGTCGGTCTAACGCTCGCCATCGATCTCGGCAGGCGCGGTGTGCCCTGCACCTTGATCGAGCAGAAGGAAGCGCCGCAGTTCCTGCCGAAGATGGAACGATGCAATGCGCGCACCATGGAAATTTTCCGGCGCATGGGAATCGCCGACAAGGTCCGCGCCGCCGGCCTGCGCGCTGACATTCCGATGGACGTGTTCATCGTGCTGTCCTTGGCCGAACCGCCGCTGTTGCATCTTCCCTACCCTTCGGTGAACAAGGCGCGCGCCGAGATCCGCGCCTGCAGCGACGGCAGCATGCCGCTGGAACCGTACCAGCTCATCTCGCAGTACACGCTGGAGCCGCTGCTGAAGTCGATCGCCGAGGGGCTGCCCTCTGTGAAGGTGCGCTACGGTTGCCGGCTCGAGTCGTTTACCCAGGACGAGTCCGGAGTCACTGCGCGCGTAAAGCACGCGAACGGCACCGACGGTGCGATCGCCGCGTCGTATATGGTGGGCTGCGACGGCGGCGCGAGCACCGTGCGCAAGCAGCTCGGCATCCGGCTGCGCGGCGAGCACAACATACTCGAGTTGCGCCAGGCGCTGTATCGCTGCGACGAGCTGTTCGAGCGCATCCCCATCGGCAAAGGTCCAGGCAGAGGGCGCCACTATCACGTGGCCGACGGCAGCAACGGCTTTCTCATCATGCAGGACTCGACGAAGCACTTCACGCTGCATGCCGTGGTCGAGAAAGACGACGAAATGAACGCGATGTTCGAGCGCATTGTCGCCCTTCCGGTGAAGTATGAGAGGCTCACCTGCGCCCCGTGGCGGCAGAACCTGTTGCTGGCGGATCGTTATCGGGATGGCCGCGCGTTCCTCGCCGGCGACGCCGTCCACCTGGTCATACCTACCGGCGGTCTCGGCATGAACTCCGGAGTCGGCGACGCGATCGATCTTTCATGGAAGCTCGCGGCGACCCTGCAGGGATGGGGTGGGCCTGCGCTGCTCGACTCGTACGAATCCGAGCGGCGGCAGGTCGGCGAGCGCAATGTCGGCGCCTCGCGCTACGCTTCGCTCGGGCGGCGCAAGTGGCACGCGCAATACCGGCCGAATATTAGAGAGACCACGCCCGAGGGCGCAGCCACGCGCGAGAACCTTGTGCGCGTCGCAAGCGTCGAGCAGCCTAAGTCGAACGAGATGATCGGTGCCGAGTTGGGCTACCGCTACGTCGATTCGCCGATTGTGTGCGACATACCTGGCGGGCCCGAGCACCGATATCGCGTCTATGACCCGAGCACGTGGCCGGGCGCGCGTCTGCCGCACGTCTGGCTCGCCGACGGCACGCCGATCCAGGACCATATCCCGTACGAAGGCTACACGCTGCTGCGCCTCGGCCGAACGAACACCGACACTTCGGCGCTGGAAAAATCGCTGCGAGCTTTTGGTGCGCCGCTCGCCGTGCTCGACGTGCCGGACGACGCGCCGCGCCAGGTGTACGGCCACGACCTCCTCCTGCTCCGGCCCGACCTGCACGTCGTCTGGCGCGGCAATCAGCCGCCGGAGAATCCGGGAAACGTAGCGGCAACTGTGACCGGACATGGGGAATCCGATAGAGGCGGACGCCCCATTTGATCGTGAGAAGCATGCCGTCACGAGGACTGCAGGTAAGCCTGCATGCGCTTGCGCAGGTCCTCCGGAATGGGCGTGGATTTGAAAGTCGCAAAATCGATGACGCACATCGTCCACGCCGCGCGAAGGCGCGGTTTGCCCGAGACGCTGCCCGCGAGAGCGAGCTCGAACGAGCTGCGTCCCAGCCGCGCCACCCACAGATCGATATCCAGAAACTCGCCCATCCTGCACGGACGCAGGAATTCGGCGGTGATCGAGAGGCTGGGAACACGAAGGTTTCGCTCCACCATGAACTCGCTGCCGAACGGACAGTCGATACCGGTCTGGAACCAGTCTTCAAGCGCGCTGCTGAACAGCTCGAAGAAGCGCGGGTAGAAGACGATGCCGGCGGGGTCGCAGTGCGCGAAGCGCACCAGGTGCCGCGAACGGAATGCGTTGGGGGGCACCCGGTCGTCGTGGGTCTCGGGTTCGGGCGAAGCGCCGGTCTCGGGCAGGAGGAAGCGCGTCATGCGCTCGCGCAGATCCCCCGGTATCGCGATCGCGCGCCGGCTCGCGAGGGAGACGATCGCCACCTTGTGCCGCAGGCGCAGCCGGTCCTCTCCGCGAACGTGCCCGCGGATGGCGAGCACCGCCGAGCTTCGGCCGAGCGACTCGACGGCGAGCTCGAGCGTGAGCCTTTCCTCGAGGCGGCAGGCTTTCAGAAAATCGACCTTGGTATTGACGAGCGGCAAGCCGAAGCCATGCTCGAAATGGAATTCGCCGAAAGGCGTCGCGAGACCGGCATCGAACCAATCCTCGACGAGATCGTTGGCCATCTCGAGAAAGCGCGGGAAGTAAACGATGCCCGCCGGATCGCAGTCGGCGAACCGAATGCGGCGGGGCAGGCTGAAACGCTGGGACAGGGTTGGCGCCTCGCTTACGCCGGCTGCATCCGCCGGATGAAGGCGCTGCGCAGTCGGGCCACGAGCCGGTCCCAGAGGTTGGGGTTGTGCACGATCTCGGCGCGGAAGAACGAGGGGCACAGCACCGCCGCGTGCGC
>Ga0137403_10002863_pt1 | contig 20896 bp, 18 predicted proteins | sample CZOMad2_1_16fung_FD_122057 | JGI IMG/M metagenome (GOLD analysis project Ga0137403, IMG submission 122057) | Vadose zone soil fungal communities from Angelo Coast Range Reserve, California, USA - CZOMad2_1_16fungal (Hybrid Assembly) | ecosystem: Environmental > Terrestrial > Soil > Vadose zone...
TGCTCGCGCAGGCGGGCCAGGTAGGCGGGGGCGAAGGCGTTGTCGAGGGGGGAAACGGACGGACTGGTACTATGGTGTGGGCTGCGCATGAGGTGATGTCTCCTGCGTGGTCAAGAGGTCGGGCGGAGCTCCAACTCTGTCCGGCCTCGCTTGTTTTTACGAGAGGCGAGTCCTCTCGATGGGGAGAGTAGCAGAAGGGAGGCGGAAGGGGAAGACGGAAAAGAAGAGGCACCGCCGCCTACGCGCGACTCTCCCCTCTCCCGGGGGCCGGGGTGGGAGTATGGGAGAGGAGCCGGGGGTGAGGGGCTTAGCGCCCCGCCTGCGCTGCCGTCTGAATCTCCGCGATCAGCCTCCGTGTCTCCCCCACCTCCGCCCCCGCCCGCTCCCCGAAGCTCTCGAATCCCCGCAGGGCCTCTTCGGCATAGGCGAGGGCGTCTGCGAAGCGGCCCACCGAGGACAAATCCACAGCGACGTTGAAGCGGGTATTCGAGGCATCGAAGAGATTGCCTTGAATCTCCAGATAACGGATCGCTTTCTGGTAGTGAGGCAGGGCGCGGTCGAGGTCGCGGGCTTCTCCGTAGACGCTTCCTAGCTGGTGATGCGTAACCGCCTGCTCGGCTACAGCATCCTCCGGCAGGAGCTCGAGTGCCTGGTGATACCAATGGGCCGCGTCGTTCAGCAAGACCAGCAACTCCTCCTCAGGCCGGCCTGCCGACCTCGCGCCTCGAAACCGCTCCAAGAAAACGGTCCCGAGTTGTGCAGCGCACCCTCCTCTCCCCAGCCGGTCCCCTGGGTCGCGAAGATCCAGACTGCGCCTGTACCAGCGCTCTGCCTCGGCGAGATCCCGCAGGTCCGGCAGATCCTTGTACGCATGGCCAAGGTTGAACGCGCAGATCGCCGCACCAGCCTGATCTCCGATTTGTTCGGCGAGCGCCAACGACTCCTTATACGAGGCTACGCACTCCGCCCTACCCGCTTCCCGCTGGATCTCACCGATATCGTGCACGGCCGCTGCAAAGGTCCGAACCTGGTTCCTCTGCCCGGAGTCGAGGCCCTCGCGAGGTTGGGTAAGGAGCGGTGCCGCCCGCTGCCGAGCCAAGTCGACCTGCAGTCCCTGAAGGCGTTCCGCCTCGGGAAGGTTTCTCTCCTCCCGGGCCAAGCCGACGCGGTACTGAATGACCAGGCTCCACTCCTCCTCCAGACCCGGCAAGGGCGCTTCCGTTTTGGGCTCGACGAAAGCGGGAACCACCTCCTCGACGAGCCGTTTCCACTCGGCTCGGCGGCCCGTGTGGTCGTAAAGCTCGTCCAGGCCCTGCATCGCGCTGATCACCCCTCTCCACCAACCGTTTTCCAGCGCCAGGCGGCGGGCCTGGAGGAGATTGGCCTCTTCCGCCCGGAGGGCGGAGAGGACCTCGCGCTTTCCTGCCCCGTAGGAGTTATGGTAGTAGTTACCCAATTCCCCCATCGCCTCGACGAACGCGCGCCGGGCCGCGAGACGCGCGTCTTCGGAGGAACGTGCGAAGAGTTCCTGGAAAAACCACGGCAGGGCCGGGTGGATGGAGTAGTACCCGCCGCCATGGGCTTCGAGCAGGCCCACGCCCTTGCCTCCTCCGTGAGGCTCTTCAGGATCCGCGCGGAGACCGAGCGGAAGGGCACGTCGTCGCGCCCCTTCGGGCGACAGATCACGAGCAGGATGCGCAGCGGCGTGCCCGCCTTCGGCGTGGGGAGCGTCGGCCGCTTGACCGGGTTGGGTTGGGCGCGCACGAAGGAGCGGGCGCGGAGAGCGAGCGCGACATCCGAGTCTGGATCGCGCAGCAGCTCCCACGGGATCGTCGTGGCCTCCGCCACTCCGGTGACGATCTCGACCCGGGTCTCCTCCAGCCGATCCTGGAGCCGCGCCCAGAGCCGGAGGGCGCCGCCACGGAAGACCGCCCCGAAGAGCTCGGCGCCGATCTCGGCCATCCGCCGCTCAACCCGGGCGGCGATCTTCGGATGGGGCTCCTCCGGCGCCTGGAGGTACTCCTCCAGATACCAGCGGAGGTCCCGCTGGTCGTCCTCGGAGAAGCGGAAAGGGAGCTCGACCAGCGAGGTCTCCCGGGCGCGCCCCTCTTCCTCGAGCGCGATCTCCACCCGATGCAGATCCTCGCCGACAGCGGTCTGGGTCAGGCGAAGGGTGGGCATGCTGACCATAGAGACACGGTTCCTGGCGGCAAGTGTAAACCTCCCGGGTCGGGAGCTGGCCTCGGACCGCGCTGGGACACAAGAAAGGCCCGCGATGAGACACTACAGGCTCCCACGGGACACAAAACCCGGGGTTGGGACGCTACGGGCGGCTTTTGGGACACTAGAAAACCCGTTTGGGACACTATGATCCAACGTAGGGACACTACGACAGAGATTTGGGACACTACGAACCGCGCTTGAGACACTAGAAATCGACGTAGGGACACTACGAAACGAACTTGGGACACAAGAAAGCCACGCTGGGACACTAGGAAAGCCGGTTGGGACACAAACAAAGTCGGTAGAGACACTAGGAAACTCGTTGGAGACACGAGAAATCGAATTCTAGTGTCTCTACGTCCGTCTCTAGTGTCCCAAAGCTCGTCCGTAGTGTCCCAAGCCGGGTTTCTAGTGTCCCATCGGCCGTCCGTAGTGTCTCCAGCCGGGTTTCTTGTGTCCCAAACCCCCTCCGTAGCGTCTACAAACCCGCCGTTTGTGTCTCCCGCGGCCCACCCGGGGGCCGCGGGGCTCGTTTCAGCTCTTCTTCAGCAGATCTTGCACTTGCAGGTCGAGGCCCCGGTGCTCTCGCTGCAGGTGAAGGAGGCGATCCCGCAGTCGAGGGCGCAGCGGGCGGCGCAGTTGCACTGCGCGTCGACGCAGGGATCGTTGGTCGGCGGGCTGCACAGGCGGATCATGGGGAGGGCGCCGGCCAGCGGGTCCGGGCTCTCGGCCGGGGCGGGCTGGAAGATGGCCTGGCGCAGCTGCGCGAGGTCGGGAGCCGGCGTCGCGGGGTGAGCCGGCGCGGCGAGGAGCGCACCAGCGGCGAGGAGGGAGAGGAGCACGGTACAGAGGAGCAGCGTACGTTTCATCGTTTCCTCCTTGGAGGCGCCTGCGGTGCGGTCGGCCCAATCCGGCGGCGCCGCGGACCTCCATGAGTAGAGTGCGGCGAGAGGCGGTTCGGGAGGACGAGCCTTTGCTAAACTCCCGCCTGGAGGGAACGACGCGATGCGGATTTTCTTGACCGGAGCGACGGGGTACATCGGGCAGGCGGTGGTGCGCGAGCTGGTGGCGGCGGGGCATGAGGTAACGGGGCTGGTGCGGAGCGCGGAGAAGGCGGCGGTCGTCGCCGGGCTGGGGGGGCGCGGGGTGGTGGGCGACCTCAAGGAGCCGGGGAGCTATCGGGACGTCGCGGCGGACCACGACGCGCTCGTGCATACCGCCTTCGAGTACTCGGCGGCGACCGTCGACGCCGACCGCACCGCCATCGGCACCCTGATCGCCGCGGCGGTGGGCGGCAAGGCGCAGGTCCTGGTCTACACCTCGGGGATCTGGGTGCTCGGCCAGACCGGCGACGATCCCGCCTTCGAGGGCGCCACCACCGAGCATCCCGCCGCCGTCGTCGCCTGGCGTCCGGCGCACGAGAAGATGGCGCTGGCGGCGGCCAGTCCCCACCTGGCGACCGCCGTCATCCGGCCGGGGATGGTCTACGGCGGGAGCGGCGGGATCATCGGCTCCTACTTCGAGTCGGCCGAGAAGCACGGCGCCAGCCAGTACCTGGGCAACGGCCGGAACCGCATCCCTATGATTCACATCGAGGACCTCGCCCGTTTCTACCGGGCGGTCGTCGAGCACCGCGGGCGTGGGGTCTTCCACGCCGTGGACGGCAACGCCGTCCAACTCGCCGACGTGGCGCGGGCGGCGAGCGAGGCGGCCGGCAAGGAGGGCGCCACCCGATCGGTGCCGCTCGACGAGGCACGCCAGAAGATGGGACCGATCGTCGACGCCCTGATCCTCGACCAGGTGATCGCCAGCGGCCGGAACGTCGAGATCGGCTGGCACCCCCTGCACGAGAGCTTCCTGGGCGACGCCCCGGCCGCCTACCAGGAGTGGCAGGCGGCGCGTGGGTAGGGGCAACCCCCATAGGCGCTACCGTATTTACCCGCGCAGGGCAGGCACAGGGGCACGGCCCCTACCTGCCCTGCTGCTACCTTCCTCTCTCGCAGCGAACGGTCCGAGGCAGGGCAGCGTAGGGGCCGTGCCCCTGTGCCTGCCCTGCCCTCCACGTTGCCGAGCTCTGCATATCTATTGACAATCTGTGAATAAAAATGCATCATCGCCGCCCTGATCGAGGACGACGACGATGCCCCCTGTCCCCCACCCCGACCCCGAGCACCGGGAGACCCGCCAGCAGGCGATCCTCGACCTGCTGCGGCAGCACCGGGTGGAGAGCCAGAGCGACCTCGTCGCGCTCCTCGCCGAGCGGGGCATCCAGGCGACGCAGTCGAGCGTCAGCCGGGACTTGAAGGAGCTCGGCGTGGCGCGGGTGGGGGGGCACTACGTGGCGCCGGCCCCGGAGCGCGACCCGGGGCTCGCCGAGGTGGCCCGTTTCCTGCGCGGCGCCCGGCCCGCCGGCCCCTACCTGACCGTCGTCCTCACCACCGCCGGCACCGCCCAGTCGGTCGGCATCGCCCTCGACCGCGCCGGCTGGCCGGAGATCGTCGGCACCATGGCCGGCGACGACACCGTCTTCATCGCCACCGCCGCCGAGGCCGACCAGCGGCGGGTGCTCGATCTCCTGCGGCCCTTCCTGGACGAAAAGAGGTAGACCATGGCCGATCCCATCGTGCTCGCCTTCTCGGGAGGGCTCGACACCTCCTTTTGCATCCCCTGGCTCGCCGAGACCTACGGCCGGCCGGTGATCGCGGTGACCGTCGACACCGGCGGCCTTGGCTCCGATGACCACGCGGCGGGCGCCACCGAGCTCGCCGACCGCGCCCGCCGCCTGGGGGCGGCCGAGTACCTTCTCGTCGACGGCCGGCGCGCCTTCTTCGACCGCGTGCTGCGCTTCCTGGTGATGGGGAACGTCCGCCGCGGTCAGGTCTATCCTCTCTGCGTCGGCGCCGAGCGGGTGATCCAGGCCCAGGAGGTGGCCGCCGCGGCCGCCCGGGTGGGGAGCCGCACGGTCGCCCACGGCTGCACCGCGGCGGGCAACGACCAGGTGCGCTTCGAGGTCGCCCTGCGCACCCTGGACCCCGGCCTCGAAATCCTCGCCCCGGTGCGCGACGCGCCGCGGCCGCGGGCCGAGCAGGTGACCTACCTCGAAACCCGCGGTCTCCCCGTGCCGCCGTTCGGCGCCGCCTACTCGGTCAACCGCGGCCTCTGGGGGGTGACGATCGGCGGCAAGGAGACACTCGACACCGTGGCTCCCCTTCCCGAAGAGGCCTGGGTGCTGACCCGCGATGCCTTCACCGCCGAGCGGCTGGAGCGGCCGCCGGAGCGCCACACCCTGGAGTTCGAGCGCGGCGTCCCGATCGCCTGGGACGGCGAGGCGCTCGACCCGGTGGCGCTCATCGAGCGGGTCGAGGCGGCGGCCGCGCCCTACGGTATCGGTCGCGGCATCCACCTGGGGGAGACCATCCTGGGCATCAAGGGGCGGGTGGCCTTCGAGGCGCCGGCGGCGGAGGTGCTGGTCACCGCGCACCGCGAGCTCGAAAAGCTGACCGCCACCGGCCGCCAGATCCGAGTCAAGGAGACGGTGGCGGCGGTCTACGGCGACCTGGTGCACGAGGGACAGCACCTGGAGCCGGTCTGCCGCGACATCGAGGCCCTCCTCCTCTCCTCCCAGGAGCGGGTGAGCGGCGAGGTCCACCTGCTCTTGCGCACCGGCCAGCTGTTCGTCGAGGGGGTGGCCTCAAAGCACTCCCTGCGCGCCGCCTCGCGCGGCGTCTATGGCGAGGCAGCGGGAGAGTGGACCGCCGCGGACGCCCGCGGCTTCTCGCGCATCGCCGCCCTGCCGGGTCTCCTCTGGGCGCGCGCCGGCAACGGAGAGGCGCCGTGAGGACCATCCTCCTCGACAAGATCGCCTCGGTCACCAAGAGCTGCCGGCTGGGGCGGGAGGTGCGGGTCACCCCCGAGATCCCCTGCGCCGAGGGGGTGGTGGTGGCGGTCCGGGTGCGCACCGAGAAGGGGACCTACAACCAGCTGGAGCTCCCCTCCGGGCGGATGGCGCAGGTCAAGCGCGGCGACGTCCTGGCCGGCGCCCTCGGCCACCGGAACGCCCTCTTCGGCTACTCCGGCCATCTCCCGGAGCGGCTGGCGCCGGGCGACACCGTCCACCTCCTGAACCTCGGCGGAGTGCTGGGGATCTGCGATTCGATCAACCCGGATCTCGGTCCTCCCTTCGAGTGCGAGGTGCTGGGGGCGGTCCTCGCCTTCCCCTTCCTCGGCGAGCGGATCGGCGTCGCGGCGCGGATCGGCGTCGCTCCCCTCGATCCGGCCGCCGTCCTCCCCACCGGCCCCACCGGCGTGCCGGTCGTCGCCCTCGTCGGCTCCTGCATGAACTGCGGCAAGACCGCCGCCGCCTGCACCCTGGTGCGCCATCTCGCCCATTCCGGCGCCACCGTCGACGCCTTCAAGGCGACCGGGGTGTCGCTGCGCCGCGACGTGCTGGCCATGGAGGACGCCGGGGCGCGGGCGACGGCGATCTTCACCGACCTGGGGGTGGTCTCGACGACCGCCGCCAACGCCCCGGCGGTCACCCGCACCCTCCTCTCCCGCCTGGGCGGGAAAGCCGACCGGCCGGATGCCATCGTCGCCGAGCTGGGCGACGGCCTCCTCGGAGCCTATGGGGTGGCGGCGATCCTCGCCGACCCCGAGATCCGCGCCGCCTTCACCGCCGTGGTCCTCGCCGCCAACGATCCGGTGGCGGCCTGGGGCGGCACCGTCCTCCTGCGCGATCGTTTCGGCATCGAGCCGGCGGCCATCACCGGGCCGGCGACCGACAACGTCGCCGGCACTCGGATCATCGAGCAGGAGCTGGGCGTGCCGGCGATCAACGCCCGGACCGACGGCGAGCGGCTCGCCGCCCTGGTCTCCGAGCGGCTGGGAGTGACGGCGCCGGAGGAGGTCGTCCGTTGACGCCTTCGGTGATCCCGGCGCTGCCGGCAATCGTCCTCGGCGGCAGCGGCTACGTGGCGGGCGAGCTGCTGCGCCTGCTCGCCGGCCATCCGGTGCTCCGGCCGGCCGCGGTGCTCTCCGGAAGCCAGGCCGGGCAACCGGTCGAGGCCGCCTTCCCCCACCTTGCCGGCGCCTATTCCGGCCTCGCCTTCAGCGCTCCGGAGGACCTCCCCCTCCGGCTGGCCGAAAGCCCGCGAGCCGCCGTCTTCAGCGCCGCCCCGCACGGCGCCTCGGCTCCCCTCGTCGACAGTCTCCTCGCCGCCGCCGCACGCGCCGGCACCGACATCCGGGTGGTCGATCTCTCGGCCGACTTCCGCTTTCCGGAGGCCGCCGCCTACGAGGCGGTCTACGGCCACCCGCACGGCGCCCCCCACCGCCTGAGCGAGTTCCGCTGCGCCCTGCCGGAGCACCGGCCGGCGGCGAAGACCTGGGCCGGTCACATCGCCCACCCCGGCTGCTTCACCACCGCGACGACGCTCGCCGCGGCGCCGTTCCTCGCTCTCGGCCTGGTCGAGCCCGAGGTCTCGGTCGTCGCGATCACCGGCAGCACCGGCGCCGGCCGCACCCCCTCGGCCACCACTCACCACCCGGCGCGGCGGAGCAACCTCTTCGCCTACAACCCGCTCTGCCACCGGCACCAGCCGGAGATGCGCGCTCTGGCCTCGGCGGCCGCGGGCGTCCCGGTCACGGTCCACTTCGTTCCCCATGCCGGCCCCTTCGCCCGCGGCATCCACGCCACGGTGCAGATGCGGCTGGATCAGCCGCTCTCCGCCGCGGCGGCGACCGCCGCCCTCGCCGAGTTCTACGCCGGGGCGCCGTTCGTCGACGTCTCCCCCGAGCCGCCGCGCCTCCAGGACGTGGTGGGGACCAACCGCTGCCGCCTGGCCGCGGCGGTCGAGGGAAACCACCTGGTGGTCTTCTCGGCGCTCGACAACCTGGTCAAGGGGGCGGCCGGCGGGGCCATTCAATGGATGAACCGGCTTCTCGGGCTGCCCGAGACCGCCGGCCTCACCCAGCCCGGGCTGGGCTGGCTCTAGACGAGAAGAAGAGAGAGGAAGCGAGATGCTCGAAACCCAGCTGGCAACCGCGGCGCAGGAGATCACCGGGGCGGACGAGGGAGACGCCCTCCTGCCGGTCTACGCCCAGATGCCGTTCGAGCCGGTGGCGGGCAACGGAGTGACCCTGACGACCCGCGACGGCCGCACCCTCCTCGACCTCTACGGCGGCCACGCGGTGGCCCTCCTGGGCTACAACCACCCGCGGCTCGTCGCGGCGCTCGCCACCCAGGCCCGCACCCTCTTCTTCCAGAGCAACGTGGTGCCGCTCGCCGTCCGCGCCCGCGCCGCCCGGCGGCTCCTCGGCTTCGCGCCCCCGGGGCTCACCCGCGCCTTCCTCGTCAACAGCGGCGCCGAAGCCAACGAGAACGCCCTCCGCCTCGCTCTCCGCGCCACCGGCCGGAGCCGGGTGGTCGCCCTGGAGGGCGCCTTCCACGGCCGGACCGCGGCGGCGGCGGCGGTCAGTCACGGCTCCGGGAAGTGGTACGGCTTCCCGCGCGCGCCCTTCGACGTGACGTTCGTGCCGCGCGGCGACCTGGCGGCCCTGGAAGAAGCGCTACCGGATGCTGCGGCCCTGATCGTCGAGCCGGTGCAGGGGATGGCCGGGGCGGTGGATTTGGGCGCCGACTACCTGGCGGCGGCCCGCGACCTCACCCGCCGCGTCGGCGCCCGCCTCCTCTTCGACGAGGTGCAGTGCGGCATGGGGCGGACCGGGCATCCCTTCGCCGCCCAGGCCTACGGCGTCACCCCCGACGTCCTCACCACCGCCAAAGGGCTGGCCGGCGGCTTCCCGGCCGGCGCCCTCCTGGTCAACGACGAGATCGCCCGGAGCGTCCACTCCGGCGACCTGGGTTCGACCTTCGGCGGCGGGCCGCTCGCCTGCGCGCTCATCGAGGCGGTGATCGAAACCATCGAGACGGAGGACCTGCTGGCCAACGTGCGGACGCTGTCGCGGCGCCTCCGCGAGAGCTGCCAGGTGGGGCCGGTCACCGGCATTCAGGGCGAGGGCTTCCTCCTCGGGCTCCGCACCAGCCGGCCGGCCAAGGAGGTCCAGGCGGAGCTCCTCGCCCGCGGCATCGTGGCCGGGGGAAGCGCCGATCCGCACGTGGTCCGCCTCCTGCCGCCGCTCGTCCTCACCGAAACGCACGTCGACGCCCTCGCCCGGGCGCTCGCAGAGATCCGGCCGTGAAACGGTTCCTCGCCCTCTCCGACCTCGCCCGCGAGGAGGTTCTCGACCTCCTCGCCCTCGCCACCCGGCTGGAGCGCCAGCCCGAGCCGCGGGCGGCCGCCGGCAAGGTCCTGGGGCTCCTCTTCTTCAATCCGTCGCTGCGCACCCTGGCCTCCTTCCAGGCCGGGATGGCGCGGCTCGGCGGCAGCTCCTTCGTCATCTCCCCGGGGCAGGGCAGCTGGCAGCTCGAAACCAAAGACGGCGTGGTGATGGACGGCGCCGCGGCCGAGCACGTGCGCGAGGCGATCCCGGTCCTCGCGAGCTATGCCGACGTTCTGGGCATCCGTGCTTTTGCCGGCGGTGCCGATCTCGCCGCCGATCTCGCCGATACGAGCTTCCGGACGATGGCCGATCTCTGCCCGGTGCCGCCGGTCAACCTGGAATCGGCGATCGATCATCCCTGCCAGGCGCTCGCCGACTGGAAGACGATGGACGATCTCGCGATCCCCGCTCGGGGCGGACGCTTCGTGCTGAGCTGGGCCTGGCATCCCAAGGCCCTGCCCCTCGCCGTGCCCGCCGCGGTGGTGCACATGGCCGCCCTGCGCGGCATGGAGGTCACCGTGCTCCGTCCCGAGGGCTACGCCCTGCCGGAGCCGGTGATGGCGCGCACCCGGCAGGCCGCCGCGCTCTCCGGCGCCCACGTCCTCTATGCCAAGTCATGGGGTGCGCCGCAGTGCTATGGCCAGACGACTGACGATCTCGCGGCCGAGGCGGCTCTCCGCGCCGGCCTGCGCGACTGGTGCGTCGACGAGAGCTGGTTCAAGCCTGCCGTTCCCAACGCCCGTTTCTTCCACTGCCTGCCGGTGCGACGCAACGTCGTGGTCGCCGACGAGGTGCTCGACGGCCCGCGGAGCGCCGTGGTCCAGGAGGCTGGCAACCGCATGTGGGTCCAGATGGCGGTGCTCCACCGCCTGCTCTGTGGAGGTACGTAGATGAAAGACATCGGCCAGGAGACCACCCGGGTGGCGGCGCTGCAGCACGCCGCTCCCTACATCCGCCTGTTCCAGGGCAAGACCTTCGTCGTCAAAGCCGGCGGCGGGGCCGTGGCGAGCGACGCGGCGCGCCGGGCGCTCGTGGCGCAGGTCGACCTCCTCTTCCGGCTGGGGATCCGGGTCGTCCTCGTCCACGGCGGCGGCAGCCAGTCGAGCGAGCTGTCGCGCGCCCTGGGCGCCGAGCCGCGCTTCGTCGCCGGCCGGCGGGTGACCGACGCCGCGGCCCTGGAGGTAGCGACGATGGTCCTCTGCGGCTCGGTCAACACCCAGCTCCTCGCCGCCTGCCGGGCCGTGGGCCTGCCCGCCGTGGGGCTTTCCGGGGTCGACGCCGGCCTCGTCCACGCCGTCCGCCGGCCGCCGGTGCTGCGCGACGGAGAGCGGGTCGACTACGGCCACGTCGGCGACGTCGCCGCGGTCGATCCCGGGGTGCTCGAAACCCTTTTGGACGCCCACCTGGTGCCGGTCGTCGCCCCGCTCTCGGCCGACGATTCCGGCGCGCTCCTGAACGTCAACGCCGACACCGTGGCCTCCCACCTCGCCGTCGCCCTCGGAGCGGAGAAGCTGATCCTCCTCACCGGCGCTCCCGGTATCCTCGAACGGCCGAACGATCCCGGGTCGCTGGTCTCCTACACCGACCTTCCCGGCCTCCAGCGCCTGCGCGCGGCAGGCTGCCTCGAACGCGGCATGCTGCCCAAGGCGGAGAGCGTCGAGGCGGCGATCGTGGGCGGGGTGCGGCGGGTGCACATCCTCTCCGAGTCGCTCCCCGACGGCCTCCTCGCCGAGGTGTTCACCAACGAGGGAGTGGGAACGCTGGTGGTCGAGAGCATCCAGGCGCTCTCCCCCGCCGAGCAGTGGGTGGCCGAGGGAGCGGTCGCTTGAGGCTCCCGGACGCCGAGATCCTCGCCCTGCACCGGGCGATCCTCGCCATTCCCTCGGTGTCGAAGAACGAGTCGGAGCTCGCCGACTTCCTTACGCGTTGGCTGGCCCGGCGCGGGGCCGCTCCGGCGCGGGTGGGCAACAGCCTGCTCGCCACCCTGGGCGAAGGTCCCGTGCTCCTCCTCGACACCCACCTCGACACCGTGCCGCCCGCCGCCTCCTGGAGCCGCGATCCCTGGGCGGCCGAGGTCGTGGACGGCCGGGTCTACGGGCTGGGCGCGAACGACGCCAAGGCTTCGGTGGCGGCGATGGTCGCGGCCTTCCTCGCCTTCCTGGAGGCGGACCTCCCCTTCACCCTCGCCCTCGCCCTGGTCGAGGGGGAGGAGACGCGGGGGAACGGCACCGAGGCGGTGCTCGCCGAGATCGCCCGGCGCGGCCTGACCCTCGCCGCCGCGGTGGTGGGCGAGCCCACGGGCTTGGACCTGGCGGTGGCGCAGAAGGGGCTCCTTCTTCTGGAGCTTCAGGCGGAGGGCGAGGCCTGCCATGCCGCCCATGCCGCCGCCCTGGGCAAGCGCAACGCGGCGCGCGGCCTGGCCCGCGACCTGGTGGCGCTCGAAGGGGTCGACTTCGGGCCGCCCCATCCGCTCCTCGGCGCCATCACCCTGGAGCCCACCGAGCTGCGCGCCGGAACGGCGAGGAACGTCGTGCCGGGCGAGGCCACCGCCCTCCTCGACCTGCGCACCACCCCGGCCCTGGCGAGCCGCGAGATCGTGGCGCGCATCGAGCTGGCGGTCGAAAGCCGGGTGCGGGTGGTCTCCGACCGCCTGGCGCCGCGCGAGACCGACGTCGAGTCGAGCCTCGTCGCCGCCGCCCGGACCGTCCGGCCGGAGGCCCGACTCTACGGCTCGGCGACCCTCTCCGACCTCGCCTTCCTCGCCGGCATCCCGGCGGTAGCCGCGGCGGTTGAGGACCTCCCCGGACGTGTCCAAATAGAGCGTGACGGTCGTCTTGTCGAGGAAAGCCTGGATGCGCACCTCGGGGGAACGCGTGTCCACGTCGGGCCGCCGCCCACGGTCGGCGCGAAACCGGTCGCACACCGCGTCCTTGATGCGCAAAGTCGCGAATTCGAGGCTCTTCAGCGGGGAGCGGATCGCGTTGACGTCGACGCGAATACTTTGCGTTTCGCCGAACCATTCGGGCCACTTCAACGCGAAAGCCGCCTCGTATACGTCCTGTTCGTCGCGGTACGGCGCGCGGCCAAGCCGCAACAGAACGCGCGTGGCGAGCCGCGACTCGAGATTGGCGCGGTAGCAGGTCCTCATCTCGCCCTCGAATGCGACCCCGCCGGGAACGGGCTCGGGTTTCTTCGCGCCGAGCCGGCCGAGCTCTTCGCCAAGGAGCGACTCGAGGCCCCTCGGGCAGGAGGCGAAGAAAGCTTGCGCGCTCACGGCGGATTCAGCATGATGGATTGATGGACTTCATCGACGGGACCGGAGCCTAACACAGCCGCCCATGGCCAACATCGCAGGCCTTCTCAAGGAACAGCTCGCCACGCCCGAGCGAATTCTCTACCGTCACTTCACCGAAGGCGGCTGGCGCGATGTCTCCGCGCGCGAGATCGCTGGCTACGCGGCGCGCTGGCAGGCATTTCTGCGGGCCGAAGGCCTCGCGCAGGGCGAGCGCATTGCTCTGTGCCTGAAAAACGGCATCCACTGGGTCGCGGCCGACCAGGGTGCGCTCGGGCTCGGCGTGGTCGTCGTGCCCCTCTACGTGGACGACAACCCGGAAAACGTCGCCTGGTGCCTGGAGAACAGCGGCGCGCGCCTGCTCGTCGTGGAGAGCGGCCGCATGGCGGATGCTTTGTCCGAGGTGAGCAAAGCGCTTCCACGCATTCTCAGCCTTGCAGCCGATCCCGGCGGCGATCACCGCACCGTCGAAGGGGTGCTCCCGAAGCAGGCACCGGAGTTCGAGGTCGTGCCGCTCGCAGACGACGCCCTTGCCACGATCTGCTACACCTCGGGCACGGCAGGCAGGCCCAAGGGAGTGATGCTCACGCACGGCAACATCCTCGCCAACGTTGCCGCCTGCGAGCGCCTGCGCCTCGCGCGGAGCGACGACGTGTTTCTTTCCCTGCTTCCGCTTTCGCACATGTTCGAGCGCACCGGCGGTTACTACCTGCCGCTCTCCATCGGCGCGAAGGTCGCCTACGCCCGCTCGATCTCGCAGCTTGCCGAGGACCTCGCGAGCGAGCGCCCTACGCTGATGTTCGCGGTGCCTCGCGTGTTCGAAAAATTCGCCGCGCGCGTCAACGAGGCGCTCGCCAAGTCTCCCGCGAAGAAGCGCCTGTTCGAGCTCGTGGTGGCGGCAGGGGGACGCGCCGAGCGCGGCGAAGCGGGCCTCGCGGACCGGATCGTTCTGGCGCTGCTGCGCAAGCTCGTGGCCGCACCGGTGCTGGCGAGGCTGGGCGGCAGGATGAGATTCGCCGTGCTCGGCGGTGCCCCGCTCGATCCCGAAATTGCGTGGCTGTTCCTGGGGCTCGGGCTCCCGGTTCTCCAGGGATACGGAATGACCGAGGCCTCTCCGGTGATCTCGGTGAACCGGTTGGAGGGCAACGTTCCCGAATCGGTCGGCATACCCCTCGACAACGTCGAAGTGCGGATCGCAGCGGACGGCGAGCTGCTCGCAAGAGGCCCGAGCGTCATGAAGGGCTATTGGAACAATCCGGAGGCGAGCGCGAAATCGCTCGATCGCGAAGGGTGGCTGCATACCGGCGATCTCGCGGAAATCACCGGCGGCCGGATCACCATACGCGGGCGCCTGAAAGACGTGCTGGTGCTCTCGAACGGCGAGAAGCTTCCGCCCCAGGACGTGGAGCTCGCCATCCTGGGCGATGCAACGTTCGAACAGGGCGTCCTGATCGGCGAAGGCCGGCCGTTTCTCACGCTCGTGGCGGTGACCCGGGAGACCGACGAGAAGAGGCTCATCCAGCGCGCCAACGATCGCCTGAAAGCGTTCCCGCGTTATATCCGCGTGCGGCGCGTCGTAGCGACCCGCGAGCCCTGGACGGTGGAGAACGGCCTGCTCACTCCGACTCTGAAAGTCAAACGGGAACGGGTGCAGAAGAAATTCAGCTCCGAGATCGAGCGCGCGTACGCCGCCGGAGCCCTGGACTGACCCCGCGGCTCCGGGAGGGCCGTCAGGGCAGGAGCCTGGCAAACCTCGCGCGAATCTTCACGGTGCGCTCGAGGCCGTCCATCGCTTCGAGCAGCTGCAGCCTCAGATCGGAATCGAGGTCCGGCTGGCGCGCGAAGTTCTCGACCTGTTCGAGGGCCGCGGCGTCCACTTGTCCGCCGATGAAGGCGGCGAGCCAGTTGTTGACGAAGAAGATCTTGCGCGTGCGCTTGAATTCGGGCAAGGCGGCGAGCGCGAGATCGAGAAACGGCTGGGTCAGCGCGGCGTGCTCGACTGCGTTGAAGGGGCCGAGCGCGGTGTCGATCCAGCTTTCCGCGAGACCCGGCTCGTTGAAGAAGCGCTCGAAGTAGGCGTGCTTCGCCTCGGCGCTGCGCTCGGCCGCTGCGGCGGCGAAGGCGTAGCGGCGGGCGTCGTCTCCGGAGTCCACGGCGATCTGCGCGGAAAGCAGGTTTTTCGCCTCCTGGTCGTCGAGCGCGAGCAGCCGCGCGATGATGCGGAAGCGGTCGCGCGAGCTGATCTTCACCCCGGGAATCTCCAGCGTACCCGCCAGCAGCGCCTTGAGACGGGCGCGGCCGGCTTCGGACCAGGCGCTCGCCATGAAGGTCCTGAAATAAGTGATGCGGCGGCCCGGGGTCTCCGCGTGCAGCATTCCCTCGGCGAGAAGCTGCTCGAAGCGCGGCGCGTGTGCGTCCCGCTGCGCCTCGGACGCATAGTGGAGAAAAGCGACCTGAGCGCGTTGGAGCAGGCCCGCGAGAGTCACGGGATCGCGCTCGACGGGGGCGACGCGAACGACGAAATCGAGATAGGCGAGGGGCGCGAGCTCGGAGTCGCGGACCGATTCCCAGAGCGAACCGAAGACGAGCGCGCGCAGCAGATCGCCCTGCACGATTTCCGGGCGCGCCAGCACCGCCTCCCGGCTCGATCGGTCGAGCAGGAAGCGCCCGTAGCCGTAATCACCGGAATTGGGGAACGCGAATTCGATCTCCGGCATGCCGTCGATCGCGCGAACGCTCGTGCGCTCGCCTCGCAACACGGCGTCGGTCGAACGGGGAGGCCCGCTCTCCGGCAAGGCGAACACCCTCAGCTTCATCGGCCAGGTGCCCCCTTCGTTGAGCACGTTGTGTTGCTCCAGGGCCGCGTTCTTCGGACGGCCTTCGCGATCGATATCCCAGGAGAGCCGTACTTCGGGCATGCCGCGCCGTTTGACCCAGGCTTCCGCCCAGCCCTTCAGCCTGCGACCCGAGGCACGCTCGAGCGCGGCGACGAGGTCGTTCCAATCGGCGGCCGCGTAGGCGTGTTTCTTCAGGAACTGCCGCACCGCTCCGCGGAACACGCGCGTGCCGACGTAGAACTCGGCCTGGCGCAACACCGCCGGCGCCTTCCCGTAGACGATGTTGCCGTAAGCGGATTTCGCCGCCGAAAGATTGGCAAGCGGCCGGTAGATCGGCGTGGTCCCCTGCGTGACGTCGGTCCGGTAGGCGGCGGTCTTGAGCGCGTGGAAAGCGTTCCAGACCGAATGCTCCGGGAGCAGGGCTTCCGCCGCTTTGGCCGCCATGAGATTGGCGAAGCCTTCTTTGAGCCACAGGTCGTCGAACCAGCGCATGGTCACGGAATCGCCGAACCACTGATGCGAGGTCTCGTGGAACAGAAGCTGCGCTCGCGCGAGGAGGTCCGTCTCGTTGGGCGTGGATGGAAACAGCACCGACTCTTCGCGCAGAAACGTCGCCCCGGCGTGCTCCATCCCCCCGTAGGCGAGCTCCGGGACGAGCACTAGGTCGTATTTTGGAAACGGGAAGCGCGAAGCGAAGTAGCGCTCGAACCAGCGGACCGACTCGCGATTGAGCTGCAGTACCTCGGGCGCCTCGGCGCGGGCGCGCGCGAGCTGCGACTTGCGAACGAAGAGCCTCGTTTCGACCGCCTTTCGAGAACTCGCGCGTCCTTTGTCGGCCCGCTGTGCTCGGGCCGTCTTGCGCCCCGCGGGGGAGGATTGAGGCGAGGCGGGAACCTCGACCTCGGTGAAGGGTCCGGCGGCGAAGGCGAAGAGATACGTGCTGATCGGCGGGGTCGCGGCGAATCGGAACCGGCGCAGGCCGTTCGGCATCTCCTCCGTCGCCGCGATCGGAGCATTTCCGACCGCAGTCCAGGCGCGCGGCAACACCAGGTCGAGCTTGAAACGGGCCTTCAGATCGGGCTGATCGAAGCAGGGAAAGGCGCTGCTCGCGTCCGATGGAACAAAAAGCGTATACACGTATTCGGAGCCGTCCTCGCGGTCCAGGTAACGCGTCACGGCGCTTCCGGACAGTGCGATCGGCGACTCGAAGGAGAAGCTCACGCGGTTCTTCCCCGCCCGGAGCAGCCTCGCCGGAACGATCAGGTGCTCCCGTTCGAGCTTTGCCGCGGCAGTTCTGCCGTTCACGCGCAGTTGCGCTATGCCCGCCGCGCCCGGCGAAGGCCTCCAGTCGAGCACCAAGTCAGGCACCCTGCGCGGGAGCGTGACCTCGACCGCAGCGGTCCCGGCGAGCTTCGTCGCGCCTGCGGCGACGCTGATCGCCAGGGCATATCGAACGCCACTGTAATTTTTTGCACGCCACTGCGCGAGCTCGCGCGATACGCCGGGCTCCAGTCCCGGGACCGCTGCGGCAGAATTCGCCACAAGACCGGCAGTGAGAGCGAGCACCGCGCCGCGCATTCCGGGCGATCCTGTTGCGGTGCGTGTCCTGCCGCGAAGCGCGTCAGCTCTTCGGCAGCTTCGGCGCGGGCCAGGCGGGCAAGGGAGTGCCCGGCCTGCGCAAAACCCGCATCATGCGCAGCGCCATTTCGCGGCCGCGGTAATAACCCGGGATGTAGGCCGACTCGGTGAAGCCGAGCGATCTGTAGAAGGTGCGCGCGGTGTAGTTGGCCGCGCGCAGCTCGAGATGAATCGTGGCGATCCCTGCGGCGTAGGCCGATTCGGTCAGCCATTCGACCATGCGCCGCCCGATTCCCAGTCTCTGGTGCGAGGGCCGCACTGCGAGCAAATTCAGATGAGCGTGCTCGTCTCCGAAATACATGATGGCAAAAGCGACGACGCGATCGCGGTCGCAGGCGAGCAGCGTGAACGTGTCCTTGTTCGCGATCGAGCGCGCGACGCGGTCGGGTCCCCAGGACCAGCCCAGACCCGTCTCGATCAGGTCGCGCGACATCGCGGCGATCCTCGCCGCGTCGGCGGGCCGTCCGGGTCTCAATGTGATGTTCTTTGCGTTCATGTCCAGGAAATCGAATGCAACGAGCATGCCAAGATTAGCAGATTGTCGAAAAAGGGGAAATCCGGGTCCTGGCGTACCGACTCGAAATGCCGCTAGAACGGCTTCACCACGGCCAGAACGACCGCGGCCGCGAGAAAAGCTACCGGCACCTCGTTGAACCAGCGGTACCAGAGGTGCGACTTCGTGTTTCGGTCGCGCGCAAAATCGGCAAGCAGCCTGCCGCAGTACAGGTGATAGGCGACCAACAGGACGACGATCCCGAGCTTGGCGTAGAGCCAGGCACCGGTGAAGCCGTAGCCGAGCCACAGCCACGTGCCGAAGACAAGCGTCAGTATTGCGCCGGGCGCCATAATGCCCCGGTAGAGCTTGCGTTCCATGATCTTGAACCGCTCCCGGCTCGCCGCGTCCTCGGCCATTGCGTGATAGACGAACAAACGCGGCAGGTAGAACAGCCCGGCGAACCAGGCCACCATGAACATGATGTGCAGCGCCTTGATCCAGAGCATGGTTATTTCAGCAGGCGTTTGCGGAAGAGGATCGTGGCAGCATAGAACCCGGCCGCGGCGTAGGCAAGCAGCACCAGCACGTGGAAGACTATGTCCGACGGAATATGGCCGAGGAGGAACGGCCGTGCGATCGCGACCGCGTGCGTGAGCGGAAGAAACGCGGCGATCGCCTGAAAGGCGGCGGGCAGCTGCTCCACGGGGAAAAACACCCCGCACACGAGGTTCATCGGCGTGATCACCAGCGTGAAGTAGTACATGAAAAAATCGTAGCTCCGCGCCATCGCGGTTACCGCGAGGGCGGGGAGATTCGTGGGGATTACGGAAGGTGGATTCCACGGACGGCCTGCTTCGCGCCGGCGAAAGGACGAGCGGCGGCTGTTGTGCGTATCGATTAGCTGCGGGCTGACCGAAACTCGCATACCTCTCGCGGGCCCTCCCTTCTTTTCCGGTCCCTCCCCCAACCGGCACGCCTTCGGCAAACGTATTGCGCGAGAGATGAGGAGTCAACCCAGGCTGTTAAGACAGCCGTCACAGGGAGTCAAATCACTTGACTGATAGGCTTTACCGAATGCCGATTGGCGACTTCTTGCGCCGCCGGCCGGAGGGGCAGACCTGCCAGGCGTGCGGATCGCCCCTGCCCCACGGCGCTGTGTTCTGTCCGTCCTGCGGCGTCAAGACCGACGATCCCAAGACCAATGGGTGCCCCCCTCCTGCCGATCGCGACCAAGACGGCATCCTCGATCCGGACGACGCCTGCCCCGACGTCGCCGGACCCAAGAACGAAGATCCGAAGAAGAACGGATGCCCCGAAGCCCGGATCGAAGCCGGCGAGATCAAGATCCTCCAGCAGGTGAAGTTCAAGACGGCCAGCGCCGAGATCCTGCCGGCCAGCGACGCAACGCTGAACGCGGTGCTCCAGATCCTGAGCGAGCACCCCGAGATCGAGAACGTGCGCGTCGAGGGGCACACCGACAACCGCGGCGGCGCAGCGATGAACATGGGTCTCTCGTCGCGGCGCGCGGCGTCGGTCGTGAAATGGCTGGTCCAGCACGGCATCGACAAGCGCCGGCTGACGAGCCAAGGTTTCGGGCTCACGAAACCGATCGAGTCGAACGCCACCGAGGAAGGTCGCCAGGCCAACCGCCGCGTGGAGCTCCACATCGAAGCGAATCGAGAGCAGAAGAAGTAGCGGGAGAAGGCGATGCGAACAGCAGCTCGTACGATTGGCATCACGTCGGCGTTGGCGGCATCGCTCGGCGCGAGCCTCGCGTCGGCGGCTCCCGCGATTCGCGTGCAGCTTAGCCAACACGGCGACATGACGTGGATCGGCAACACCTCCGCGCAAGACTGCGCGGCCACGGCCCGCCTTCCCATCGTGGGAGCGGTGACCAATTGCGGCGCCAACACCGGCGACTCGGCTCCCGACGTTTTCTGGCGCTCGGACGATCCGGCCGCCGGTCAGGCGCGCGCGCGCCTTCAAAATTCCGTGGCGACGGCGCGCAGCACCGCGGTGCTCGTACTGCCCGCGGGAGCGACGGTCGCCTACGCGCGGCTTTACTGGGCGGCCGAGCCCGGAACCAACGTGGCCGACACGGCCGTCACCATCGACCGACCGACCGCGTTCACCGCGACGGCCACCGCCGATGCCAGCTTCACGGCGGCGAGGGCGGGCGCCAACCCCGCATTTTGGTACGAGAGCACGGCCGACGTCACAGCTCTCGTCAGAGCCAACGGCAGCGGCGCGTACCGCGTGAGCGGCATCGACTCGGTGAATCTCGACAATTTGAACAGTGCCGATCCGTTCGTCGCGTGGTCGATCGTCGTTTTCTACCAGCTCGCGACCGAGCCACTGCGCAACCTCGCGCTCTTCGACGGTCTCGACCTGGTCCAGAACGGCCAGCCCGCTTCGGCCACGATCTCCGGTTTCCAGGTGCCGAACGCCGGCTTCGACGCCAAGCTGGGCGTCGTCACCTACGAGGGCGACGACACGCTCTCGGGCCTGGGCGGCGACGATCACCTGGTGCCCTTCAAGGCGGCATTCGCGACGTTCCTGCGCGTGCAGCATCGCCACAGCGCCGACATCATCACCGCTGCCGTCGCCCGCGAGGCCAGACGGCTCGACATTCCCTGGTATCGCCTGCGTAATCCCGGCCAGCTCGTCCAGATCGGCCAGGGCATCCACCGCCGCTACCTGTTCGACGCCACCAGCAACGCCACCGGCGCGATCTCGAGCATGATGTCGGGCGACAAGATGCTGACCAACCGCATCCTCGGGGCCGTCGGCGTTCCGGTCGTGCCGATGGTCGAGGTGTCGAGCGAGACCGCCGCCATCAGGGCCGCGGAAAGCATCGGCTATCCCGTCGTGGTCAAGCCCTGTCACGGCGGCCGTGGCCGGGGCGTGAGCGTTCGTCTCACCGGGCCCGACCGGGTCAGGGCGGCATTCCGTCTGGCCTTTACCGGGCAGGACACGGTGCTGGTCGAGAAGTTCGTCCCGGGCGATGACCATCGCGCTCTCATCCTCGGTGGCCGGGTCATCGCCGTGGTCCGGCGAATGCCGCCGCAGGTGACCGGCGATGGACGGCAGAGCGTCGCCGCGTTGGTCGAGCGGCTGAATCAGGACCCG
>Ga0137403_10002864_pt1 | contig 20893 bp, 10 predicted proteins | sample CZOMad2_1_16fung_FD_122057 | JGI IMG/M metagenome (GOLD analysis project Ga0137403, IMG submission 122057) | Vadose zone soil fungal communities from Angelo Coast Range Reserve, California, USA - CZOMad2_1_16fungal (Hybrid Assembly) | ecosystem: Environmental > Terrestrial > Soil > Vadose zone...
TGCGCGCGGCGCTGATGAAGATGTCGAGCTGCTCGCGGATTTTGGCCTGGCCTACGTACTCGGCCAGGCGCTGCGGCCGCAGCGCGCGTTCGACCACTTCCTCGTTGGGCGAGGTCTGCGTGGCAGCTATGAGGCGGTCTTCGCTCACGCGGTATCGATCACATCACGCCTTGGCGAGCGATTTTAGGGCGAAGCGTATGCCGTCCGAGACGCCGCTGCCCGGCGGCACGACGCGCGCCGCAGCGGCGGCTTCTTTCTCGGAATAACCGAGCGCCAGCAGAGCGCGCACGATATCGGCTGCCGGGTCGCTCGCCGCTCCCGACGGCGTCTCCGCGCCTTCAAGTGCCGGCGCGAGCCGTCCTTTGAGTTCGAGCAGCAGGCGCTCGGCGGTTTTTTTGCCGATGCCCGGAATCCGCGTGAGACGGCTGCCGTCCTGCAGTGCCACGGCCTGCGCCAGTTCATCGACACTCAGGCCGGAGAGCACCGACAGCGCGGTGCGCGCGCCGACGCCGGAGATGCGGATCAATTCGCGGAAGGTCTGACGTTCAGTTGGGCTCGCGAAACCGTAAAGCTGGTGCGCGTCTTCGCGCACCGCCAGATGCGTGAGCAGCGTCACGCGCTCGCCGAGCGCCGGCAGGTTGTAGAACGTGCTCATCGGCACGTCGAGCTCGTAGCCGACCCCATTTACGTCTACGAGCACGCCGGGAGGATGTTTTGCGGCGAGCGTTCCCGTCAGGCGCCCGATCATGGGGTGCCGCGTACAAGGCGCTCGCCGAGCGAACGCCATGCGGCGCGCGAGCGGCGATCGCGTGTGGACGCCCCGCCCTTGTTCGGGGCGAGATGCGCTAGTCGCGCACCGTGCGCATCGCAGATGGCACAGGCAAGCGCGTCCGCAGCATCCGGCACCGGCATTACGCTCAAGCAGAGCAGGCGTTGCACCATCACCTGCACCTGTTTTTTGTCTGCACGCCCGTAGCCGACAACGGCTTGTTTGACCTGCAGTGCCGTGTGTTCGCTGACGTCCAGATTCGCCGCGATGGCGTCCATATCCGTTTTCGCTTGCGCCAGCGTTACCCCCGGCTTCAAGCGCGCGACTGCGATTAAACCGTTATGGTTTGCACGCTGCTGCCAGTTGGGATCGCCAGTCAACTGACCTATGGGCACCCACATTTCGACGCGACCGGGATACTGAAAGCCCTGAGGCATCACGCCGATCACAGTGAGGCTCTTGTTATTGAAAGTAAGCTGTTGATTAAGAATGCTCGACTGTCCGCCGAAGCGACGTTGCCACAGACCGTAACTCAAGACCACGACCGGAATGGCGCCGGGTTTATCTTCTTCACCAGTGAACACTCGTCCGATTGCCGCCTGAACCCGCAACGCGCTGAATAGGTCCGCCGATGCCTGGCAGGTGAGAATACGTTCCGGGTCACCGCTGCCGGTGAGGTTATAGCTGTTGCGGTTGTAGACACCCATTCGCTCAAAGACATGATTCTGGTTTCGCCAATCCGTAAAGTTGGGAAACGAGATCGAAAACTCGGCCATGGTCTTGCTGCTCTCAGCCAGTGAGACCAGACGGTCGGCCTCGTCATAAGGCAGCGGCCGCAGCAACACCGCGTTCACCACGCTGAAGATCGCCGTGTTGGCGCCGATCCCCAGCGCGAGCGCCAGGATCACGACGAACGAAATTCCCGGATTCTTCAACAACATGCGCGCCCCAAAGTGAACGTCCTGCCAAAGTGTGTGCATTCCGGCTTCTCCTTCAACGGCTTATTGGTCCGATATGTCCTATAGGTCCTATATGTCCTATTTATTCATATCGCAGCGCCACCAGTGGATCGACTTTCGTCGCTCGGCGCGCCGGGATGTAACTGGCGATCAACGCCACGCCAACCAGCAGCACGGACAGTCCGGCAAAGATTGCCGGGTCAGTTGCCGTAACGCCGAATAACAAAACGGTCATCAGACGTGTCAACGCGAACGCGATGCCGAGGCCGATGGCGACTCCAGACAGCGTCAGCAGCAATCCGTTCCGGATGATTAAGCCAACCACGTGCCTGTGTCGCGCACCGAGCGCCATACGAATACCCATTTCGTGCGTACGCTGCGCAACCGCATACGCCATCACCCCGTAGATCCCGAGCGCTGCCAGCAGCATCGCCACTGCGGCAAAAAGCGTCATCAACAGCATGTTGAACTTACGAGAAGCGACTGTTTCCGCAACAACCTCGCGCATGGTTCTGATGTTGGTCACCGGTTGATCGCGGTCGATCTCAGCGACGAGTTGGCGTATCGGAGCAGCGAGATCCGACGGATTGCCGGCTGTACGCACAAAAAGAATTTGATTGCGCTGTGGTCCCGCGGGGCGCGACAGATACCAATCGGGTTGCGGTGACGAATCGATCGCCCGGTGCGGCAGGTCTTTGGCAACTCCAATAATCGTGACCCAGGGGTTATCCGGCCGAGGCAAGCCCAGGGTGATGCGCTTTCCGATTGGATTATCGGTCGGCCAATAGCGATGGGCCATGGTCTCGTTGATGACGGCAACGGCCGGCGCCGCCTCGTCTGTGTCCCGCAAATTCAGATCGCGACCCTGGATCAGCGGAATGCCGAGCGTGTGAAAAAAATCGGCGCCAACCATCTGCCAGCCGGCGAAGGTTGGATTGCCTGGATCGAACGGCCGTCCTTCGACTGCAAAGGGATCGTTGCGCGCCACACCGCTCAATGGCCGCGCGGTGCTCACGCTCGCCGCTTGCACACCGGGCAGGCCTTCGACTCGATGCACCAGTTCCCGAAAAAAACCGGCAGCCTGTGACGGGTCGCGATAACGCGCCTCCGGCAGGTTTATTTCCGCGGTCACCAGGTTGTCCGTCGCGAGTGCCGGCTTCGTCTGCTGCAGACGCAGAAAGCTCTTGACCAACAATCCGGCGCCGATCAGGAGGACCAGCGAAAGCGCCACCTCGCCAATCAGCAATGCATTGCGCCAGTAGCCGCGGCCTGGGCCCGCCGATTTGGTTTGTTTCAACGTCTGTTGCAAATCAAACTGTGAAGCTTGCCAGGCTGGAACGAGTCCAAACAAAACGGCCGTGAGAATTGTTACAGACGTAGTAAAGGCCAGCACACGCGCGTCAATACTTATCTCGTGCAGGCGCGGCAGATTAGCTGGCTGAAGCTTAATCAGCAAGTCGACACCCCAGACCGCAAGTAAAAAGCCGAAAACGCCGCCGAACAATGCGAGTATCAAACTCTCAACTACCAACTGACGACAGATCCGCCAGCGACTCGCGCCCAGAGCCGCGCGAATCGCGAATTCTTTTCGTCGTGTGGCTGCGCGCACCAGCAACAAATTTGCGACGTTCGCGCAGGCAATCAGCAGTACCAGGGCGACCGATCCCAACAACAAAAATAAGGCGCGCCGGCTACTGCCTACCGCCTCTTCCTGCAAAAGGGTGAGCGTGATTCGCCAACCGCCATCGGCGTTGTTCGGACCGCGATAGCCGCGATAGTCTCTTGCGAAAGTCACACCCAGCGCGTCCATCTGCGCGCGCGCTTGCGACAGGCTGACACCAGCTTTCAGCCGAGCCAGCACATTCAGATAGTAAGGGCCCTGCCGTTGGGAGACCTGTTCAGTCGAGTAAGTCAGCGGAATCCAAAGATCGGCGGGTTCAGCAAACGGCAAACTTGCATGCGGGAATTGAAAACTCGCCGGCATGACACCGACAATGTTGTATTCCTGATCGTTAAGCCTGAGCGTTTGGCCGACCGCACTGGCATGGCCGCCGAAGCGCCGCTGCCAGAATCCGTTACTGAGAACAACTACCTTGTCCTGGCCGGCTTGATTTTCATTTGACGCGATCGCTCTGCCCTGTTCGGCCTGTGCGCCGAGCATTGAAAACAAATTCGCAGTGACCCGCGCGCCGTTAATGCGTTCGGCTTGATCAGCTCCGCTTAGATTAAAGCTTTGAGTGGCGAATGCGGCGACCTGATCAAACGTCTGGTCTTGCGCGCGATAGTCTTCGAACTCTGCGGCTTTGGCAGTCAGTCGCTGGATATCAAGTTTCTGAAAGTTTCCCCAGATCATCACCAGGTGAATGGAATCCTGGTACGGGAGCGGTTTCAACAGCACGCTGTTCACAATACTGAAGACCGCCGTATTAGCGCCGATGCCTACGGCGAGCACACAGATCACAATCAGGCTGAACCCTGGATGATGGCGCAGCCTGGTAATTCCGTGACGTATGTCCTTGAAAAGTATTTCCATCTTTCTTTCCAATTTAGACGGCAATGAACTCATTCATCCCGCAGCGCCACCAGCGGATCGACCTGCGTCGCCCGCCGCGCCGGGATATAACACGCGAGCACGGCGATCGCAGTTAACAAGCCAACCACCCCGCCGTAAGTCAGTGGATCAGTCGCCGTGATTTCAAACAGGAGCGTGCGCATCAACCGCGTCAGCGCAAACGCGCCACCGAGGCCAATCACCGTCCCAATCAGCAGCAAAGCAAAACCTTGTCCAAATACCAGGCGCAGAACATGCAGACGCTGGGCGCCCAACGCCATTCGCACGCCAATTTCCTGCGTGCGCTGGGCGACTGAATAAGCCATCACGCCGTAAATCCCAATCGCCGCCAGGAACAAAGCGATTCCTGAAAAAGTCGCCAGGAGCAGTGAAAGAAACCGCGGCTGCACCATCGACTTGCCCACTACTTCGGACATCGGACTCAGGCCATAGACAGGCAAACTGGGATCAACGTCACGGACTGCCGCGCGAATGCCCGCGGCCAATCCCTGAGGATCTCCGTCAGCGCGAATCACGAAATTCATGTTGGTGCTGAGCCCGAACTGGGCCACCTGATGAGCCTGTAGGTAAAGCTCCGGCGCGGCCGGCTTATCCATCCCGCTGTTCTTGGTGTCTTCGACCACGCCCACTATCGTTGACCAGACCTTTGGAGTGGCGAAGCCGGGATTGACTCGCCGCCCGATCGGACTTCCCTTCCAAAAGCGTTTGGCCAGTGCCTGGTTAACAACGACGACCCGCTGCGCGCTTTCACCGTCATCAGCAGGTTCAAAGGTCCGCCCTTCAATCGTTCGAATCTTCATCGTCTTGAAGTAATTGTTGCCGATGACATTCCAGTAATCGACGTTCTGCGCCGGCCCATCCGGCGTCGGCTGATAGCCTTCGATCTCTGTGTCATTGGCATTGATGCGGCGCAGCGGCGGCAGGCCGCCGGCCAGCGACGCGGAAGTTACGCCGGGTAAACTCGCCAGACGATCCTCGAGCGTGGTGGCGAATCGTAGCCGGTCCGGATTCTTGTAAGCGGTCGGCGGCAGGTTGACGCTGAAACTCAACACCCCCTTCGGCTCGAACCCAACACTGACCTGTTGCAGTTTCCAGAACGCACGAATCATCAGACCAGAGCCGATGACTAAAACCACCGCCAGAGAGATCTCGGCAATCACCAGTGCCTTACGCAAAGTCTGGCCGCCGACACCAATCGCGCGCTGGCCCGCGCCGCGAATCCAGTTGGCCAGATTCTGTTCCCTGATTTGGGCTAGCGGGGCTAAGCCGAATAGAAATACCGCGATGACGGACAAGGCCAGGGTAAAAGCCAGAACCAAGAGATCCACGCGGATCTCTCCTGTCCGCGGCACACTATCGGGCGCGAACAACAGAATCAGTTTCAAGCCCACAAACGCCAGCAGTGTCCCCAGGGTGGTCGCCAGCAACACCAGCACGAACCCCTCGGCAATGAACTGGCGCACCATCCGGGGACGTCCGGCGCCCAGAGCCAAACGCACCGCGAACTCACGATGTCTGGCTTCCGCGCGTGCCAGCAGAAGGTTGGCGACGTTAACGCACGCGATCAGCAAAACGAATCCCACGGCGCCCATCAACATCAGCACCGCCAGGCGCGCGGAACCGACGACGTCTTCATGCAGCGGCATCATCACCACGGGATGGCCTTGCGGATTCAAAAGATGTTGCGCGCGGTTCTCACTCTTCCATCCGGCCATCAGGCTGGTCATCTCAGTTCGGGCCTGCTCGATATTGACGCCTGGTTTCAGCCGGCCGATTACCGAAAGAAAGTGCGAGCCACGGCTGCCGGGATTGGCCGGATCAAATTGAAAAGGCACCAGCAGCTCTGCCTGATCATTGCTGCCGGGAGGAAAAGAAAAATCACGCGGCATCACCCCAACCACCGTGGTCGATTGGGAGTTAACCTGAATCTGCTTACCGACAATGTCGTGGTCGCCGCCGAATGCGCGCTGCCAAAGTCCGTACGAGATGATGACGACGTTGCCTCCGCCATTTCGATCTTCTTCAGGGCTGAAGTTGCGGCCCATCACCGGTTGCACGCCGAGGGCATCGATCAGACCGCGAGTGATGCCGACGGCGGTCACCCGCAACGGCTCGCTGTTGGTGCCAACATTCTGGCCGCCCGAAGTCCACGCGCCGATTGCCTCCCATGATTTTGCTTCCTTCTGAATGTCGAGCAACTCCGGCGGTGAAAGCCAGAACTTCCGCAATTGCATGTTGGGAAATTCGCTGTAGACGCGCACCAGCCGCGTGGGTTCGCGATAAGGCAGCGGCCGCAGCAAGACCGCATTGACCACGCTGAAGATCGCTGTGTTCGCCCCAATGCCCAGCGCCAGGGTGACTACCGCGACGCCAGTGAAGCCCGGATTCTTGCGCAGCATGCGGAACGCGTAACGCAGGTCTTGCCAGAAATTTCCCATGATTCTCTCCCTAACCAGGTTCTATCGGTTCCATTCACTCGTACCGCAACGCCACCAACGGGATCGACCTTAGTCGCACGCCGCGCCGGAACGAAACAGGCCGGCAGCGCCGCCGGCGCAGGCGATCGCTTGAATCTCTTACTCGTACCTCAGTGCCACCAGGGGATCGACTCTGGTTGCGCGCCGTGCGGGGATGTAACAGGCGAGCAAACCAACCATCGTCAGCAGCGAAGAAACTGCAATGAAAGTTAACGGGTCAGTCGGTTGTACCGCGAAGAGCATGCCGCCCAGCACACGCGTGAGGGCTAAAGCTGCGGTCACGCCGAGAGCCAGGCCAAACAAAATCAGTCGCATTCCCTGGCCCAAAACCAGACGCAGCACGTCCCGCGTTTGCGCGCCCAGGGCCATGCGCAAGCCGATCTCCTGCATACGCTGGGCTACCGTGTAGTTCATCACGCCGAAGATACCGACCGACGCCAAAAGCAACGCCACTACAGCGAACAGTCCGGTAAGCAGTGCGTTGAAGCGCCGGCGCGCGATCGATTCGGCAATGAGTTTGGTCATCGGCTGAACCTCAGCGACGTACTGATCTTTGTCCGCTTGCTTGATCGCCTCACGCACGCCGGCGGCCAAACTCGCAGGGTTGGCGGCCGACGAGCGCATCACCAGGCTCATGAATGATTCCGGAGCTTGAGTGTAGGGGACGTAGTATTCGGCGCCTGGTTCGGTGTCGAGTCCCTCGTGCCGAACGTCTCCGACTATGCCGACGATCTCGCGCGCGGGCGGCACGCCTTTGTCGCCACTCTCACCCTCGATAATGATGTGTTGACCTAACGCCTCGACTCCCGCAAAGAAGTGTCGCGCAAGTGTCTCGTTAACGATGATGACCGGCGCCGCGTGCTGCGTATCGTGTTCGTCGAACATGCGTCCGCGGAAAAGTGGTATGTTGAGCGCGCGGAAGTAGTCCGGGCTGATCACGCGATGATTCGAGATGGGCTTATCTTCGGGCCTGACGGCGGGGCGACCCACAATTAGGAAAGTGTTTGCGTTGCTATCGCCGCCTAGCGGAAGTGGGTAGATGACCGCCGCCGCTTCGACGCCGGGCAGGGTCGCAGCCCCTCGGACAATCTCGGCAAACCGTGCTTGCTGCTGTTCGGGTTGCGGGTATTTGGTTTTGGCCAGCGACAGATTAGTGGTTAACACGTGCTCGGGGTCAAAGCCGGGATGGACTTCGCTGAGTAGAAGGAAACTTTTGCCAAGCAAGCCCGCACCGACGAGCAGCACGAGCGAGAGCGCAACTTCCGTAACGACCAACAGCGCGCGCACTCGATTGCGCACCGCGCCGCCGGCCGCGCTCCGCCCGCCCTCTTTAAGTGCGTCCTGTAGATCCGCCCGGCTCGCCTGCAATGCCGGCGCGAGCCCGAATATCAATCCGGTCAAGACGGAGACACCCGCCGTGAAGGCCAGCACTTTCATGTCCAATCCGACTTCCTTCAAGCGCGGAATGTCGAATGGACTTGTGGCCAGAAGCAAACGAACGCCCCACTGCGCTACCAACAAACCGAGCCCGCCGCCGCAGAGTGCCAGCAATAAACTCTCGGTCAGCAATTGTTGTACAACGCGTCGCCGGCCCGCTCCGAGTGCGGCGCGAATTGCCATCTCTTTATGACGCGTCGCGGCGCGCGCCAGCAGCAGGTTAGCAACGTTCGCACATGCGATTAGCAGCACGAAGCCCACCGCGCCGAGCAACACTAACAGCGGTGTGCGTGAACCCCAGGTTACTGCTTCATGCAAAGGAATAAGGCGGGTACCTAAGCGAAAACCTTCATCCGGATATTGCTGTTCCAGTTGTGCGCCAATGGCCCGCATCTCGCTCTCGGCGGCTTCGGCAGTCGCACCCGGCTTGAGCCGCGCGACGATGGGCAGTGAGTAGCTGTTGCGTCGCTGTGTGCGCTCCGCGATGGTGGGAGCAAGCGGTCGCAGGAATTCGGTCTTTGTCGCCTGTGCTGGAAAGCGGAAGCCTTCGGGCATCACGCCTACGACAGTTACGCTGGTGTTCCCGAGTTTGATCTGCCTACCGATGATCTGTGAATCCGCGTTGAACCGCCGCTGCCACAGGCTGTATCCGAGCACAATGACGGGCGGCGCATTTGGCTGATCCTCAACGCGCGTGAAAGGACGGCCCAATACCGGAGTAACCTTCAACACCGGGAAGAGATCGGCAGAGACTGCCGCTCCGACAATCAACTCCGGCTCGGCGTCGCCTTCGCGGAGCAGCGTGCCCGATGAGCTGTAAGCCGCGACGTGTTCAAGCGTCCTCGTCTGCGCTTGCCAGTCCACGAAGTCCGGGTACGAGACACTGGTGTGATGTTGCATCTCGCCTTTGCGGCCCCAGGGCATCATGAGCCGGTCCGCCTCAGCGTAAGGCAAAGGGCGCAGGAGGACTGCATTGATAACGCTGAAGATCGCCGTGTTCGCGCCGATCCCGAGCGCCAGCGTGAGTACGGCAACAGCCGTAAAGCCGGGATGCTTCAAGAAAGAGCGAAGGCCGTAGCGAATGTCTTTGAATAATGTTTCCATGATTCACCCCCCGGAGATTTCGAATCTCGAATCTCGAATTTCGAATTTCGAATTTCGTGTGAACGCATTTGAAAGTTCCATGCAATGGAACCTGGGCACAATAAGCAGGCGCGCAATTCGAAATCCGCAATTCGCATTTCGAAATTCCTTCCTACTCGTACCGCAGCGCCACCAGCGGATCGACCTTCGTGGCGCGCCGCGCGGGCACGAAACAGGCGACCAGCGCTACCGCCGTCAGCAGCGCGGCCATCACGCCGTAGGTCAGGGGATCGCGCGGCTGGACTCCGTACAACATGGTCGTCAGGCTCTCGAGATATTTCGTCAGTACATAGGCACCGGCTAAGCCTAAAGCGACGCCCAGCAAAGTCAGCGTCATTCCCTGCCTCATGATCATTCGCAACACTTTGCTTCGATCAGCACCGAGTGCCATTCGAATGCCGATCTCGTGAGTGCGCTGCGATACCGACCAGGCCAGCACCCCGTACAAACCGATCGAGGCGAGTTGCTGCGCCAGCAGGCCGAAGAGACTCAGCAGCTTTGCGAACAATCGCTCCATCCCAAGTGCTTCGTCGGCCTGCTCGATCTGGGTTTTGATGTCCTTGAGCGGAAGATTTCCGTCAACTTCACGCACTGCCTGGCGGATCGCCGAGACGGCGGCTTTCGGATCGCCGGTGGTGCGCACTTCGAACGTCGCTGTGTTCAAGCTGCGTAACTGCTGCTGCCAGGGCAGGTAGACTGTGGGCGGAACGTCTTCGCGCTGACTGGTATATTTAGCGTCTTTCGCGAGGCCGATGATTTCGTATTCGTTAAGTTTCTTTGAGTCAAAGCCAAAACGCTTTCCGATCGGGTTTTGGCCGGCAAGAAATTTCTTTGCGAACGTCTCATTGATCACCGCGACCTTCGGCGCCTGCGTGTTGTCACTCGCGTTGAGCTGGCGGCCGGAGAGCAGCGGGATCTGCATTACCTCGAGAAAGTTTTCGCGGACATGGTGCACATACAGATTGCCATTAGAGCGCAGCCGGCCATCAGGTCCGCTCAAGGCTTCGGGAAGATAAAAGCTGCTGCTGCTGGAGCCAAAGGCCAACAGAGGCACGTGCGAAAAAGTTGCCGAGGTCACACCCGGGACTGCCTCGATCCGTTCCGACACCTGCTTGTAAAGAGCGGCGAGCCGATCATCTTTATAACCGATCAAGGCCGGCTGAACGCTGAATAGCAGCAAGTTCTGTTGGTTAAAGCCCGCGTCAACCTGTTGCAGGTTCAGTAAGGTGCGAACGAGCAAACCGGCTCCGATCAATAGCAGTAGCGAGACCGAAACCTGGATCACGACCAGTGACCTGGTCAACCATGAGCGCGTGGCCACGCTCGAGGATCTGCCGCTGTCTTTGAGGGCCGGCGTCAGGTCAAGCCGCGTGGCGCGCAGTGCAGGCACGAGGCCAAAAACAATACCTGTCAAAACCGATACCGCGAAGGTGAACGCCAGTACGCGCAAATCCAGCCGTGGGTTCAAGCCGGCCATTTCTGGTCCGCTCCAAACACGCACGGCCAACAAGCTGTCTTTGATCCACAATGCGAACAGTACGCCAACTCCGCCACCGAGAGTTGCCAGCAATAAGCTCTCAGTCAGCAACTGGCGAATCAAACGCCAGCGACTCGCGCCCATTGCCAGGCGCACCGCAATTTCTTTTTGTCGCGAAGAGGCCCGCACCAGTAAAAGGTTTGCGACATTCGCACACGCAATCACCAGCACCAAGAGAACCACGCCCAGCAACAAACGGAGCGGCCGTTCGTAAAAACGCCGGTTCGTCATCTCACCCTGGCCGCCGGCAAAGGCAACCAGGTGCGGATAATTCTTCTGGTCCAACACGGGCAGTGGCCCCTCGCCGTCCGCGCGTAACAACTGTTCACGGTCGGCGCGATGCTCGAGCACCGACTGCTGGAATACCGCATCGATGCTGGCGCGCGCTTGCTCGTTCGTAACACCGGGCTTGACCCGGCCCATCATCCGCAACCACCAATCGCCGCGTTTCATCCGCGAACGTTCGCCGTTGATCGACTGCTCCCAGGCGATGGGAACGTAAATGTCCTGCGATGTACCAACCTGCATCGTGCCTTCGAATCCCGGCGGCGCGATGCCGGCAACGGTGAACGCGACATTGTTGAGATTGATTTGCTTGCCGATGACGTCGCGATTCGCGGCAAAGCGCGTCGACCAATAGCGATGGCTCAGCACGGCCACCGGAGTTGTGGCTGCGCTGTCGTCATTCTCTTCGATCATTCTTCCGGCGAACGCGGGGATTCCCAACACCTTGAAATAATTTCCTGACACCGCCTGGCCCGTCGCCACGTCAGCTTGTGTCCCGTCGTTTGTATTGAGTGATACTGAGCCAAAAGCAATTACATCGCTCAGCAGCCCGCGCTGGTCGCGCACTCGCTGCAACGTTTGGAAGGGAAAGGACGACCGGGTGATGAGGCCGGTCACTGGATCACTGTTGGTGCTTCCGTTGTGACCGCCGGGGCTGAATTCTTTGTTCGCGATCGAATTGAAGAGTACTAATTGATCTGGATCTTTAACCGGCAACTTTCTCAACAGCACCGCGTCGACCACGCTGAACAGAGCGGTGTTCGCCCCGATGCCGAGCGCGAGCGTCAAAACCGCAATCGCCGTGAAGCCCGGATTCTTGACCAGCATGTGTAAGCCGTAACGCAGATCCTGCAAGAAAGAGTTCATCTTCGTTCTCCGTCTCCTCAACCGCTATCGCTAATATCAATCAAATCAAAACACTTTCACTCGTACCGCAACGCCACCAATGGATTGACTTTCGTGGCGCGCCGGGCCGGGATGTAGCAGGCCAGCAACGCCACGATAATCAGCAACAGCGCAATCGCCCCGAACGTCGCCGGATCCGTAGCGCTCACCTGGTAAAGCAGACGAGACATCAATCGCGTCAACAGCCAGGCAGCGCCGAGTCCTAAGACAACGCCGCTGAGGACCAGAATCATTCCCTGCTTTAGAACCATCCGCAGGATGTCGCCCACCTGTGCGCCCAGGGCCATGCGAATTCCGATTTCCTGGGTGCGTTGATTGACCAGATAGCTGATGACTCCATAGAGCCCGATAATTGTCAGCACCAGCGCGAGCGACGCGAAGATGCCCATCAAGACCATGAGGAACTTCCGATCGGCCGTGCTGCGATTCACCAGGAATTCAACCGTCCGAATTTTCCACATCGGTTGGTCGGGATCGACTTTCCAGATCGCCTGCCGCACTGACTCACTTAGACTGAGCGGTTCGACCGTGGTGCGCATGAGTACGGTGGCGAAGAGTCCGGGATCCTGACTGTAGGCGTCGTACATTTGCGGCCGTTGCTCTTCGTCCAGCAGGTAGTGCTTGGCATTGCCGACTACGCCTATGATCGTGGCGATGGAGCCGTCCTGCGCAAACCTGACCTGTTTCCCCAGAGGATTTTGATCGGGCCAAAACCGCTGCGCCATGGTTTGATTAATAACTACGACCGGCGGCGTATTCGCTTGATCTTCGTTGCCAAAGAGCCGTCCTTTCAGTAAAGGAATCCCAATCGTCTCGAAGTAATTGGGCATTGCCGTATTGAACATCACTTCCGGTTCTTTACCTTTCACCGGTGGTTCGCGGTCGGGCAACACAATCGCTGTCGTCCCGCCGTTGCCACTGAATGGGAGCCCGCGCACCAGTGAAGCAGATTGCACGCCCGGAACTTCCTGCAGCCGCTCGACCACTTGTCGATGAAAATTCCATTGGGCTGTTGCATCCTTATACTTGCTGCGAGGCAACCGATACTCGAGGCTAAAGAGTTGTTCTGGTTTGAAGCCCACATTAACCCGTGCGAGCTTGTCGAAACTCCTGATGAGCAAGCCTGAACTGACGAGCATGAGCAGTGATAACGCCACCTGGCCCACCACAAAACCGCCGCGCACTCGGTTCCATCTCGACCCTTCGCCGCTACCGCGCGCGCCCTCTTTAAGAAATGTTTGCAGGTCGGTTTTGGCGAGTTGCAAAGCCGGAATCAATCCGAATAGCCAACCCGTGATCAAAGACACCGCCAGAGCGAACAGCAGCACGCGGCCGTCGAGCGTCGCCTCTGAGGTGTTCACAAAGTTCTGCGGCAACTTGAGCAGCGCATACAGACCCCACTGCGCCAGGAGCAAGCCGCCAGCCCCGCCGAGCAGCCCGATGACCGTCGTCTCGGTCAATAGCTGCCGCACCAGTCGCCAACGGCTGGCGCCCATTGCTGCCCGGACCGCGATTTCTTTTTGCCGCGAGAGACCACGCGCCAATAACAGGTTCGCCAGATTCGCGCAGGCGATCAGTAAGATCACACCCACAGCGGCAAACAACAGCGTCAGCATCGGTCGAACGTCGCCGACCAGAAGCTCGCGCAAATAGTCCACCCTGGCGCCGCGCCCGCCGTTCTCTTTGGGATAACCCTGCGCCAGTTGGCTGGCGATTGTGCTGGCTTCGGCTTGCGCTTGGGACACGCTCGTGCCCGGCTTTAGATGGCCCATTCCAAATAACAGGCGCCAGTCTCGCTTGCCGCTATTGCCGGGATAGTTCAGCACCGGCATCCACACTTCAACGTCCGGGTCGAATGGCTGTTTGAAGCTTGACGGCACCACGCCAATCACGCTGTAGGGCTCGCCGTTGAGGATCAGCGTTTTTGCGGCCAGGTTCCGGTCGCTGTTCAAGCGCTCTTGCCACATCTTCTCGTTGACTACGACCAGCTTCTCGCCTCCTGGGCGGTCTTCGCCTTCGGCAAAAGTGCGGCCAAGTATGGGCGCGAGATTGAACACTTTGAAAAAATTTGCCGTCACAAATGCACCACGCACTCGATCTGGCCGTTCGCCGCCGGTCACATTTACGCTCTGCGACTGAAAGCCGGTCAGGTCTTCAAGCGATCGCATTTGCGCCTGGTAATCCTGGAGATCAGGAACTGAGAGACCGTCTCGATCACCGCTGGGGCTGACTGAGGCCACCGTCACCAATTGGCTGGCATTGTGATAGGGCAAAGGGCGCAATAGGACGGCATTGACGACACTGAAGATGGCGGTGTTGGCCCCAATCCCCAGCGCCAGCGTGATCACGGCGATGATCGAGAACAACGGCCTTTTCAGCAGCATGCGGATGCAATAGCGCAAGTCTTGTCGCAGTGTTTGGATCATCTTGCCTCCGTTACCCTATTTTCAGATCTCACATTTGGGATTTCGCACTTGACTTCACATTTGAGATTTCAAATTTCAGATTTGAGATTTGAGATTTGAAATGAACCTCATTCATATCTCAGCGCCACCAACGGATCGACTTTCGTTGCGCGGCATGCAGGCACCCAACAAGCAACCACCGACACCCCAACCAGGAGTGCAATCACGCCGAGATAAGTGATTGGGTCGATCCGCGAGACGCCGAACAGCAGGGTAACGATGCCTTGGCTCGCCGCCATCGCTCCACTCAGCCCGATTACGACACCAAGCCCGGTAAGCGTCATACCTTGGCGAACTACCAGCATGAGAATGTCCCCACGCGAGGCACCCAGCGCCAATCGCACTCCGATCTCGCGTGTTCGTTCGGTGACGCTCCCAGAGAGAACGCCGTAAATGCCGGCGGCCGCGAGCACCATCGCCACGAGAGCGAATGACTGGAACAGAATCAGCGCAAAACGCCGCTCGGCCGCCGACGCGGCAAGCAGGTCGTCCATCGTGGCGACGCGTACGATCGGCTGGTCCTTGTCGACCGACCAAATCGCATTTCTGATTGCCGGAGCAAGGGCCGCCGCGCCACCGCGTGCGCGGACCACCAGCGACATCGAGTTGTCAGCGGCGTACCACTGCGTAGGCGTGATGTAAACGGCATCCGATTGGCTCACGGCCAAAGACGTCTGTTTCACGTCGCCCACCACCCCGACAATGGTGTACCAGGGCAGGTCAATGCGGCCGATGTGAACACGCTGGCCAATTGGGTCTTGACCGGGGAACTTGCGCTTCGCAAACGCTTCGCTAATCAGAGCGGCCGCCGGCGCGCCAGCCACGTCGTGCGCGTCGAGCAGACGGCCGGAGCGGAGCGGAATGCCAAGCGTTTCGAAGTAGCCCGGAGTCACCGCATACCGAAACGCGCCATGATCTTGTTGGGGGTCGTTCGGGCTTGACTCGAACTGCAAGCCGTATATGTCGGAGTCGCCGCTCAGCGGTAACTGGCTGGTGAAAGCCGCCGCCGTGACACCGGGAACATGGCCTACTGCTTCCAGCGCCTGCGCAAAGAAACGATAAGTAGTGCCGTCCCCGTTGAATCGGTGACCGGAGGTTTGCACCTGCAGTGTGAGTAGATGTGACGCATCGAACCCCGGAGCGACTGCGAATAGATGCTGCAGGCTGCGCAAGAGCAATCCTGCGCTTACCAGCAGCACGAGCGCGAGCGCGACTTCCACGACAACGAGCGCACGGCGCGCCAGTTGGTGCCCACCAGTGATACATCGTGAGCCTTGTTGCATTGCTGCGTGCAGGTCAGCGCGGGACGTTCCCAGGGCCGGCATCAACCCGACCACCAGCCCAATTAGCATAGTGATGCCCAGTCCGAACACGAAGACAGTTCCGTCGAGGCCAATCGCGCCGACCCGTGGCAGTCCGCTGGGGCTGAGCGCCACCAACGCTCCTACACCGATTTCCGCCACGACCATTCCGAGAGCACCGCCGATGGCCGCAAGCAGCAGACTCTCTGTGAGTAGTTGCCGGATCAGTCGCATTCGCCCAGCGCCAAGCGCGGCGCGCATCGCAAATTCGCTACGCCGCTGCGCCCCGCGTGCGAGCAGCAGATTGATCACGTTCACGCATGCCATCGTGAGAAGCAGCATGACCGCACCGAGGATGGCGAGCAGCGCTGGCTTGACGGCGCCCGTGACGTCGTCCTGCAGCGAGCTGACGATGAATCCTTCGCGGCCGTAATCCTTGGGATGCTCCTGGACCAGAGCGTGCGAGATCACATCGAGCTGAGCTCTGGCTTCATCCCTGCGGATGCCTGGCCGCAGCCGCCCCACCATTTGCAGATGATGACCCCATGCCCGGCCCTGTGACATGTCGTATTGCAAGGGCGACCAGACCTCCGCCGAGGAAGCCAGGACATTCTCGAACGCGCCGGGCATTACGCCGATGACGGTATAACTGTCGTCGTCGAGCGTGACCAGGCGTCCCACAATCGTCCGTTCGCTATTGAAGCGTCGCCGCCACAGCGCGTCGCTTAGGATCGCCACCTTCGGCCCATTGAGTTGATCGTCCGACGCTTGGAAGTCTCGTCCCATGGTCGGCGACACGCCGAGTACTTGGAAGTAGCTCGCGCTCACACGTTGCCCATCGAGTCGTTCGGGCTCGGTTGCGCTGGTCATGGTCGGCTGCCATGATTTCATTACCGCGATCGCGTCGAAGGAACGGTTCTGCTCCACCAACCCACGATATGTGCCGAAAGCGTTTCCGCTGCTTGGTCCGCCATCCATCCGCATCTCATGAATCATCATGATCCGGCCCGCATTCGGATACGGCAAAGGCTCGAACAAAATAGGGTTCACCACACTGAAAATGGCCGTGCTGGCGCCTATGCCCAGCGCCAGGGTGATCACGGCAACAGCCGTAAAGCCCGGATGTTTTAACAGGCTTCTGAAGCCGTAACGAATGTCTTTGAAGATCGACTTCATAAGGTCAACTCCAAGTTTCTACATTGCCGATTCGCCGACTTTTCGATTGCTGATCTTAAGCGGCAAGCCGCGGGGATCTCCAATCGCCAAATAACTGCCGATCGCCAACCTCATTCATACCGCAGCGCCACCAGCGGATCGACTTTCGTGGCGCGGCGCGCTGGGATGTAGCAAGCCAGCAACGCGACCAGGAGCAATCCGAACGTAACGATAGAGAACGTCACGATGTCAGTCGGCGCGACGCCCACCAACAGACTCGCCAGCAGGCGCGTCAGGCCGTAAGCTCCGGCCAATCCCACGATCACACCAATCACGGCCAGCGACATTCCGTTTCTCACCACCAGGGTCAAAACGTCGCGGACGCGCGCGCCCAACGCCATGCGGATACCAATCTCCTGTGTGCGTTGGGTTACCGCATAGGACATCACGCCGTAGATGCCAATGGCTGCCAGCAACAAAGCTACTCCGGCAAAAATACTCAGCATGACGGATGAAAAACTATAGAGCGCCAGAGAGATCGCGCGCACCTCGCGCATGGTGTGCACATCAAAAACCGGCTGGTCCTTGTCGATGGCCCACACCTGTTGCCTAATCGGCGCGGCCATCGACGCCGGATCGACCTTTGTCTTGGCCACGAGCACCATCGACTGCCACGCGTCCTGCGCGTGCGGGACGTAGAAGTCTTCGGTAATCGGAAGGGTCATGTCGTGCTTTACATCCTTGACGACCCCGACAACTTGCATCCAGGGATTCTGATTTAACGGCCCCGGGTAGCGCATGCGCTTGCTGATCGGGTTAGCGTCTGGCCAGTACCTCCGCGCCAGAGTCTCGTTGACGATGATGACCGGCGGCGCGCCAGCTTTGTCCTGGTCAGTGAAGGCGCGACCTTTCAGCACCGCGATTCCCATCGTCTTAAAGTAATTGGGAGTGCAGACCCTATAGCGGCCGCTCAGCTCCTGCCCGGGTGGCGGTTCAGGAAGACCTTCAATCAAAAAAGTGGTGGAAGAGTTGCTGCCGCCCAGCGGCAGATGATTGACTGCGGCAACTGACTCGACCCCCGGCAGCACCTCGACGCGCCGCATCAAGTCGGCATAGAAAGCGGCCCGTTGCGGCTCGTCCTTATACTTGGCCACCGGCAGCACGAGGTTCATCGTCAACAGGCTGTCCGCATTGAAACCGGGATCGGTTTTGACCAGTTGCAGGAAGCTACGAATCAGCAGCCCGGCACTTACGAGCAGCATCAGTGAAAGAGCGACTTCGGAAACGACCAGTAGTCCACGCAGTCGATGCGAACCTGACGAGGCTTGCCGGGATCCTTCTTTGAGCGCGCTGTTCAGATCCGGTTTTGAGAGTTGCCACGCCGGTGCTAATCCAAACACCACACCGCTCAGAACCGAAAGCAGCATGGTGAAACCCAACACGGGAAGATTGATTCCCAGATGGTTCCATCCCGGCGCGAAGCGGGCTGCTTCACCGGGGCTCGCGGTGCGAATCGCATCCACACCCCAATACGCGACCAGGATGCCGAGCGCGCCGCCGAAAAGACCAAGCAACACACTCTCAGTCAATAGTTGCCGAACGATCCGGAAGCGGCTGGCTCCCAGGGCCGAGCGCAAGGCAATCTCGCGCTGGCGCCCGCTGGCCCGCGCCAGCATCAGATTGGCAACGTTGGCGCAACCGATTAAGAGGACAAAGCCAACCGCGGCCATCATCACCCATAGCGCAGTCGAGTACATGCGGACCGTATCCTGCAGAATGGGATAGATCACTACGCCGCGCCCGGTGTTGGTTTCGGGATATTGCTTTTCGAGTTGGGCGGCTATGGTATCGAACTCAGCCTGCGCGCCCTGGATAGAAATGCCGGGCCTGAGCCGGCCAATACCGAGATAAGCGTGATTGCCGCGGTTGCGCGCCAGTTCCGGCGTGATCTGAAGCGGCGCATAAATCTCCGCGCCTTTCGGATAATTGAAATCCGGCGGCATCACGCCAATCACCGTGCGCGCAGTGCCATTGGTCGAAATCGTTTTGTTGACGATGTTCGGATCGGCGCCAAAGCGGCGTTGCCACAAACTGTAAGTCAGCAGCGCTACCGCGTCCTTGCCCGGCTGGTCCTCTTCCGCGAAAAATCCGCGGCCCATCATTGGCTTCACTCCCACGACCTCAAGAAAATTCGGCGTTACAGCAAAGCCCTGCACGCGCTCAGGCGAATCCGATCCGGTGAGGTTCGTGCTCCACCAGCGATAAATCCCAAGCTGCTCAAACGATTTGTTCTGTGCCCGCCAGTCGAGGTAATTGGCAACGGCGACTTCGTTTCGTTCCACGCCTCGACTCGGGACCTTGTCCCACAGCGCCACGATCCGTTCGGGGTCGGGAAAGGGCAAAGGCTTAAGCAACAGCGCATTGATCGTGCTGAAGATGGCGCTGTTGGCGCCGATGCCGATGGCCAGCGTGACTATGGCGATGAAGGTCAGGGCCGGACGCTTAAGCAGAGAGCGAGCAGAGAATTTCAGATCTCGGAGCAGTGAATCCATCGTAGGTTTCCCCCCAAGCCGTGATTGAATTTTCTGTGGCACGCGCATCCTGCGCGTGATCACGAGCCAGACGCCCATGCCACGATCACTTTCGAGAACTTAGTCTTTCACGACCCACCCATCTTCCAGCCGCACAATCCGGTTGCCGTAGGCGGCATTCGCCTCGGAGTGCGTAACCTGGACGATGGTTGAGCCTTCGTCGTTGAGACGTTTGAACATCTCCATGATTTCTTTGCCCTGGCTTGAATGAAGATTACCGGTGGGCTCGTCCGCCAGAATGATCCGGGGATTAGCGACTACCGCGCGCGCAATGCCCACCAACTGTTGCTGGCCACCCGAGAGTTGACTGGGAAAGAGATCCTTCTTGCCGACAATCTGAAATCGATCGAGCGTGTCGCAAACTATCGACTGCCGGTCCTTCTTGCTGACGTCGCGGTAGGAAAGCGGCAGCTCGAGATTCTCAAAAACGGTCTGGTCGTCGAGCAGGTGGTAGCTTTGAAAGACAAAGCCAATATTGCGATTACGAAGGTCGGCGCGTTTTTTGGGATTGAGCGTGTGAACTGCGACATCGTCGAAATAAAATTCCCCGCCCCATGTCTGATCGTGCATGCCCAGGATGTGCAGCAAGGTCGATTTGCCGGCGCCCGACGGCCCCATGATCGAAACGAACTCGCCCTCTTGAATGTCCAGATCGATGCGGCGCAACACATACGTCTTTGTCACACCGTGCGAAAAAGACTTTTCGATGTTGCTCAACCTGATCATGCAATCTCTCCGAATCCACTCTCTTTTAGTTCTCGCTTCGCGTCTTCAATTTCACGCCGGTTGGCGCCGGCTTCTTCTTCAACAATCAGGCCGTCAAAGAGGTGGACGATGCGATCGGCGTGCTGCGCATAACGCGGATCGTGCGTCACCATGCAAATCGTCGCGCCGCCGCGATGCAGTTCGCGCAAGAGTTCCATCACCGATTCGCCGTTGGTCGAGTCCAGATTTCCGGTCGGCTCGTCAGCCAACAGAATGCTGGGTTGTCCGCCCACTGCGCGCGCCACGGCCACGCGCTGTTGTTGACCGCCGGACAGTTGGCTGGGCAGATGTTTGGCGCGATGGGCCATGCCCACGCGCTCGAGCGCGTCGGTTACACGCTGCTTCCGATCGCTCGAATTCATGCCGCGATAGGTTAGCGGCAGTTCGACGTTTTCATAGACGGTGAGGTCGCCGATCAGGTTGAAGCTCTGAAAGATAAAGCCGACTTCCCGATTACGAATGCGCGCGCGTTCCGACATCGACAGGTTCTTGACCGGCTTATCGTTGAGCACGTATTCGCCGTCGCTGGGT
>Ga0137403_10002865_pt1 | contig 20888 bp, 24 predicted proteins | sample CZOMad2_1_16fung_FD_122057 | JGI IMG/M metagenome (GOLD analysis project Ga0137403, IMG submission 122057) | Vadose zone soil fungal communities from Angelo Coast Range Reserve, California, USA - CZOMad2_1_16fungal (Hybrid Assembly) | ecosystem: Environmental > Terrestrial > Soil > Vadose zone...
AAGGCCGAACGCCGCGCGCAAAAAAAACTCGCCAAGAGCAAAGAAGGGGAAAATCCGAACGGTACTCCCGTCGATCCCTCGCTCGACCCTACCATTGACTGGTCCCATCAGAACGAGGTTGAACTCGATCGCCCGTAGTGCTTTCGCACGAAGCGCTAATTCAGCCTGCTGTGGTCGCTCTTTGCCGAGATCACCCGGTTCCGCACAATCTCTGCTTCACTTCACGTTCCGCATCCACCCCGACGGGGAGGAGTCGTGTCGGGCCGCGACTGGCGGAATTCGAAACGACTGACCTTTGCAATATCCGTTCGGTCAATGAAATGAGGGACGATTCCGTCAGGCAGCCTTCGCCTTCCTATTCTTCTCGGCCCTGAATTTCGCCCACCGCAACTTTGTTGCCTTTGAAATCTTCTCTCTGGCAGCCGCAGACAATACGCGCTTCTTGACGTGAGCGACTTCGCGGATTGTCGAACTCCCCAGCGCCTTCTTGTTCTTCGCGGCTCGGAATTTTGTCCACCGCGCTTTTGTTGCCTTTGAAATCTTCTCTCTCGCAGCAGCGGACATTACTCGCTTCTTGACTTGTGTGACTTCTCGGACAGTCGTTTCGCCCAGTGCTTTTGCTGCGGCCCGGAGACCGTTAAACTGCTTCTGCAACTTGCCCAATTGTCTTTCGAGTTTTCGTTCTTCACGTTTGATTGCTGCTAGTAGGTCCATGAATCCTCCGCATGGAATTTATCCTAGACCGGAGGCGATGCGCCAGACGATAATGCGCTGCGGGCACGTGGGTATCCTGTATGGAATACAGTATCGACGTTGAGAACTTGAAAAGAGAAATAACGGATCAGTACTACAAGGCTCAGGTCGTGTACACATTCACAATCTCGAGCGGGTTCGCCAAGACGCATGCAGATGTTGTGCTCACGGAGGCGGGCGTAAATATCATCGAGCAGAAGGGAAAAGACCCGCAGACGGCGGCCAAGATCGTCCTGGAGAGGCTCTTGAAGCAAGGCCGAGACCCTTTTGAGACTCAGATTCTTCTCACGGTTCCGTATGGACATGCTGAATACTTCGCTAGGTTCGGGAACTACGAAACGTTGCCTATGCTGGCGGACTGACGAGCTTGACGGCGAGGGCTCAAATCCAGCTAAGCGGCGCAGGCGGTGGTTCGGACAATTTCCCGTTCCATTTCGTGTTTTTCCCAACAGCTTCCTTCCTGTCCGGCGATGGGTTCAGCGTGGTAGCGGTGGTAGCTTGGATCACGGCCATTGAGCGCGGGGTCGTAAATCTTCTCCCGTACCCATCTTTGCCCTGAGACGATTGGTGATCGGCAGTAGTCGCATTGGTTCGCGAAGCAAGCGATCATTTTTCCTCCCTGGGAAACTGACTCGCGTAACGAAAGCAAACTAAGTTTTGTCAGCAACCATTCATCAATCGAGCAATGCGGAGGGGAGCGACATTCCCCGCAGCCGGGCAACCGCTCGCATGCGAAGCTTTGTGTCCGGCAGACAGTGCAAAGCAAGAGAACTTTTGCATCCTGCCCCACCTGGTTTCCAAGACTTGTTTCCCTTTGTCGGTTATGACCGTCGGACGCAGCTCTTTTCCGGGTGGGTGCAAATCGATTCCGATGTAACCCGACAGATACAGCTCTCTGATGGTAGCCGTATTTAGCTTGTTACCACGCGCGAAGACTCGCAAAAACCATTTTGCTTGGTCGATGTCCATAGGCCGGGCCTCACCTGTGCAAGTGACGCCTGCCGATGGTGCATTTCTATCGCCAATAGAACCGATAAATAAGTGCAATATTTACTGAGACTTACGCGAACGTAATATGATGAGTCAACAATTGGTTACGGCCAAGACCCCGACGAACCAGCTCGCGGAGAAAGCACGCTCAAAATACGCGGAGCCGAGAGCATGGGCCGATGTTTCGGGCGTGCTGGCCGACTTTGAAGCCGCTCATTCGAATCTTCCCGGAAGATTCAAGGCGTGCCCGGACCATCTTCCGAATCCTCCGGCTTGGCTATTGTTGGTAGACCACCCGAGGCCCGCTGATTTGCTTCGCGATGAAGCCGACAGTAACCTCGACACGGTTGGCGATTTTGATGAAGGGGATGCCGCTATTCATCCCGTAGTCCTTACGGTCGAAAGCCAGTGTCCCCTTGATGTTTCCCGTGCCGGTCCCCTTGCCGGAAAGCGCTAGCGTCAACTTTTCCGGCTTGGTCACTCCACGTATCGTAAAGTCCCCAAGTACGTCAAACGTGTCAGGACCGGTCTGTACAACCTTCTTTGACAGAAACGTGATCAACGGACTCTGCTTCACGTCGAAGAAGTCCTTGCCCTTCAGTTTGCCGTCCTTCATGCCGCTCCCGGTATTCACGCTGTCTGCCTGAATCTTGACGTCTAAAACAGCCGTCGTAACGTCAGGAGACGTGAATGTTAGAGTGGCGTCCCATTTGTCGAAAGTGCCGCCTATAGCCACCGATGCCTTCACGAAGAACTTAATCGAACCGTCTTCCGGCGTAACAACGAACACAGGGGCCTGCGCTTTGCCGAGGGACGGAAGAACGATCGACGCTACGAGGCAAAGAATTTTAAATCCGTCAATCACACCATTGAACCCAATCGTTGACACTCGGCACCTCGTCTCGAAAATTCTGCAGTGTTCTAATTTTCATCTTAACTGGAATAGGTTCAGTCGCCCTGCTGAACTGTCCAGGCATTCCGTACTCGGGGATTCACGATGGTTCGAAATTGTGCAACAAGACCGGGCGAGCTAATTATAAATCCCCAGACAAAGCCGTATGTGGACTGGATGAGATTTGGTGTATCCACATTTCTTACAGAGGTTGAGTTTCCGTTTCTTAACTTGGGTCGATCCTGCGGCGTGTTGTGTTGGCTTGCCGCTAACAACTTGGCTCGATCCCTGCTTTATAGCCTTGTCCTGGTCGCGCCAGTATTCCGCGTCAGTCTTGAATCCTCTGCCTATGAACCAGTTTCCGAATCTGGCTAGCATTGCCGCATGCCAATGCCAGTTCTTCGTGACGATCCCACGCCTCCATCGAGAACTCCAATATGGCATTTGCCCACCTAAACGGCGTTATAATTACTTCAATTATTCCTGCTCTTACGCCACGCTGCCAACAGTTGCATCGTTTTCAATTCCTTGTCCGCCTGCACGAAGAAATCAATGCACTGCTGACACTTTCGCTCATTCAGATGCTTCGCGAAAGCATAGATGTCGGCGTTTCGGAATTCTTCGCATGGTTCCAAGTTTGGAGAGCATTCCAAAACCGCAATAACTTCTTCTGGCAATTCGTAGCGTGGATTCTTGCGGGTCATTCCGGTTTTTCAGTTGTGGCTGCTATGACTGTATGCGCGCGGCTCCCGCGAGTTAGGCTGTCGCTCGCTGCTGTGCTTCTGTAGGGGGCGGCGACTGAGCACATGATTTTTTCAATCAGTTTGGACGACAGCGGAACATTCTCTTGAATCCTCGCCAAGGCCGCCTCTGTCCACTCAATCGGGCGGACCATTAGGTGCGCAATTTCGGCATCCTGCTCGCGACTGAGGTATACACCAATGACATTGAAAATCGACCCCCATCCTTTGGACCGTCGCTGGGCGCAAAGCCGCCGAAAGACTCGAGCAGCTTGGAATCAACAGCGCGCAGCACTTCATCGAAGCAACATCCTCCGTTACATTCAAGGAACAGGGCGAAATCTGACTCCGGTCCCTGTCTACCAGGAAGCGCAATCCACTTGAACAGACCACGATCGACACGCGGCTATATGCGCTGGACAAGTGGATTTATCCATTCTTCGATGGCCGACTCCTGGCCGACACCAACAATCGAGCTATGAAAGAACTGGTTGAGACGATGGTGACGAAGCTCTCGGCGCAGTCGATCCGCCACTATACGAACATCGTCAAGGGCGTTGTCGCTTCGGCGATCAACGAAAACGGGGAAGAGATATTTCCGCGCAAGTGGAATGACGAGCACATAGACGCGCCTGTGATTGGTTCTCAACGCCAACCGTCCACGACGGCAGACAGCCTTACGGCAGTCATCGGTAGCGCCAAAGGGCACTATCGGATGCTGTACGCACTGCTCGCCGGCTGCTGGCCGGGGAAGCTCTCGGGCTCGAAATCGGCAGGCAATCTCGCCGGACTTCCGCACTCTCTATGTCACCCAAAAGGCCAAGCGCGGCCTGATTCAGCCCTACCTCAAAACAAAGAACGGGACCCGCGAAGTTGACCTTTGCGTGGATCTCGCGGCGATGCTCAAGGATATGTTGGCGAGCGCACCAAGGGGTTGCTGTTCCACACTTCCAGTGGTGCTCAGCTCCTCCAAACGAACTGCCTACGCGATAGCCTCCATCCCATCCTGACAAAGCTCGAGCACGTCCAGGGCGGGTTCAACATCTTCCGTCGCTACCGGATCACGTACTTAGAGAAATCGGATTGCCCCGACTCGCTCAAGCACTTTTGGTCCGGACACGCGCAAAAGCACATCTCGGAACGCTACGTGAAACTACTCGAGGAGCGGGAATATCGGCTGGAATGGGCCGAGAGAATTGGACTCGGATTCAAGATTCCAACCTCAGTTGGACTACCCGGACTACTTAGAGTGGTGCCGAACGCAGCGTAAGTCATTGAGAGGAATGGTGGGCAGTGCAGGGCTCGAACCTGCGACCTCCTGCTTGTAAGGCAGGCGCTCTAACCAACTGAGCTAACCGCCCATTCACGTGCATGGCGATTTCAAAATGCTACAGGACGCAGCGCGCAGCGTCAATCAACGTGTTGAAACGCTTGAAACGCTCGAGGTTACGGCCAGTGCTTGATGTAAACGTCGGGACAAAAAAAAGCGCCGGTGACTTCATCACCGGCGCCAAAACGTTGTTAAACCCTTGCTAGTTACTTGCGGCGACGAAGGAACGGAACGCCGACAAGGCTCAGGCCAAGTAGAGTCAGGCTAGCTGGCTCTGGAACCGTCGGAGGCGGGGTGCCAAGGCCAATGCCCTGGGAAGTCAAACCCAGATTCTTCCCGGAGTTATCGGCAAGCACGTTGTATGCAGCCTTAATATCCGAATCGGTACTCAGCGGGCCACCAGAGGTGGTCACATCGAATACGAAGGTGTATAGGCCGGATGCAGGCACCGCTAGGTTTGCCGTCAGGTTCTGAGTGCAGAAAAAGTTCCCGTTGCCATTGCAACCACTGGAATTGAGGCCTCCCGGTAAAACGGCACTCCAAGCGCTGGTGCCACCCGTCGCGTCCTCCAAGCTAACTGCAGTCGCGCCTGTAAATTGCATCGCGACGGCAGTGAGAAAGCCGCTACCTTGGCTAAAACCAGTGGCATCAATTGTGAGCGTCACGTCAAATTGATTGGCGGCGTCCGATGCGTCTTGACTAACCGTCGCCGTATAGATGACGTTTAGCGTTGTGTCTGTCGTTGTGTCGGCCTTTGCCAATCCAGCAAAGCCGATACACGCGACTGCCAGCAGCGCGGTGAATATCAAAACTTTCTTCATGTTCTTGCTCCTCCGGTAACACCCGTGAATTTGGACGTTAATCTCTGCGATAGTTAGTGCAATCACTCTGCCAAAGTCTCTACTAGGAGACCTGTACTTCTCGCCCCGTATGTAATTGCAAACACAGTAGTTTATTTTTTGGGACAGGTAACCTTACCTGTCCGAAGGAACAGGTTGCGCAAAAAAGTACCATATTTCCGCTCTCTTTTGGCTTTGCTGAGCACAATCGGACAAAATCACTCTTTGACAACTCCTCCCGGCCAGCGAATTGGCACGTACGCTTACGCACAAGAGCGTGCCCGTTGTGGCGGCCTTCCTTGATGTTTTTCGCTTCACCCGTTACACTCGATTCGTTCACAAAATTTCATCGCTCGCACCAACCCAGGGAGTGGAATGCTGATCAATCGCGACTTTGTGGGGTACATGGCTACGGAAGTAGTCAAGAAGTTGGGTGAAGGAGAGCTGGTCGAAGTGAAGAACGCGGCGACGGTGACCCAGCGGATTCGCCAGGCCATGATGGACGAGATCACGGTGGAAGACAGGATTAGCGAAGAGGCGCGGCAAATCCTCACGCAACACCAGGACCAGATGCGCAGCACGGGCGTTTCGTATCAGGAGATGTTCAAGAAAGTGAAGTCGCAGCTCGCGCGCGACCGCAAGCTGGTGTTGCGGTAAGCAGCTTCGGCAAAATCGGAAAGGCCATGGAATTTACGGGATGAGGATCAGTAGGGAAAAGATTGTGCGGCTGTCGCACAAGGTCATGGACGTGCTGGTCGCCAGCGACGAGGTGGAATTCATCGAGGATCGCGACACCATCCGCCAACAGATCGTGACGCTGCTGACAGCGTCGTTGCGCGAAGAAGAGAAGGCGGACGCGGAAGTCCGCAAGAAGATTACGTCGCAGAAGAAAGAGATATTGGAAGGCAGCGAAGAGTGGGACGTGTTGTACCGCAAATACTACACCGAAGAGATGCGGCGAATGGGAGTTCAGACTGCGCCGGAAGAGCATCGGCGGTCGCAGGGAAATTACTGAACGAAACGCGAAAATCGAAATTCGAAAAGTGAAATAAAAAGGGCGGCAAATTGGCCACCCTTTTTTTATTTCTCAATTTGTCCAACAAATCGCCGGTCTAGAAACCTGGGCAGTCCAATCGAGAGATCAGGGGTTGTCAGTGCGACGTTTTAGAGTTGGGCGGTCGTCGTCGGAGCTTGGGTCGGTCTGCGTCTGCGTCTTGCTCTTATCGGTTTGTTCGGTACGGGTGCGCAGCGTGGGTTTGCCCGGTCCATTGTCGACGGCTTTACGCGCGAACATCACATTGCGGAGACGGCCCTTCACGGAATCAAATTCCGACGAGGTGACTATGTATTCCGGACGCGCTGGCAGAATTCGTGCGATTTCCTTTTGTGTATTTTCAATGCGCTCCGGCGTCGGAGGATGGGTGGAGAACGCCTTTCCGATGGTTCCCGGGCGACGCTTTTCGTCAGCCTGAATGCGCTCAAAGAACGTCACGTAAGAGTTCGGGTCGTACCCGGCCTTGTACATATATTGCAGGCCGAGGAAATCGGCCTCGCGTTCGATGTCGCGGGAAAACTTAAGGAAAGTCATGGGGATGAGGAAGTTCGCTCCTTGGTAGGCGGCGTATCCGGCCCAGCCATAAGGAATGAAAATCATTGCGGGGATCGAAGCGAGCTGAACGATGTCGCCCTTGGTAGCTTGTTTGGTGCCGTGGCGGGCGGCAACGTGCGCAATTTCGTGGGCCATGACTCCGGCCAGTTCGGACTCTTCCTGCGCGCGGAGGATCAAGCCGCTGTTGACGTAGAAAAAGCCTCCGGGAAGGGCGAATGCGTTCACTTCATCGGAGTCGATCACTTTGATGGTGAAGGGAACCTTTGCGTCGGAATTGCGAACCAGGTTTTGCCCCACGCGGTTGACATATTCGGTGATGATGGGGTCGTCGATGAGCTTCGAGGAGCGTTCGACTTCCTGCGCGAGCCCCTTGCCGAGGGCGATTTCCTTTTCGAGCGAATAGAAGTTAACGCCCTTTCCGACGCCGCGGTTTCCGATGGCTTCGACGTCCTCCTTGGAATTCTTGGGGTTAACCTTGTCCGGCGAAGTAATGGGAGCATCCTGCCCGGGCTGACCTTTCTTATCTTGAGCTTTTGGGGGAGCCGGCTGCGGAGGTGCGGGCTGCGCGCTCGGGTCCTGCGTAGTCGTTTGCGGGGCCGGCGGAGTGGCTTGGCCCGCGGGGTCTTGAGTTTGGGCAAGTGCGACGCCAGAGAAGAGTAGCGCGGCGAAAATTGCAGTTAGCGTGGCGCCTAAAAGCTTTGGAGAAGTGGGTTGCATGAATGTGCCTCCCCGGGCTTCAGAGTTTGTACTTGCAAACCCTGACTTGAGAGATGTCCTGAGTATACACCCGCAGTCGGTAACGGCCCGGAATCTCTCTGCCATAGGATGTAGGGTTCGAGGAGAAGGTTTCTCGAAGGCGTGACGGGTTTTAAGCATTCGGTCATAAATGACATGCCAGTGACATGTGGCCGGTCGGTCGGCGGCGACGAGCGGCCAGTGACCGGATAACCAGTGAGAACCAAATTCCGTCCCGTAAGGCGGCAGTTTCGATGAGCCGCGAAGCGCGAGGAAAGGGTGTACCTTGTGTTTTCCCAAAGAGCGGAAGCTGCTGAAAAGAATGGAGATGGTGTTTCGCGCTTTGTACTTCCCACGAGGGCGGCGGCCGAGGCGCCTTGCAAAACAGTGCGCCGAGTAATTGATTTGGTTGTCGAGCCGTGAGGCTGTTGTTCAGCTATTTTCATTAGGAACATCCGATCCCGGCGGATTTTCGACACAAGAACGAAGCGAAGGAATCAAACCTACACCTGAAAGATTTTTTCCATTCCGATCTCCTCGTCGGAGATTTGTGATTGTGCCCGTACGCCCCACGTCCAAGGGAGTCAAGCGCGAGTGACCACGATGCCCATCTTTTCGTAGACCTCAGTGGCTTCTTTGGGGACGCTGCGTTCGACGATGATGCCGCTGGCCTCAGTGACTGGGGCGATGACGTAGGGAGAAGCGGCATTAAATTTTTCGGCGGAAACGAGAACGATGGTGTCCGCGGCGGCTGCACTCAGCGCGCGCTTAATGTGGGCTTCTTCGAGGTCGCCGGTGCTGAGGCCGGCTTCGGGATGAATGCCGGTAACACCCATAAAAAAAGTGTCGGCACGAATTTGTGCGATTGCTTCAATTGCCGCGGCGCCTACGGCTACCACGGAATGTTTGAAAAGGCGGCCGCCGATCAGAATGACTTCGACGCTCGGATGCTCCACGAGTTCCATCGCGATGGTTGGGCTGTGAGTTACGACGGTCGCACGCAAATCGTGGCGGAGATGACGCGCCAATTCTCGCGTGGTGGTGCCGCCGTCCAGGATCACGACCTGATCGTGCTGAACCATAGCGGCGGCCGCCCGGCCAATTGCGATTTTGGCGCTCGAGGCCAGCTGTTCGCGTCCCGCGAAATTGACGACGGCGAGTGATGCGGGCAGAGCGCCACCGTGCACACGCTGGAGGAGTCCTTCTTGGGCGAGTTCGCGGAGATCGCGGCGAATGGTGTCTTCAGAGAGGCCAAGTTGGTGGCTGACGTCCTTGGCGACGATCTGGCCGTCTTTTTTAAGCTTTTTGAGGATGAGTTGTTTGCGCTGTCTGGTTAGCAACGGTGTTTTCCTCCCTGGCTTCTGGAGACGAGAGAATGACGGGATGATATCACGAAACTCATTGACTATGCACGAAACTGCACGATAGTCTTTGCGTGGAGGTCGCATCGATGTCATTGATGAAGAAGCCTTTACTTATCCTTATTGCAGGCCCCTATCGTTCGGGGACAAATGATGTACCCGAGGAGATGGCCGCGAATCTCCACGCTTTGGAGCGATACGCGTTGCCGCTTTACCGGGCGGGCCACTTGCCAATGATTGGGGAATGGGTGGCGTTGCCCATCATACGAGCGGCGGGGTCGGGGTGTGTGGGCGACCCCGTCTACGAAAAATATCTATACCCGGTGGCGAGCCGTCTGTTGGAACGATGCGATGCGGTGCTGCGGATTCCGGGTGAATCGAAAGGCGCGGATCAGGATGTGGCGATTGCGCGAGAGCGAGGCCTTCCGGTGTTTTTCAAATTGGAAGAGGTTCCAGCGATCGACACATGAGTGATGAACAAGCGATTCTTAATGGCCAGCAGAAAAATCAGAGGGACTTTGAAGCTCGCTTGTCGCGGTGGCGCGGCTTACTTCACTTCGTAGCTTGCCTGGTGTTGAGAAGTTGCGAAGGGGCTCGATGAGGCGGTGGGAAGATGCTTCCTCAAGGCTTGCGGAGATCCGCAAGAATTCGAGTACGAAGGCGCTTTCAGGAGCTGGCTGGTCAGAATTCTGATTGACGAGGCTTTGCTGATTCTTGTCGAGAGAAAGCGCGATCTGACAATTTCGAGTGAACAGCTACTCTCGGAATAACGAATTGGCTTCTCCCGTGCGACGCCATTGTTAGTTAGATTGACTTAGTGGGTGGCGGAAGTTTGAGCAAGCACGATGGCGGCAGCTGAGGATGACGAGGCGTAGTAGGAGACGAAGCGGTCGGTTTCGGTGGACTTGTACGGGCTGAGATTGTGCGCCCAGCGAAAGCCGATGGGTTGATACCAGAGTTCAACATTAACACGAAATGGTCCTTGGGCATTGGCGATCGGAACGGAATAGCGAACCAGATGTCCTGCATCGGTGAAATTGGCATCATCATTCGCCTCGCCTGTGACGGCGATATCTTTTTCCGCGGTCTGTTTTTGGAAGCCGGAAGGCAGGAGGCGATTGTCCTTGAGGTAGCCGACGGCTTGAGAGAGACCAGTGGTTACCTGCCCGGCCTGGTCCTTAAGAATCGGCTCATAGATTTGCACTTCATCGGCGCTGGTAATTTTTGTGTAGTGCGGCTCAAAGCGCGAAGGATCGACATCATTGTCGTTGCCTTGAATGGAGCCGTCAGAGTTCAGCGCTCCCGACTCGAATACCTTGTTTCCATTGCGATCGTGAACCAGCACATGCAGCCACGCGCGACGGGAAGGGTATGCCGTGGGGAGTTTGTGGCCGGTTAAATTTTCGACGAACACGTCGACGTTCAAGCGCGAAGGGTCGGCGGCAATGTTGCGAATGGTGACTCTGGCGGATTGTGAACGCAAAAAATCTGTGGTGCGGTCGGCTTCTGCGGCCAGTTCCGTCGGCAGCGCGTCGACTGCAAGCTCATCGCGATGAAGATTCAGAAGGTTGAGCATGAAAAAATTTGCGCCGACAAAAGTGTGTTGGCGCACGCCTTGACGCAGGACTCCCAGGACCGCTGCGATGGGCGCGTCTTCCTGAACTTCCGGCATATGGCAGAACTGGCATGTATTTTTCCTTGGATAGTCGCTGTGTAGCCATTCGAGGAAGGGAACCTGTTCGGGGAAGAGTCCCAGTTCCTTGCCGCCGGGCGCCAGAGCCTTCGTGTACAGCGTGTGACACGTGGCGCAGAGGGCGGAATCCCGAATGTGCGCGTCCTCGGTCGGACGAAAGCCGCCTGTAGAACTCTGCATGATGCGCGCTTGACCGTTTTCAATTGCGAATGGGCCATATTCGGGATGATTGTCTTCTGACCGCGGAGACTCGACCACAAATTGACCGTTAAAACTTTCACGCGAGCCGAGTTTTTCGTTTGCTATTTGGTGACACACGGAGCAAGAAACGCCGTCCTTGGCTTCGGCGTTTTTCTTGGTGTCATCTGTCAAGGGAAGGTGCGCGAAGACTTCAGTCAAACGCCCTTTTTCTTTTGCGTCCAGGTGGGCGATGGGCATGTGGCAGGTAGAGCATTCGTCCTCGATCATGGCGCGCGATTCGGGATGATCGATGGTTTCTCGGCGAACGCTTGCTTGCCAGTAAGGATCGCGCGAAGAGTTGGCCATGATGCTGGAACGCCAACTAAAGCCAATGGAAACGTCTTTGCCTGAGGGAGTCGAAAGTCCGTTGTGACATGCCAGGCACCGGTCTGAAGTGTGGAACTTCGGTTGAGACTTCGCCGCGCTCCCTTTGTCGTCGGGATTGTTGTTGGCTCTGACCAGAGTTGGAAGGGCTGCCGCGAGCAACGCGAGCGCGGCAAGCGACAAAAATATTTGTCTTGGGGAACGGAATATGAAAGAGGGCATTACCAACCCTCGTTTAGGCGGCCGTCTTGCCAATCCCAGAGCAAATAGAAAGTTGTTTGCACGGGCCGTCCCGAAGTGTTGTTCACTGGAATGCGGATCCCGAAATCAAAGCGGATGTGCTGGCGTTTGCTGATCGTGACCTGCATTTGCGGCAGCACGTCCCAATTTGTCTTCGCGTTATCGACGAGATCGCGGGCGGCCAGGAACTCAACCATAGGCGACCACAGGCGGCCGAGACCGTGGCCTACGGCGAAACTCTGGCCAATGGCGGTATTGAAAAATAGGGATTGCGGTGCGATGTCCGTATGGCGCGGAAGATCGGCGCCGAGCTGCGTCTGAATAAATGTACTCGTCCGAAAGAGCTGATCGAACGCGGCGAAGGTTTCGAAGGTTGTAGTGCCGGAGCCGAAGCCGCGTGATTTGTTGCCGCTGGGGACAATGACGCTGCCCTGCAAGCTAAGAATGGAGCCCGATGGCAAGTTCGAGAACATTACGCGTTTTATACCCAGGGTGGCGTCGCCGATTCCGCCGTACCACGTGTGATTTTGATCCTCCAGGTGGATCGGAACGTCGACTTCAATTTGATTCTTCACGCCGAATCGCTGTTCGTGAATCACATGAGTGACCATTCCGGGAGCGCCTTGCGCATTGAATGCCGACGAGATGACGACTTCATCTTCGGGATAGGCTTTTTCTGTGACAAGAGCCCGCGGAAGATTCAGTTCGCCGCGCGGCCAGCCAGATTGACGGCAGAATCCGCGCATGTAGCGAATCACGCGATCGATTTGAGCGGAGGTGAGGGCGTCCGCAAAAGACGGCATGATTTGCGAAAAACCGCGATATGAGCCGCCATTGGTGATGACTGCCTTCCATGCCGTATTTGGCTCGGGCGTAGTCTGATTGCATTGCGTAAAATCGGGAAACGTACGCGGTGGTTCGAAGGCGCTGATGGTTTTGGGAGTGCCTTTGCCATCGGGCCCGTGGCAAGCCATGCAGGCAGCCTTGTAGATTTGCTCGCCGGAATCCAAGCGTAATGTGGAAGAGCTCCGGACTTGCCCGAAGAAAACGTCAGCGGCGAAAGCGATGAGTAGCGCGGTGAGTGTGGCTATGACCGCGAGCTGGCTTTTCTTGATCAGGATTTCGTGTGGCACTGCTGCTGGCATTCGGTCCACGTGGCTGATGGAGTGCGAGCTTGCTGCCCTGAAGCGACCTCGGCGGCAACAAACTACGCTACGACAAAAACAAAACAGAAGACAAGATTAAAATCGGGGGAGTGGCTGTCAGCGAAAAGGAAACAAGCAGAGTTGCATGTATCGAAAGTCAATGAAGCGGCTGCGTAAACCGTCGCGGAGGTACAACGGAGATAAATCTGGCGGAATCGGAAGGATTGAAATACATTTACGGAGCCATATCTTAGAGAACTGGTCCGCGAAGTTCGAGCTATGCGCTAGCCGGCGTGGGGTTTGATTTGTAAGACAATCGGGAAACGAGGAGGCGCAAATGGCAGATGCAGCGGCGAAAAGTTCAGTGCGGTGCACGATTGCGCCATGGCTGTCGGTGCGCGGAAGCGCGAAGGCCGTGGAGTTTTACAAGGCAGCGTTTGGAGCTACGGAGGCTTTTCGATTGGAAGATCCGAGCGGAGGCGTGGTGGCTAGGCTTTCCGTGGATGGAGCCGAGTTTTGGGTCGGTGATGAATCTCCAGAGCATAAGAACTTCAGCCCCGAGACGATTGGGGGCGGTTCTGTCCGAATGGTTTTCACGGTGGCCGACCCGGATGCAATGTTTGCGCGAGCGGTGAAGGCCGGGGCGACGGCGGTGGTTCCAGTGGAGGAACAACACGGTTGGAGGGTGGGACGAGTGGTTGATCCGTACGGGCACCATTGGGAGATTGCGCGGGAGCTAGAAGGATAGGCGTCGACCGCCGGAAACGACGACAAAGAGCTACTTATTTTCGTTGATGCGCGTCACAACTGCCGGAGTGGTGGTTTGATAGCTGGTGCGCGGCGGCGGGGCGAGCTTCGGAGTTTGCTTCTTAGGTTTTTTCTTTTCGCGGCGGTGAGAGTCTTTGTTTCCCATGCTTGGAAGAGTGCCACAACAAGCGAGGGATGGCGAGAGGGAATTCGAGGCAGGCACAGAGCGCCGCCTATGCGGGTTTTGCCGGAGGCTCAAGCCGCGGGCTGTGCAGCTGAGTGCGAGTGGAAATGAGCAGTGTGGCTAAAAGCTGCCGATCGATGCTTAGCTGCGCCGATTCACTGCGTCATCGGAATGGATTGCCTCGAAGATTTGGATCTTTCACTCCAGCCCAACGGAGTGCTTCTTTGCGGTCGGCAAATGCGCGCATCTCGACCGGCTGGCCGTCGCGGATGGTATAAACATCCGCCAACCGCACCTCATTCCATTCGTCACTGCCCTTGGAGCGAGCCCTCACGTGAACGAACACGACGATGCGGTTTCCCGAAGTGATAAACCGCTCTGGTTCGCTGCTTCCCTCGGTCCAGGAGGAACGTGATTGTGCCAGATAGCGCTTCACGGCTTCACGCCCGTGGTAAGTGCCTCCGCCAGGGAATTCCGCCGGCTCGGTCCATTCGATCTGCGCATCGAATGGCTCTACGGCCGCGTCGACGTCTCCTCGATTGAAGGCCGCGTAGGCGCATCGGAGGGCCACGATGGAGCGGGCCAGGTCGGGCGTGGCCCCCATAGTGGTTTCCTTTCGTGGTCTGGTGCACCCGGCCGGAAGCAGAACTGTGGCGATCGTCGAGAATATCAGGAGCCTGTTCATACTTGCCATGACGTGAAGTGAACTCAATTTGAGCGCACTCCAATTTTGGAGCCTACAAGAACAGGAAGTGCCAGAGAATGTCCACGAATGCATGCACGATGGCGGAGGCAAAGATCGAGCCGGTCTTGCGCCACGTCCAGCCGTAGAACAGACCCGCGATGGAGGCGAGCAAGACGTAGCGCCAGTTGGGAAAATGCATGTTGGTGATGTGCGAAAAGCCGAACAGGACGGAGGAGGTGATCCAGCCGACGGTTTCGCTTTTTGTGGCGCGGGAAAGAAAATTTTGTAGCAGGCCGCGGAAGAGGAGTTCTTCGGGGAATGCAGTGAAGAAAAGAATGGCGATAGAGAGTGGTAGGAAAGACTTCCATGCGGAGATGCGAGGCGCGTAGACAAGGAAGTGGAGTTTCAACCCAAGTGGGATGGCGATGCAGGCGAAGACGATGAGCGGGCCGAGAATATGGAGGATCCAACTTGGGCCCCAGCCAATGGAATAGCCGACTCCTTTGGCACGGCGGAGGAGAAGAAATCCGGCGATGGCGACGTTGACAGCGGTGATGATGGTGAAGATATAAGCGAGGTGTCCGCCAGGATATGGCCAGAGCCAGTGCGAGGGTCCGAACTTTACAGCCACCCAGATAGCGGCGAGCGTCGCGAAATCCTGCCATGAGCCAGGGGCCGAGGCTTGCGCTGTCGAGAGAAGCAGAAGTGGAAGAAAAACGAATGCGGCAACAGCACCAAGTCGGGTAAAGGAAGCCGTACCCGTTCCAAGGGCGTAGATCAGGAAAAGAAAAAAGATAACGACGCCAAGGAGCCAACCGGCACCTGGTCCGGCGATTGCGGCAGCGCGATCACAAAAATCGCGCGCGGCGAAGAGCAGCATGATGGCGAGAAGAAAGGAGAATGCGAGCAAGGTGGCTGCGAAGGAACGGCCGCCGGTCCAATAGCCATGTGCCGAGAACTGAACGAATAAAATGAAGGTGGCGAGGAGAACGGCCCAGAGCCCAAGCAGGGGAAAAGTTCCGAATTGGCGCGCCGAGGGCAAGCGAATATTGTATCGGGCGAAGAACTAGAAGGAAAAGTACCAGCGCACGAAAGCACAAGTACAAATTCCGGGCGTTTGGTCGGGGACGGGCCGGTGTCTTGGCGAAAGACCGCGCCGTGCGCTGAACGGTTAAGGTTTGAGTGAAAAGGCTTGCTTACACTGCTTGGATGCGTCGGCCGCTTCGCGGCCGCCAAGAAAAAAGAAAGCCGCGCTCAGGAAGGCAGCGTCATCTCCGGGTTAGAGTGATCCTGCAATGAAACGGCTGGCTTACGTGGACTGGATGCGCGGCCTCGCGTGCGTGCTGATGTTCGAGACGCACTGCTACGACTCGTGGCTGAATGAGGACGCGAAAAAGTCGGATGGCTTCCGGTATTCGCAGATGGGCGGAACCCTGCCCGCTCCCCTATTTATTTTTTTGGCCGGTGTTGCAGTGGCTTTGGTAACAGAAAAACTTCGCGGCAAAGGAGTGGAGCGAGGAGCCATTGCGAAGCAGGTGATTTGGCGCGGCACCGAAGTGTTTGGACTCGGGATACTTTTTCGCGTCCAGGAATTTGTACTGGGAATTCCGGTTTCGCCGTGGACGGATCTGTTGCGGGTGGATGTGCTGAACATTCTTGGCATTTCGATGATTTTGCTGGGTATGTTGTGTTGGCTGGCGGGAAGGGGAGCCGCTGCGGCGATACGAACACGAAGTTTGGTGTTGGCGGTAGGTGCGGCTGCCGCGGTCGCAATCTTGACCCCTGCGCTGTGGACGACCTGGCGGCCGAGATTTTTGCCTTGGGCCATCGAGTCGTACGTGAATGGGGTGCACATTTTCGACAAGCCGCAGGTCTGGTTATTCCCGATTTTTCCTTGGGCGGGGTTCGCGCTTGTGGGATTGGCAGTTGGGTTTTGGTTGTTTACGGAATTTGCGAAGCGGCACGAGGCGTGGAATTTCTTGCTGATTGGAGTGGCGGGACTGGCGGCGATCGGCCTCTCAATGATTTTGGATGGATCGGGCGTGAAGTTGTATGGAGCATATGACTATTGGCATACCAGCCCGAATTTTTTTCTGGCACGATGCGGAGTGATGCTGGTGATTTTGAGTTTGGCATACGCGTGGTACCGCTGGGGACTGGCGCAATTGGGATTCAGCCCTTTGGAGCAGTTGGGACGGACATCATTGCTGGTGTATTGGGTGCATATCGAATTTGTGTATGGAAGATTGTCGATTTTGCCGAAAGGGAAGTGCGGGTGGGGGGCGGCGACGGCGGGACTGGTGGTTGTTTTCGCCGCAATGCTCGGGTTGTCGGTGGCGCGGACGCGGTGGAGTGCGCGTCGGGAACTGGTAGGGTAGCGAGAGACCGGCGAAAAGCGAAATTCGAAACCGAACGCGTGCCAATCGCAAATGGACGATTATTTCGGCTGCTGTTGGGCTTGAGGAATTTTGATGATGACGTCGCCTGGCTTGGCCAGGCCAAGCTCGTCGCGGGCGATGGATTCGATTTTGTGGGGATCGGTCCTGAGGGATTTTACTTCATCGGAAAGCTCGGCGTTTTCTTTGGCCAGGCGGTTGATATCTTTCTGGACCCGCTCGATTTCGAGTTTGGTGCGCCGCATGGCGAGAAAGCCGTGAGTGCCGAAAATGTCGTGGATGAACAGCGCAAAGACGCAGAGGACGAGGATGGCGCGCCCGTACTGCGACCAAAGAACGGAGATTCTTGCTTGCTCAGGCATTCTTGTTTGTCTGGACATCGAAGATCAGCTCTTTAAAATCCAGTCCGTAGCTTCGCGAACGAGTTTAGCGGAAGCGGCCGGAGTTTCGGCTTCAACGTAGAGGCGAAGTAGCGGTTCAGTACCGGAGAGGCGAAGAAGCATCCAGGAGCCGTCTTCGAATGCGAATTTTGCGCCGTCAGTGCGATCGATGGATTTCACCTTGCGGCCCAGGAGAGTTGACGCGTCGGTTTTGGATTTTTGGATGGCCAGCGATTTCTGCTCGTCGGTGAGATGAAGGTTTTCGCGCGTGGGAGCAAAAGACCGGCCAACCTTCCTGAAGAGTTGCTGAATTTGTTCACTGATGGAAGCGTTGCGGGCGGCGATCATTTCCGCGACGAGCAGACAGGCAAGGATGCCGTCTTTTTCAGGAATGTGGCCGCGAATGGTGAGGCCGGCGCTTTCTTCGCCGCCGAGAGCGATTTTGTCGTCGCGAATGAGCTGGCCGATGTACTTAAAGCCCACGGGCGTCTGGAAAATGGTTTGTCCGTGGGATCTTGCTGCGGCGTCGAGGAGTTCAGATGTCGCCACGCTTCGAGCTGCGGGCAATTTCCATCCACGAGATTCGACGAGATAATCGTATACGAGAGCGAGGATCAGATTGGGCTGGATCCACGCACCGTCCGAGTCGACGATGCCGAAGCGGTCGGCGTCGCCATCGGTCGCCAGACCTGCCGTGGCCTTCGATGAGAGAACGACGTTACGAAGTGGGGCAAGATTTCCTTCACTGACGTCGGGTCCGGTGCCGTCGAAGAGAACGTCACGGTCGGCACGAATGGTTTCGACCGAGACGCCATGGTCGGCGAGGATTTTGTTGAGGTAGCCTGTGCCGCAGCCGTGGAGAGCGTCTACCGCGAATTTGGTCTTGGCCTGCGCCAGCACGTCGAAGCGGACGAGCAGTTCGAGTCGTTTGAGATAGTTTTCGCGGAGATTGATTTTCTCCGCCGGTGCGGACTGTTCTTTGAGTGGCGGCACGCCGCCGCGAGCGAAAAGCTTTGCGGCGCGCGCTTCGATATCCTTGGTGACCTCGGGGAGAGCCGGTCCCGCATCCGACGAAGAGAATTTTAGGCCGTGATACTGCGCCGGATTGTGGCTGGCTGTGAAATTGACGGCGCCATCGAGTTTGCTGCGCTGGATTTCGTAAGCGACGGCAGGTGTCGGAGTAAACGTGTCGCAGAGAAGGGCGCGGATGCCATATTGCTGGAGAATCGCTACGGCGAGTGCGGAGAATTCCTCGGAGTAGAAGCGGGTGTCGTAACCTACCAGGATTGTGGGCTTGGCGGACTTTGCTTTGACGTGTTCGGCGATGGCGGTGACCGCGAGACGGACGGATGCGAACGTGAAATCATCAGCGATAAGCCCGCGCCAGCCAGATGTTCCGAATTTGATTGGAGAAACGGTCAAAGATGGAGAAGCGCTCATAGTGGGGCTAGTGTAGCCCTTCAGACGCAACGTGCAAAGAGGCAGCGGAGAAGGAAATGGCGCAAAGAGAAAACGCAAAACTAGTGCTGGTGACTTGCGGAAGTCTGGCAGAGGCGCGGAAGATTGCATGTTCTGTGGTACAGAGCAGGCTCGCGGCTTGTGTGAATGTGATTTCTGCGCCAGTCGAGTCCGTATATCGATGGAAGGGAAGCGTCGAAAGTGCAAAGGAATTTTTGTTAGTGATCAAGACGACTTCGCGGCGGTTGAAGGCGTTGGAAGCGGAAGTCTCGCGGATTCACAGCTACGAAGTGCCGGAATTTCTCGTGTTGCGAGTGGATTCGGGATCGAGAAAATATCTGGCATGGTTGCTCCAGCAGCTTAGAACCAGAAGTGGGCGAGCGATGGCGTAAGGCCGCGCGACAAGCCCCGATCTGGATTTGGCGTGGTGCTGACTATGTGAGTTGGCCGGGTCAGCGGACCGGGCGAAAGTACCGGCTATTGACGGAATCGGAATGGGAATATGCAGCGCGGGCGGGAACAACCACCGCGTATCCGTGGGGCACGAACGCGAGTCAACGAGTACGGAAATTATGGAGCGGAGGAGTGCTGCTCGGGATTAGCCTCGAGGCGGGACCGCTGGGTGAACACATCGCCAGCCGCATCATTTCCGCCGAACGCTTTTGGTCTATACGGCATGCACGGCAATGCCCTGCAATTCGTCCAGGATTGTTTCGCGAAGTTGTATGCGGAACTCCCGACAGATGGTTCGGCATATGAAGCAGACATCGAATTGAAGGTAACAGGTGAGCTGGCGGAGATGAGTGGAACACGTTCTGTCTCGTTTTCAAACGCTCTTCGGCGCCAGTGACAACTTAGACGTAGAGGAGTGCCTGATCGAGGTCGGCGATGATGTCTTCGAGGTCTTCGATGCCCACAGAGAGGCGGACAAGGCCGTCGGTAATGCCGATGCGTTCCTGGACTTCTTTGGGCATTGAGGCGTGGGTCATTAATGCCGGAAGAGAGATGAGCGACTCGACGCCGCCGAGGCTTTCGGCAAGAGCGCAGATTTTGACTTGATTCAGGAAACGGCGAGCAGCTTCTAGGCTGCCGAGATCGAAGCTGAGCATGGCACCGGGTCCGCGCTGCTGTTTGCGGGCAATATCGTGCTGCGGGTGAGAAGGAAGCCCCGGGTAATAGACTTTGCGAACTTTCGCGTGTGCGTCGAGATGTCGAGCAACGGCGATACCGTTGGCATTGTGCTGGAGCATACGGACGGCGAGTGTCTTGATGCCTCGGGAGACCAGGAAGCAGTCCATGGGAGCAAGGCCAGCTCCGGCGGAGCGCTGGATGAAATAAATTTTCTCGGCATCTTCAGGACGTGTGAGAACAACGCAGCCACCGGTAGAGTCGCTGTGGCCATTGAGATATTTCGTCATGGAGTGAACGACGATGTGCGCCCCGAGCGCGATCGGACTCTGCAAGTAAGGACTTAGAAACGTATTGTCGACGACCAGCAGGGCATTGCGCTCCGTAGCGAGTTTTGCCATCGCGGCAATATCGGTGATGCGCAGCGTCGGGTTCGTGGGCGTTTCGATGTAGAGCATGCGCGTGTTTGCGCGCATGGCGGCGAGGACGAGTTCGGGTGACGAGGTGTCGACGAAGCTGAATTCGAGTCCAAAGTGGACAAGAAGCTGGGTGGCGATGCGATAGACACCGCCGTAGACGGCTTCAGAAAGGACAACGTGGTCGCCAGGGCGGAGAAGGCGAAAGACAGCATCAATGGCGGCCATGCCGGAAGTAAATACGTAAGCAGAGTGGCCGCCTTCAAGCTTGGCGAGAGTTCTCTCAAGGGCCTTGCGATTGGGATGATTTGTACGCGCGTAGTCGAAGCCTTTGTCTTTGCCGAGTTCGTCCTGGACGTAGGTTGAAGTCTGATAGATGGGGAGAACGATAGCGCCAGTCGCGGAATCGGGCTCTTGTCCGACGTGGATGGCATTTGTGGCAAAACCCATAGTTACGATCTCCTTTAATTCCAAGGCTTGTAAGTACAAGCCCTGAAACCCGGGCCAGAGCAGGGAAAAAGCCCGTCAAGCGACACGAAACAAGGTTCACGCGGTGGAACGAAGCTGGAAGCGCGCTAGACGCGGCGCGACCTAAGGCTACCG
>Ga0137403_10002866_pt1 | contig 20888 bp, 15 predicted proteins | sample CZOMad2_1_16fung_FD_122057 | JGI IMG/M metagenome (GOLD analysis project Ga0137403, IMG submission 122057) | Vadose zone soil fungal communities from Angelo Coast Range Reserve, California, USA - CZOMad2_1_16fungal (Hybrid Assembly) | ecosystem: Environmental > Terrestrial > Soil > Vadose zone...
CGATGCCCCTCGGCCAGTGGTTCCGCGGGCCGCTACGCCACCGCATCGACCAGCTTGCGACCGCGAACGGTGGACTGTACGACCTCCTGGACCGGGCCTCGGTGCGTCGTTTGACCAGAGAGCATCTGATGCGACGTCGCGACCACAGCACCGCGCTGTGGCGCGCGCTCGTGCTCCAGCTCTGGCTGGCTCACCTCGACACGGGCCGCCTCGCGCGCCCCGTCCCGAACTCACTGATCGAGTTCTGAGGTCGCAACGGAACGGATGAGCGGGATTCTGGCAGACCACGTCGGACTTGGACGGCAACCCGCCCAGGTCAATTGGACACCGGCGTTCGTCGGGCTGCTGGTTTACGTCTTCGTCATCATGACTTACCGGTTGCCCATCGGGACCGTGGTGATGGCGGGCGCTTTCGTCAGCCTGCTGCTGCAACGCCAGTCGCTTCGCGTGCCCCTGTTTCTCTGGCTGTTCGCGGCCTGGACTGCGTGGGCCGTCGTCGGATATCTGACGACCCCATATCCTGGCGTGGTACGGGAGAGCCTGATAGAACGTGGCAAGCTTCTCCTGGTGACGCTGGTCGCGATCAACGCGTTGCGCACGGGGACGCAGGTTCGCTACTTCATGCTCTTCACGCTCGCCAGCTACATCCTGTTCCCGGCCCGGTCTACGTTGGTGAACTATGTCACCGGCAATACGCTCCTCGGACGTGCCGTCGGCCCGTTCATTTACGAGAATCCGAATGATCTCGCCGCGGTCACCATCCTGATGCTCGGACCGGCTGTTGCGCTCTGGGCAGAGAGCGCTCGCGGAAGCCCGATCGGCTGGATCGGCCTTGCAGGCGCCGCACCGTTGATCGTCATCATCGTGCTCACCCAATCCCGTGGTGCATTCTTGGCGGTGGCGACCATGGCCTTGCCCTCGGCCATCGCGCTGGCGCGGCGTCGACCGCGTGCAGTGATGGCGTTCGCCGCCCTCGTCACACTGGCGCTGTATCTCGCCCCCGGCACGTTCTGGAAGCGGATCGGGGGTCTGCGGCGGGGCACGAGTGTGGAAACGATCGGTGAGATGGACCCGGAAGGATCCGCACGCCAACGGTTTGCGGTGCTGCAAACCGCACTCCGCATCATCCAGGATCATCCCATGCTGGGTGTAGGACTCGGAGCCTATGGGGAAGCCAACGCCCAGTACACCCCCGCCCTGGGGCACCTGGACACACACAATACCTACTTGAACATCGTGGCGGAGACCGGACTGCCAGGGTTGGCGCTATTCCTGGGACTGGTGGCGAGCGTGCTGCGCGACGTGCGTGAGGCGCGTCGTCGCGCGCGCCGTGTCTTGCCCCCACAAGCCGAGATGCTGCGGTGGCTGCAGTACGGCCTCTGCGGGTACCTCATCGCGGGACTGTTCGGATCCTACTCGCATCTCACGTTTCCGTACGTTTCCCTGGCTCTGCTCTGGAGCGCGTCGCACACTGTGCGCGCGCAGTGCAAGGCGGTGAGCGCGGCCCAGCCACCCGTCCGCGCCGGATGAGCGCGTCGGCCCTGTCGCTGCACGTCGCCGGCGAGTGGCGTGATCCCGCTGCTCACGAGCCAGGCGCACGCAACACCCCCGTGTGGCGGCGCCGCTACGGCTCGAACCCGGCACCATCGGGCCCGCGCGTATGCACATGTTTTTTGACGTCGGCACGGCGGCTGATCGTGGCGCGATCCGTGCAGGGCGCATTCGGGCAACCAAGCGAGTGGACATGGGGCTGAAAACGCTCAAAGTCAGCGTCCTGAAACGATCCAAGCGGATGGGCATTCTCCAGGCGTTCGGGCGGAGCGCTTGGAGAACGAGCCGCCTCCTCATTCTCGGATATCACGGAATTTCGCAGGACGACGAACATCTCTGGAACCCGGCTCTCTACATGACGCAAGACACTCTCAGGCGTCGCATGGAGGTGCTGGTCCGTAACGAGTGCTCCGTACTGTCCCTCTGCGAAGCCGTTACAAGACTTGGTACGAATGACCTGCCGCCCAGGTCCGTCGTCATCACGTTCGACGACGGCTTCTATAACTTCTTCGCACGGGCGTTTCCGGTGATCCGGGAGTTCGGATTTCCCGTCACGGTCTATCAGACGTCATACTACTCCTCGTTCAATCGACCGGTATTCGACGTCGCCCTCTCCTACATCGCCTGGAAGGGGGCGGGCAAGAGAATCGAGGGACTGAGATTCACCGGGAGTCCCGAGGTGCTCGACTTGAGCACCGCAGAGAGCCGAGTTTCGGCGTGCGCTCGGATTCGCCAGGCCGCTCACCGCAACGGCATGTCCGGCCAGGCCAAAGACGAGATCGTCGATGAATGGGCTGCCGCTCTGGAGGTCGACTCGGAGTCCATACGTGCGAGGCGCATGCTTCATCTGATGACGCCCGAAGAACTGAATCAGTTGGTCAAGCAAGGCATCGATTTGCAATTGCACACCCATCGCCACCGCATGCCGAGAGATCGCGACCTCTTCCGGCGGGAGATAAGCGAGAATCGTACCTTCCTGAGAGCGCTCGGTCAGCCGTCCGCCAACCATTTCTGCTATCCCAGCGGCGTCTATGCGAACGGCTTCTTGCCTTGGCTCGTTGACCTGGGCGTTCATTCGGCTACGACCTGCGATCCCGGTCTCGCCAGCCCAAAGCGTCGCGTGCTTCTCCTCCCACGGCTTATGGACTCGTCAGAACTCTCGGACGTTGAATTGGAAGGGTGGGTGCACGGCGTAAGCCAAGTGTTCCCCCGCCGGCCCACCCGGCGGGCGATGCCGTGCTACTAACATCGCGCCGCTAGTCGCCGCGGCCGCACGGCGCCGATCGACGCGCTCGACCCTGCGACCCCGATCAAGAAGCCGCTCATCGCGCCGCACCATCCCGCCAGGGGCAGCCCCGCGCATCCCGACAGGAGGGGCAACAACAGAAGGCTCACGCCCGCCCCTAGAGCGGCGACCACGGCCGTCGTACGCGATCGCAGATAAGCCAGGTACCCCAGCGGCCCGAGCAACACTGCCATCCAGCCCGCGGTTAACAGGGACGCCCAAGGCTCGCCCTTACGTTCAAGAGGAGTGAACAGGCGCCACCCGCGCCCTGGAGTTACCTCTTCATGTCGCACGAGGTTACCAGTGTTCGTCGCAACGCTGATCCAGTAAGAGAAACGCCGCACGACGAGGCGTATGGTCACGGGCTCACCCCCGATCGCCGGCATTACGGCGCCGAGCCACGTCGAGTGACCCCGCAGGCGAAAGCGGTCACTTGCGGAAGCAACGTGCACACGGAGATCCCGCCCCTGTTGCTCCAACCAGATCCACCCATCCCCGCTCGGCATCCAGCCCACGATGAGCTGTGCCAGGCCGGTGTCGGGGCGGGCAGAGAGGAGGTCGAGCGTGATCTCCACCGTGTCTCGAGGCGGGATATTGAGCCATTCGCGCATGAGGACCGGCGCCCCGTTAACCCGGAGTGCGTTCAGGGAGCCCGTGAAGGGCACGTAGCCCTGCGTGCTGCCCTCGGTCCAGCGAACCCTTCGAGGCAGCAGTACGGCCTGGGCTCCCTCTCCCACGCCGAGGCCTGCGACGAGCAGCACCCCGTACAGGATCGCTGCTCGCAGCGCGCGCCCCCTCGACGCGGCGAGGTGGCGGTGCAAGCGAGGCAGCACGAACCCAATCACTCCGCCAACGGAATTCGTGAGGATGTCCGAAAGGCTCGCGTCTCGCCCGGGCACGACCGTGTACTGGAGCAGCTCGATTGTAACCGTTGTCGTCACGAGCGCGGCGAGGGCTATCAGGGGCCGCACGCGGGCGTGACCGAGGGCCCAGCCCAGGGGCAGGAAGAGCGCGACGTTCGCCACTGCGTCAGCAAGGGCATAGTCGCCACACGTCAAGCACCAAAACGGCACGCCCCCGCCACCCGGGCCGTGCGGACTCGGTACGAGCGTGGCGATCGCGACCAGGCTGAGGGCAACCGCCACGAGTCCCCAAGTCAGGACGCCCCGCCGGACAAAACAGCAGTTCTGCATGTGCAGGGTTCGGCTCATGCAAGAGTGAGACCCGAGCGCGTCGTTCCCGCCCGGGATTGTGGCGCTGGCAACTCGCTTTGTGGCGTGCTGTAGCGTCCACGCCACAACAGGTGGGTGAAGAGGGGGCGGCACTCGATTGGCCACGGAGGGAACTGCGTCAATCGGGGCGCCGCCGAGCAAGTTGGTGCCAAGGTGGGCACGCGACTTGCGCTTCCCGAGGCGCAACCGAATCCCATCACGGACGGCCTATCGCAGTGTCGAGACAGAGCAGCGTGAATGAGATCGTCGGCGAGAAACGTGCAGAGCCCCGCGTCACCCCGCCTCCCGTCACGGGACCGCTCGCGCGCGCGGCCGAGCTCGTGGCCCGCTCCGGCGTTAGCCCGGCCATGCTCAAGGGCGCCGCGTGGTCGATCGGCGGCAACGCGAGCGGGCTTGCCGCGTCGTTCGTTACGCAGGTGATCCTCGCGCGGGCGCTCGAGGCGACGCGTTACGGTGTGTACAGCTACCTGCTGGCGTGGGTCAACGTTGCCGTGCTGGTCGGGAAGCTCGAGTTCGACAACGTTGCCGTCCGTTTCGTCGGTGCCTACGACGGTCAGCGGCGCGACGGGTTGCTCCGCGGGTTCTTGCAGTACGGGTGGCGCGTCGTCGGCGGCACCGCGACGGCCGTGGCGATCGCCGTCGGCCTGGGGGCATGGCTGCTCCGGCCGCATTTGCACGCCGGGGTCGAAGGGGGCATCTGGCCCGCAGCGGTGTTGGTGCCGCTGAGCGCGCTATTGCTGTTCAGCAGCAGTGCACTCCAGGGCCTACGGCGAGTGCCACAGTCGCAACTGCCGCCGTTGGTGTTGCGACCCCTGCTGTTCGGGGTAGCGATCTTGCTCGCGTCGGGCATCGGGCTGGGGCTCGGCGTGGGAGCGGCCGTGGCACTCAACGCCGCGGCGACGGCGGTGTCGTTAGGGCTGAGCCTCTACCTGTTGCGCCGTGCCGTTCCAACCAGTGCCGTGGCCGCCGATCCCGCGTTCGACACGGCCCAGTGGATGCGCGCCGTCCGCGGCTTCATTGTGATCTCGGCGGCGCAGCTCATCCTGTCGCCGCAGGCGGACATTCTGGTCGTGGGGACCCTGCTCGGGCCGCACGACGCCGGCCTCTACAGCGTGGCCAGCCAGGTGGCCAGCCTGATCGGCGCGGGCGCCACCGCGGTCATCTTCGTGGTGCTCCCGGTCATATCGGGGCTCCACGCCCAGGGGCGGCGACCCGAGCTGCAGCACCTCGTCGTCCGCACCGTACAGGCATGCGCTGCCGTGAGCGTTCCGGTTTTCCTGCTGCTGTTCACCGCCGGTCACGTTCCGCTGCAGGCATATGGAGCCGCGTTCGTCGGTGCGTATCCCATTCTGGTCGTGCTGAGCGGTGTGACCCTGGTCGGCTCGATGTTTGGTGCGCTGTCGGGATACCTCCTGACCATGACCGGACACGAATGGGAGGCGAGTCGCGTGATCGTTGGCACGGCCCTGCTGAACCTCGTGCTTACGTTCGTGCTGACACCTCGGCTCGGCGCCGTGGGGGCGGCGTTGGCGACCGCCGCAGCCGCGCTGACACGGACCGAGTTGTTGCGACAGCGGGTGCGACGCTACCTCGGAGTGGCCGTGCTCCCATACCTCCCCGCTGAGCCGCGCGGAGCGGAGGGCACGTGACGCGCGTCGCGAGCTTCTTCCATCACCTCTTGTTGCGGTTCGCCGGCGCGGACTTCCTCGCGCCGGCGCTCCGCCCCCTCGGGCGCGGCCTGCTTGCGATCTTCACGCTCCACCGGTTTACGGACCCGGAGTACGACGTCGTGGGACACGACGCGGCTGCGCTGCGCGACCACTTGGCTTACCTCCGTCGCCATCGGTATCGGTTGCTCAGCTTGACGGACGTTCTCAAGCTCATCGAAGAGGGCGACAGTGACTCGAGGACGCCCGCCGTGGCCTTCACGGTGGATGACGGATATGCGGGCTTCGCCCGCATTGCCGCTCCGATCTTCGCTGAGTACGACTGTCCGGTGACGTTGTTCGTCCCGACGGGGTTCCTCGATGGACGGCTCTGGCTGTGGTGGGATCGCATCGCCTACCTGTTCAGCAACACACCCTGTTCCTCAGTCCTCTTCGGGCTGGGCTCCGAACGCCGCTCATATCGCTGGTCGACGCCGTGGGACCGCGACGTAGTGCGGCGCAACGTGGCAGACCTGCTCGAAGGCGTGGATGCACCTGAGCGCGAAGCGGCGATCGCCGACCTTTCCGAGCAGCTGGAGGTGGAGCTGCCCGCTAAGCCGCCGCCGGCATCCGCGCCGATCAGCTGGGACGATGTGCGTCGAACCGCAAAGCTCGGCGTCACGTTCGGTCCTCACTCGGTCACTCATCCGATTCTACCTCTCGCCACCGATGAGGTTTGCAACTGGGAGATCCAGGAGTCGTTCCGCCGGCTGCGCCAGGAGACGGACGCCTCCGTGCCCGTGTTCTGTTACCCGGCCGGCAAGGCCGGGCGACGGGAGTTCGAGGCCGCTCGGCGTGCGGGCCTCAGGGCGGCCGTGACGTCCACACCCGGTTACGCCTTGCCGCACGGTGCTGGGGATCCGAGCTCCCTGCATCGCTTCGCCTTGCCTCGCTTCTCTTGCCCCCACGACCGGTCGCACTTCGTGACGACCGTCGCTGGGGTCGTGAATCTCAAGTGGACCGTCCAGCGTTGGCGCGGGGGATCGCTGACCACCCGAGTGTGTGCGTGACCAAGCGGGATCGCGGTTATCGATGGGCGCGCTGATGCCGACCGTCCTGACGGTGCTTGGCACGCGGCCGGAAGGCATCAAGCTGGCCCCCGTGCTCAGAGAGCTCGAGACAGCTCCGGTGCGCTCCCGCTGCTGCGTGACGGGCCAGCACCGAGAGATGCTCAACCAGGTTCTTGACCTGTTTGGCATCGTGCCGGATCACGATCTGCGGATCATGACGGCAGACCAGACACCGGCGCGCGTCGCTGCCGCCACGCTCACCGGACTCGAAGCCGTGATCCGCTCAGAGCGGCCGGACTGGGTGCTGGTGCAAGGTGACACGACCACCGCGGCGGCCGCAGCCCTGGCCGCGTACTACGCCCGGGTCCGGGTGGGCCATGTGGAGGCCGGTCTGCGTACCCACGACAAGTGGCAACCCTTTCCCGAAGAGATCAACCGCCAGGTGGTTGGGGCGGTCGCCGACCTGCACTTTGCCCCGACCGGACGCGCACGGGATAACCTGTTGCGAGAGGGGGTACCCTCCGAGCACATCTTGGTGACCGGGAATACCGTGATCGATGCGCTGCATTGGGTCGCGGCGCAGCCCTGGGCGCCGACGGGGCTGGAAGAGGCGGCCCGCCACAAGCTCGGGGCGGCTCTCGCCGACAGCGCGCGCATCGTCTTGGTCACCGCCCACCGACGCGAGAACTTCGGGACGCCGCTCGAGGACATTTGCCACGCGCTGCGCGACCTCGCCTCCCGGTACGCTCATCGCGTACGCTTTGTCTACCCGGTCCACCGCAATCCCCATGTGTGGGAACCGGTGCACCGGCTGCTCGGCGATGTGAGCAACATCATACTGCTCCCTCCGCTGGACTATCTCTCACTGGTGCACCTGATGAAACGGGCATACCTCGTGCTGACCGACTCCGGAGGTCTGCAAGAGGAGGCACCGGGCTTGGGTGTGCCGGTCCTGGTGCTGCGAGAGGTCACCGAACGACCGGAAGGCGTCGATGCGCAGACCGTGAGAATCGTGGGGACCGAACGAGCCAAGGTGGTCGCCGAGACGATCCGACTGCTGGAAGACGGTGACGCATACGTGCGGATGGCGCGCGCCGTGAATCCCTACGGGGACGGACGGGCGGCCCCGCGCATTGTCGCTCGGTTGCTCCAGGACACGCCGAGCACGCCGACGGCCACACGGAGCGACGCGACGGGTCCGGCGGCGACCGCTCGATCCGTCACGGGGGTTCGGTGAGGGTCGCCGTCCTCAACCAGTGCGAGTATCCTCAGCGCTGGGAAGTCCTGACGGAGCGGGTGCGCTCCACGCTGATGGCGGTGGGACACGAAGTCTACGTTTTCTGCCCCCGCCTCGGCGCGTCCGCGGGTCGCGATGCCGCCGACTGGATCGTGCCGATGCTCAGACCGGGTCGTCATGTTGGCGTGTTCTCGAAGGTCCGGTCCGCCGCGCTGCCGTTCAATCCGTTCTGGGTGCTCTGGCTCCGGCAGCAGTTGCGCGCCTATCGGATCGACGTGCTCATCGTCAGAGACCTTCGCCTATCGCTCCCGGGGCTTCTCGCAGGTCGGCACTTGGGCATACCGGTCATTCTCTATCTGGTCGAGAACTACGCCGGGATGGTACGCGCATACGGGAAGCAGCGCATGGGGCATTGGATCCTCCGACAGCCGGAGGTCGTGCAGGCGTTGGAGTTCCGGTGCGCGCGCGGCGCGGACCGCGTGTGGGTCGTGGCCGAGGAGAATGCGGCCCGTTTGGCTCAGGCGGGGGTGAGCCCCGAGCGAATTCGGGTGATACACAACGTACCCGACTCCCACGTCCCGTTGCCGCACGTCACGCTCGGGCAGCCGACCCCATCTGCCCCTCTGCTCCTGGTCTTCGTCGGACAGGTCAGTCGGATGCGCTGCCTGGACCGCGTGCTCGAGGGTCTGGCGCGGCTTGATGACAAGCAGCGCGCGACAGTGAAGCTCCTCGTGGTGGGGGACGGAGAGGAGCTGCCGCACCTGCGCCGGCTCGCCGGCACGCTCGGGCTCGCCAACCAGGTCGAGTTCTTCGGATGGCAGCCCGTCAGCAAGATCGCGAAAACGCTGGCAGGCCAGCGCTGTGTCGGCATCGTCCCCCATCACGTCAACGAGCTCACCGACATGACGGTGCCGAACAAGCTCTTCGACTACATGGCCATGGGGCTGCCGGTGCTGGTCACGAGTGCGCGTCCGCTGCGTCGCATCGTGGAGGCGGAGCAATGCGGTTGGGCGGTCCTCGACACCGCCACCGACATGGCGCGAGGACTGCGGGTCATTCTCGAGACGCCGCTGGAGGAGCTCCGGGCCATGGGAAGGCGGGGGTTGAAGGCCGTCACCGATCGCTACAGCTGGGCGTCCTACGAGAAGCTGATGTGCCTCGATGTTACACAGCTCGGGAGCCGAAAGCGCCGCAAGCATCGCTCACGGCGTGCGGCGGCGTCGCTCGGCTAGGACATCGCGATACAGCTGCAAATGCGCCTCCACCCGTCGCTCGAGTGAGAAGGCGCGCACCGCTTCCCGCCGGGCCACGGCGGCCTCGGGCGAATCCCCGCGAGTCACCGCGCTCTCGATTGCCGCCGCGAGCGCCGTTGCGGATCCCGGAGCCACCAGCCGAGCGGCCGGTGACATGCCGACCACTTCCGGTATCGCCCCGACGGACGTCGCCACGACGGGAAGGTCGGCATGCATTGCCTCGAGCAGCGTGTTCGGCAACCCCTCACTGCGAGAGGGCAGAACCAGCAGGTCGAGGCGGCCATAGACGCCGTCCACGTTGCGCACATGTCCCAGGAACCGGACCGACGAGGCCAGGGCCAGGCGACGACACCGGGCCTCGAGATTGCCCCGCTCCGGGCCGTCCCCTGCGATGACCGCGGAGAACGCGACGCCCTTATGGGCCAGGATGGCGCAGGCATCGAGGAACAGGTCCACGCCCTTCTCCGGACTGAGACGGCCGACGACGCCGATGATGGGGCGTGGAAGACCGCCGACGAGCGCCGCAAGACGGTCGCCCTCCCACGGCTCGCTCTTGACCGTGGGGGCCAGAACCGCATTGTGGATGATCTGCACGCGGCGCCCCGAGGCGGCGAACACTCGGGCCTGCGCCTGCGCCATGACGACAATGCGGTCCCCCGCCCCGAGCAGCCGCCGGTCGACCCAATGGTAAAAGCGCGCCTTGAGGTCCTCACGCGTCGAGCCATGGAAGAAGCCTACCCAGGGCCACGGGCTGCCCAGCCTGCGCAGGAGATAGGCGACCGCGGTGGCTTTGTAGCCGTGGGTCTGCACGATGGACGGTCGCCACCGCCGCAGCAGATCTTGCACGTCGCGGGCCACACGCCAGTCCAGCGGCCCGCGGTCCTCCACCACGCAGTGCTCCACGCCGGCTCGATCGAGCTCCTGAGCAAACGCTACAGACGGCCGGCCGCGCCGCTGGAAAGCAACGATCAGGCAGGCAATGCCGGCGCGCTTCAGCGCGGCCGCGAGGGCCGTCAGCTGGCGGCCGGGACCGGAGAGCGCTTCCGAGCCGACCAGGGCGGCGACGCGTACCGGGGACGACGCGGATTCACCTGGAACGGCTCCCGAGGTCCCGAGGATCATCGCTCAGCGCTTCGGTTTGCCCACACGGACTGCCGTTGCCAACATGAGGGCCACCGTGTCCATGTCCTTGGCCTGGACCTTCCCGGCCGGGATCCGCAGGTTCGTGAGTTCCTCGAGTTTCAGCACGATATCGACCAGCGCCAGGGAGTCGATCAGGCCCGACGAAATCAGCGGCGTCGTCTCGTCGATTTGCGTATCTGGGCGCCGCAGGAGTTCTTGCCCGATGTACTCGATCATGCGGCGCCCATGGTCGGCGGTCATGTCAGGTCTCCGCAACGCGGAGCTCGGCATGCTCCGACAAGAGCTTTTCTCGCGTAGTCGACCGCGCCGGCTTTCCCGCCGTGCTTTTCACGATCCACCGCGGTGGCTTCAGATAGATCGGCCCGAGGCCGACGCGCAGTTCTGCACCAACCGCCGCGCGGAGTTCGCGATCGATCGCCGACGCGTTTCCCAGATCGTCTGCTTCGCGAACCTCGGCTACGATGACGATCTCCTCCGTCCCGAGGCCGGGGTTGTACCGGCCGAACGCCACGACCCTGCCGTCGTAGATCGCCGGGTGAGCGGACACGATCTCTTCGACATCCTGGGGAGAGATGTTCTCACCGGCCACGATGATCAGGTCCTTCTTCCTGCCGATCACGTACAGCTCGTCGTCCAGTAGACATCCCAGATCCCCGGACCAGTACCAGCCATCCTTCAGGGTCTGGGCCGTCAGGTCCGGACGGTTGTAGTAGCCGTCGAGCATCGAATCGCCCCGAATGAGGATCTGGCCAACCCCGCCGGGGCCCAATTCCGCACCGTCGTCGGAAACGATTCGCACCTCCGTGTTCGGGAGCAGGCCCCCGGACGAGACCAGGCAGGTAGCGCCGGGGGCGGTGTGCCGCACCGGTTGGGCACAGCGCCGCTTGCGTAGCACTTCGGCATCGACCCAGGTGCGACGTGGACCCGGTCCGGTCACATCGGACTGTGTCACCGCGAACACCGTCTCGGCCATGGCGTAGGAGCTCTGAAGCACGTTGGACCGGAGACCGGCGCCGGCATACGCCGCCAGGAATTCGTCCATGCTGGAGGCACGGACCGGCTCGGAGCAGTTGATGAGCGCCCGGAGGGACGACAGATCCAGCCCGAGGCGATCTTCCGGCCGCACGCGTCGTGCCAGGAACTGCAATGTGAAGTTCGGAATCCATGCCAACGAGCACCGGTACGTCGAGATGAGTTGGAGCATCGTGGCCGGCTGCATCACCCAGTCAGTAGGCGATTGCATGACCACGGGAACGTGACACGCGAGGGGGAGCATGAAGCAAGCTACCAGACCCATGTCATGGTACAGCGGCAACCAACTGTAGATGCGGTCCTCGGCGTCAAGACGAATGACCTGTGCGAGATGGTTGAGCTGGGTCAGCACCGCCGCATGGGACAGCGCCACCCCCTTCTGGAGCCCGGTCGTGCCTGCAGAGTGCTGGATGAACGCCAACCGGTCGGGATCGATCGCGGGCGGCGCATCGGCCAGCGCCGCCGACCCCACGGTATCGTCGCACCGGACTACGCGCACGTCGCGGTCGCCGCTCAGGTCGTGCAATAACTCATCCGGAAACTCCGGGGCGACCAGAATCAAACGCGCCTTCAAGTTGGCGGAGACGCCCCTCAGCCCAAAGCGGTACTTTGCCGGCTCCACCTTGAAGTTCGGATACGCTAGGATCGCCGGAACGGCCCCCAATAACATCGCGCCCACGAACGCCGCCATCAGCGGCACGCCTTGGGGCATAATGAGTACGACCGTGTCACCGGACTGCACGCCGTGGGATGCGAGGAATCCAGACTGCAGGACCGCCTGCCGCGTGAATTCTCCAAACGTGACGGTCTCGACGTCGTCCTCACCTCGCCACATCGTGACGAACGGCTTGTCGGGTGGCGCGGCGAACAGCGCCGCGGGCAGCGTCCGGAAGCGAAGCGGCAGCATGGACTCCTCAGTTACGCCGCGGTAATCGAGCATCGATCAGAGGCCGCAGGCCGTCGGCCAGGCGCGTGGCCATGACCTCGGCACCCATCGACGTGAAATGCGAAAAGTCACCAAAGTACTCGCGTCCGCGCGGCAGTTCACGGGCGGCATCGATCAATGAGACGTGCTCCTGAGCCGCAACGTCGCGGATCGCGCCATTCATGCGTTGTTCCATGTCGAGAAACCCGTTTTCGTCGAGCATGGGATAGAACTTGCGCCAGGCCACCAGGAGCTCGTGGTCTTCGCCCGACAGCTCCTTGCCGAACGCGGTCGCGTGCGTGACCAAGACGGGCTCCACGCCACGCGCGCGCAGGGCGGCGACGAGCCGCAGCAGATCCTGCCGAAACCGACGCACGTTTTCGTCGGGCACCCGATTCATCACGGGGTAGCGATTCCTGGCAATGTCTCTCGCAATCGCGAGGCGGCGGAGCTCTGTCTGGACGGCCGATGGTAACCCCTGCTTCAGGAGGTTGCGCAGCCGCTCCATGATCCGCCACTCGAACCGCCCACTCGCCGGCCCCGGATCGGGTGGCGCAGCCCCGCTCGAGACCGGCTCCTCCTGGACCCAGGGCAACCACGTGTACGTCGCTCCGGACGGATAGATGATGGCGAGCGAGGGATGCACTTGTTCGACGATTTCGGGTACCCGCAGCGTGGCGACCGCCAGCGGCTGTCCCACGACGGCGACGTTCTCGACTTGGAACACATCGGCGCCGGCCCAGGCATTCAGGGCGTGCTCCAGCAAGCGAGGGTATTCGTGCCCCTCGGCTTCATACAAGCCGAAGGTCTCGGACGCTCCGATACACACGATTCGTACCGATCCGGGCCGGAGTTCGGGGCCTCGATAGCCGAGACTGTTCAAGCGCCATTTTTGAAACCGGGCCCCCGGGCGGCCACGCAAGCCGATCCGATCCCGCATGAAGAGATTCTCACTGCTGTACCGCCCCAAGAATGGCGCTCCGTACATCAGGGCATCATCCACCCTGGCGCACAGTTCGAGGACGCCGACGACGATCACCGGTCCCCACACACACCGCGCGAGAAGTGACGAATACTTCATCAGAATTGAAAGTAAATGAACGCTTGTGTTGCAGCCGCATGCAGCAGCCCGGCATAAGTCGCCACGCTGTAAAGCGCCGCCCGAACGCCGAACGACACGGTGAGCGGAGCACGCCGCCGCCGGTACCATGAAATCGCCCCGACCGTCCCGAAGTAACCGAGTACGCACGCGCAGACTGCCATATACAGGCTCGATGGCAACAGGGGCCTGACATACTGGCTCGGTGTGACGACCACGCGCCACATCGTGAGCGCTTGGGAGACACTATTGGCCCGGAACAAGATCCAGCCGAGGCAGATAGCGCCGAACGTGATCAGCCACGACAGAAGCGCGGTCGCGGAGCCCGGCGCCGTCCAGCGGAATCGACGCTGCAGCCCCTGCACCTTGCGATGCAGGACGAGCAGCAGCCCTTGATAGGCGCCCCAGGCCGCGAACAGGACGCTCCCCTTGTGCCACAATCCGAATGCGATCATTGACACCATGAGCGCGACACTGCGCCACCACATTTCGCGGCGAAGCATGGCGAAAGGCAGAAATACGTAGTCACGAATCCAGGAGGAAAGGGACATGTGCCAGCGCGTCCAGAATTCCGAGGGCGTGGTCGCGAGGTACGGACGGTCGAAATTCTCCTCCAGGCGGATGCCAAACAGGCGAGCCGCGCCGATCACCATGTGCGAATAACCGGCGAAATTGAAAAACAGCTGGAACCCATATCCGATCGCGGCAACCCAGACATCGAGTCCGGTCCACGGCCGCGACAGACTATCGAACGCCGCGTCCACGCCGTGCCCGGGACGCAGGCCGGTGGCCAGGACTTGGCCCAGCGCGCCCATCCACAGCCCGATACAGATCCGGTCCAGTCCACGGCCGACATCCTCGCCGGAGGGTGTGGGCCAATCGCGAAATTGCGGAAGCAAGGTAGACAGGCGACATATCGGACCCGACAACACCGTCGGCCAGAACGCCATGTACAGGAGCCATTCCGACAGGGATGGCTTCGGCGCCGTGCCTTGGTACACATCGAACAGGTACGAGAGTGCCTGAAACGTCCAGAACGAAATCCCCACTGGGAGCCCGATGGCAGCGACGGCAGTGGCGACCGACGCGTCGGGCAACAGGGGCAGAATCGTCGGCACGTATTTGAACGTGCCGAGGAGTGCAAGATTGCAGACGACGCCCCCCGCGAGTATCGCTCCAGACGGCCGTCGCGAGAGGGCGACGCCGAACGCGTAGTTCAGCAATGAGCTGAAGACGAGGAGGCCAAGGAAGAGCAGACCCCAACTCGCGTACAACACGTAGCTCGTGCCGAGCATCAGCGCGCGGCGTACGCGGGCGTTCTTCAGACGCCAGGAAACCACCCACGCCACGACGGCAACGACGACGTACAGTAGCGCGTGGCTGCTCATCCCCCCTGTCCTTCCCTGGTGACGTCGCGCTTATCTCTGCCAGACATCCCAGCGACCTCTCAAGCCGTTGAACGTCGCGACCAGCACCGCGGCCTGCAGCAAGCACGCTTGCGCGACCATGGCACGGAACGCCTTCGCGCGGACGGCGCCCAGACCCAGGACGCACAGCACCGCCACGGCAGCGGGACTTGCCCGCATAGCCCACGGCCCGGTCAGGAACGGCCACGCGGTGACGAGACACCACGCGCCAATCACGAGCGCACAATACGGAGTGAGGAAACGCAACAGCTTGTGGAACAGGAATTCCGTCCAGAGAGGGTTGCGAAGCGGGTTGAGAAGGGCGGGCAGCCAGGCACAGAGTTGAATCACCCCGGTCAGCGTGCGCGTCTTGCGGCGATACTCCTCCGACGGGCTCGGCAGCCGCGTCTCCCACGCCCGGGCACCCGTCACGAACCCCACCCGATATCCTCGTAGCACGATCTGCATCGGTGTGTACAGATCGTCCAGCAGCAGGCCCGCAGGCAGCGGCGTCCATAGAGACTTCCGAATCGCGTAGATCGCACCCGTCACCCCCACGGAGGAGCCGACCTCCGCTTCGCATTGCCTGAGCCAGCGCTCCAGGTGCCAATACAGCGCGGCCAGCGACGCAGCGCTACCCGACGCCAGCTCGAGACGTCCCGAGACCGCGCCCGTGCCCGCCTCGCGCAGCGCCTCCACCAGGGCGCCGATGGCCGTCGGATGGAAGCGCTGACTGGTATCGGTGAACACGATGACGTCGCCCGAGGCCGCCCTGACTGCGGCGTTCAACGTCGCGGCCTTGCCACCCGGCTCATCCCCGCGCACGTAGCGCACCGTCCCGGGGATCGGGAAGACGCTCTCAACGAGCTCCGGTCCGCTCTTCGCGTCGAACGCGACCACTACTTCCAACTGCGCCGGCGCGGTGGTAGCCCGCAGGCAATCCTCCACGCGAGCCCGCACCGCGGCAGGGTCGTCGCGGGTCGCGACTACTATGGAGACGGCACCCGCCACCGCTTCGGAACGCGAACCGACGGGTCGCCGCCGCCGTCGAGCCCAGCCGGCCCGCGCGCCCATGACCAGCGGGTAGAGCAACCAGACGGCTACCAGCGTGACCATCGAGACGCCGGCTCCCACATCGAGTGCCGTCACCAGACACCCATCACGCGGTCTGCCGCAAGGCCGCCGGCGCCCGCCCACGAGCGACCGTCCTGGAGCCGTCCGCCATCCACGTCCACGTGCGCCGCAAACCCGCCTCCAGCGAGATGCGCGGTTTGTAACCCAGGATCCGCTCCGCGCGATCGAGACTCGCGAGCGAGTCGCGTACGTCCCCCGAACGGGGAGGCTGGTGCACGAAGTCCACCTGGTGACCCGCGACGCTACCGATCAGGCCGATCAGGCCGAGCAGCGAGGTTCTCGCCCCGGCGCCGACGTTCACGGGCCAGCCGCTCGCCCTGGGTCCGGGCGCCGAGGCCGCGAGCAGATTCGCGTCGACCACGTTGTCGACGTAGGTGAAGTCCCGAGTCTGGTGGCCGTCTCCGTACAGAACCGCTTGACGCCCGTCGAGTGCGGCCTGGAAGAACTTCGGGATGACTGCCGCGTAGGCGGAGTGGGGACTCTGGCGGGGGCCGAACACGTTGAAGTAGCGGAGCGCCACACCTTCGATCAGTCCACCGCGAGCGAACGCCAGCACGTACTGCTCGCCCGCCAGTTTCGACGCGGCGTACGGAGAACGTGGTAGCGGCTCGACCGACTCCGTCTTGGGGAGCACCGGCGTGTCCCCGTACACCGAGCTGGAGCTCGAGTACACGACGCGTGGGACCTTGGCCTCCACGCACGCCTCCAGCAGCCGCATGGTCGCGTTGACGTTGGCCGCGTGAGACGCCCAGGGGTCCTTGAGCGATCGTGGGACGCTGGGCAGTGCGGCGACGTGAAAGACGACCTCGATTCCCGCCACTGCACGGCGACATATCTCCACTTCGCAGAGATCGCCGCGCAGAAACTCGATGTCGTTTTCGACGCCCGCCAGATTGGCCTCGTCGCCGGTGCTGAGATTGTCTACCACGCGGACTGCGTGTCCGAGAGCAACGAGTCGTTCGACGAGATGCGAACCGATGAAGCCCGCCCCTCCGGTCACTAAGCACTTGGACTGCCGCGTTGCGAGCATGGCACTCCTCTAGGTCAGGGGAACTGGTCGCGACACCCCGTGCAGGACGCGGACCGGATGATTGCCCAGCCCCGGGAATTGCAAGGCTGGCGCCGTCGCTGCCGTGAGCTCCGGGCTTAGCTATAAGTCGTGCTGAGGCAATGACATATCGGGGGAACCGCGATTACCCGGGAGACCGTCGGAGTCTGCAGTGTGGCGTGGCCGCTATAGCGGCCACGCGCAGCCGCGGGCTACCCCTGTTACGGCCGAGAGCTGGAGCCCGATGACGCTGTCAGCGCGCGCGCCAACTCCCCGACGCAGCGCGCGATCCGCGCGTAAGCCCGGTCACACACCTCCGGGTCCTGCTCGACGGGGTCTTCGATCGCGCGCGACGTGACGGGCATCGGATCCAGATCGCCGAGCAGGAGCACATCCCGCGCGGCGCGTCCGAACCGCTCGCAAATGGTGCGGCGCTGCAGCTCCTCCATCACGACGATGAGGTCGGCGGCACGCGCCACAGGAGCGACTAAGAGCTGAGAGGTGTGTCCGGCGAGATCGATCCCGTGACGCGCGGCGGCGGCGACGGCGTGGGGCGGCGATGGCCGACCGTGCGCCGCGAACCCCGCCGACTCCACGCGCATGCTTCCCGCGCCTCGGACGTTGAGTTCGCGCTGTAATACCGCCGCGGCAAACGGGCTGCGGAAGATGTTGCCGTTGCACAACACGAGCACGGACGCAGGCGGCCGCCGCGCCCTCAGTGCGCCGAGCGCGGCGCGGCGGCGGGAGCGGTGCAGGAGGCGGTCGGGCATACGACGCAGTCGTTCCAGAAGCCCGGCACTCCAGCTCCGTCGCGGCGGGACGCTACGGCCCGCGGCACCGAACGGCCGAGCCGCAGGGGAGTGCGACGGGACCCGCGTGGGCTGGTCGTCGGGCGTGGCGCGGCGGTCGCGCAAGGGGATCACGCGGCTCGCCCGCCGCCGCGATTGCGTGTCGCTGCGAGGAAGCGGACGATCGCCGCGACCGACCTGATGTTCCGTTCCGCAATCTCGTCCTCTACCAGGTTGTCGGGACGCATGCAGGGAAGTTCTCACCGAAGTAGGGTGGCGTGCAATCGGGGGAAACCGAGTCTCCGTCTGGCGTGCATCGCGGAATGCAAAGTTCGAGCCCCCGTCCCGTCACGAGGAAACACGTGTTGCTCCTATGCCACGATCGTGCAGGCGCCCTACGCCTCCGGGAGCCGTGGCCGGATTCCTGCAACGGGCAAGCCTCGGGCCGAACCGAATAGGAAAGAGCGATGCGATACCTGGTTACCGGCGGGGCCGGCTTCATCGGCTCCCACCTGGTGGAGCACCTGGTCGCCGCCGGGCACGACGTGGTGCTCCTGGACGACTTCTCGACGGGGCGGCGGGAGAACTTCGCCGCCGTCGCAGACCGCGTCCGGCTCATTGAGGGTAGCATCACGGATGCCGCTTTGTGCCGGCGTGCGATGGCGGACGTGGACTGCGTCCTGCACCAGGCCGCCGCCACGTCCGTTGCGCGATCCGTGGATGAGCCCCTGGCCACGCACGCCGTGAACGCGACGGGGACGCTCAACGTCCTGCTCGCCGCCCGGGACGCCCGAGTGCGGCGGGTCGTTTACGCCGGCTCCACGTCAGCCTATGGGAATCCCGTGACCCTCCCGAGCTCCGAGGATCACGTCACGCGCCCCTTGTCGCCGTATGCCGCGTCCAAGCTCGCGGGCGAGCAATATTGCTCGGCGTTCCAGATGGCCTACGGGCTCGAAACCGTCGTCCTGCGGTACTTCAATGTCTTCGGGCCACGCCAGGATCCGACCTCGCAGTACGCGGCCGTCGTGCCGCAGTTCGTCGCCGCGGCCCTGCAGGCCGAGCCGCCGACGATCTATGGTGACGGCAACCAGACCCGTGATTTCGTCTACGTCGCGAACGTGGCGCACGCAAACGTGCTCGCCGCGCGCGCGCCGGCGGCGCGGGTCGCCGGCCAGGTGTTCAACGTCGGGGGCGCGCAGAGTGTGAGCATTAACGATCTGTGGGATCGAATCCAAACACTGACGGGCGCGCCGGTTTTGCCGAGGCACGAGCAGGGGCGGCCCGGTGAAGTCCGGAACTCGCTAGCGTCGATCGACAAGGCACGCGAGCTCGTGGGTTACGAACCGGTGATCGATTTCGACCAGGGCCTGCAGCAGACCGTCGCGTACTACCGTGCGCACCGCCGGGAGCGGCGGCGTGTGCGAGCGGCCTGACTTCTCTCCGCCGGTCAGCCTGCCGCCACACGGTCCAGCATCTCGCGCAACTCGTCCAGACTGAAAGGCTTCCGCAGAACCGGCCGGTCGGCGCGCTCCAGCGCGTCGCGGGTCTGCGTCGAGATCGAATCCCCCGTCGTAAACACGATGCGCTGCTCGAGCCCTTGACCCGCGGTCCGCAAGTGATCGAACAGGTCGAACCCCGTGTGCGCTTCGTCCAGGTGCACGTCCACCAGTAAGGCATCGTAGCGCGCGCCCGGTTGGGCGAGACGCTCGGTCGCGTCCGCGAACCGGCCCACCGTCGTCACGTCATGGCCGAGCCGCTTGGCGAGCAGCGCCATGGCGCGGCGCACCGCCTCTTCGTCTTCCACGACCAGCAGGGAGAGCCGCCGCACCGCCGGCCGGCCGCCGCCCCGCGCCGCCGCGTCGGGACTGCCTGCGTCCACCGGGAGCTCGAAGGAAAGCCGCGCCCCGCCCCCTTCGATGTTCTGCATCCACATGCGACCGCCCATCCCCCGCACCAGTCCGAAGCTGATCGCCAGACCAAGCCCGGTGCCGTGCTCCGCTTTGGTCGAGAAAAACGGCTCGAACACGCGGTCGATGATCTCGGGCGGGACGCCGGGGCCCGTGTCGTCGACCGTCACCAGGACGTGGTGGTCGGTCGAGCGACCCGCGATCACAATCTGACCGGCGCGGCCCGTGCTCTCGATCGCCTGCCGGGCGTTCACCACCGCGTTGAGCATCACCTGCTGCAGCTCCTGCGGGTCGCCCGCCACGGCGGGCACGTCGTTCGGGACGGACACCGTGGTCCGAATGCGCGCTTTCTTGAGCGCGCTGCGCTGCAGCGCAAGCACGCGCTCGGCGATCTCCCCGAGATCCACGGCGGTCTGCATCCGCGGCCGCTGGCGGGCGAAATCGAGCAACGTCTGGACGATGCGACCGGCCCGCATCGCCTCGCTCCGGATCACCTCGGCGCTCTCCTGGAGATCGGCCTGATGAGGGTCCAGCGCGAGCGCTTCCCCGAAGGCGGCGATCGCGGCCAGCGGATTGTTGAGCTCGTGCGCCACACCCGACACCAGGGCTCCGAGCTGCGACAGCCGGTCGGCCTGGAGCAGCCGTTGCTGTAAGAGAATCTCGCGCGACACGTCCAGGGCCAGGAACATGAGCTTCGGCGCCGCGCGTACTGGATCCACGTTCACCACGACGGCCCGCACCTCCCGCGCCGGCTCACCGGCGAATTCGAAAGAGAGCGCCACGTCCTGCCGCCGCGTGACGGCGTGGCGCAGCGCAGCGGCCAGCATGCCCTGCTGCGACGCGGGGGTCCACTCCGCCAGCACACGGCCGCGCAGCGCCGCCGCGTCCGCCCCGCCCAACAGCTTCGCTCCCTCAGGGTTCGCATCGAGGATCTGACCGTCCGGCGTGAGCACCAAGGCGGGCGTGGGCAGCGAGGTGAACAATTGCAGATACAGCCGGCGCTCGGCCTCGAGCGCGCTCAACAGCTGCGCCGCCCGGGACTCGGGCGCGAGCTCCTCGTGCACCGGCCGGAAGGTCAGGGTGAGATGATCCGCCGGCCCGCGGGGGACTCGGGTCTCCAGCACGATCCCCG
>Ga0137403_10002867_pt1 | contig 20887 bp, 27 predicted proteins | sample CZOMad2_1_16fung_FD_122057 | JGI IMG/M metagenome (GOLD analysis project Ga0137403, IMG submission 122057) | Vadose zone soil fungal communities from Angelo Coast Range Reserve, California, USA - CZOMad2_1_16fungal (Hybrid Assembly) | ecosystem: Environmental > Terrestrial > Soil > Vadose zone...
CACGCGGGAGACAGCCAAACAGCAAGCGGCCCAGGCTGGCAGGAACTAAGAATTCGCGAAAGAGATCATACACTACCGGTGTTTCACATGAGTTGATCTCTGATTCAGACGGCTTGTAGGGGGCCACTGGCATGATGCGACAGCCATTCGCGGACAATGACACGGTCCATGTGTTCGTTAGAGCAGAGGGCGAATCCCTCACTGGATCACCTCGTCGACCTGGCGGAGGAGCGCCGGCGGGATGGTGAGGCCAAGCTCTTTCGCCGTCTTGAGGTTGATGACCAGCCCGAATTTCGTCCCCTGCTCCACCGGCAGGTCGGCAGGCTTAGCTCCCTTCAGAATCTTGTCGACGTATGCGGCAACGCGCCGGGGACTCCCGATCTCTACAGAGGACATTAGGCCGCCCTGCTGAACAAAAGGATGACTGCTACCGATCGCCGGCAGCCGACTCTCGGCTACGAGGCGCAAGAGCCTGGGGCGGTGGCTCCCCAAAAATCGGAGCGGGCACCACCAGGAGAGCTCCCGCGCGCTCGCGTGTCATGGCGGCGAACGCGCCCTCTAAGTCGTCGGGATGTTGTACGTGCAGCAGTTGCAATTCCACCCCCAACGCGCAGGCCGCGCCCTGTAACACGTCGATTGAGGATCGAGGTAACTCCTCGACGTCATGACGTCATGACGCGATCATCGAAGCAACCCCGGCTCCTGGAATGGCATGGATCACGCTGGGAGCGCGAGGCGTCAGCCAGAATCCTCACTGGCGCGCTAGTCAGCATACTCCAGCGTGTGGTCGTGCGCCCGCACCAGCACTGACGCGGTCGCCTCGGCCAGCGGGATCAGCAGCGTCGAGCCATCCGCGAAATCCAGGGCCAGCTCAGTGCCCTGTTGCCGCACCTTCGCGATCGTGCCGCCAGTGGCGGCGCTCGCGGCTGTCCCGGCCGTTTTGACCGTCATCATCGAGCCATCATCAAACGCGATGATCAGCCGGTGATCCTGGTGTTGCGTGCCCGTGACGGTGCGGCCGTGGAGCACCGCCGTGAGCTTATGGTTGCTGGTCATGTCGTCTCCTCCCACGACGTGAGGCCCCTCGCCGTCGGGAACCGTTACTCCGCGCGGCGTTTGCGTGACCGTGCGGGGGTCTGGGCGAGGGGTCGATCGGTGTGGAAATATGCTTGATAGGCGGCAATCCAGTCGGTGGCGATGTCCCGCTGCGCCGTGTCGAGGGGTAACTGCCCCGCACAGACCAGCCGGTGCAACTCGTTTTCTAAGCGGTCTTTGACGTGCGCGTTCCAGGGCTGCGTCTGGTAGGACTGGGGCCACAGGTTCGTCAGGGCATTGCTGCCCCCTAATTCTAACGGGATCAGATGGTCGATCTCATATGCACGCGGGGCATGGGTCTGGATGCCGTAGGCCGCATAGACCTGCCGCTTGACGGAGTCCGGGACATCGCGCACCTTCTTCGTATAGCCGGGTACACAAATATCGGCGGTGGTCACCTCCAGGGTCGCGCCTGGCGTGAGCTGGGGATCGGGCCTGAGGGGCGGGCCACCGCTCGCCGTCGTCCCCAGCACGACCAGCGCGAAGGGTGACGACGCGCATCACCCACGCCGCACATTGGCTCCCATGGATGGCCTACAAGGCCCTCTTGACAGAGTGGCGTCCGCCGTGACGATCACGCACCTGTGTGGTCTCCTCCGATGGTCCCGCCAGTCACCGACGAGGATCAGGACGGCGAGGTGTGCAATGGCTTCCCGCCTTCACCCACCGCTCCCCCGCTAACGGCCGCTCCGGAGCACGCGGCTCGACCACGCGGCCACGAGCGTCCCGCTGGCGCACGACGCCGCGACCGCTCTCGACCCTGTCAGGGCCTCCTCTGGGGCTGCCCTCGCCTACGTGTACGCTGAGGGAATGTGATGGCCTTGTTGCCTCTTCTCCGCGTAGCGCCGCCTCAGGCGCTCGTTGGTCCCGGGATCCACCGCCAGGGAGTGGGTGCCCACGATGTGGATGCCGGCCGCCTGCAAGCCCTCGACTTTCTGGGGGTTATTGGTCAGGAGCGTGATCGAGTGGACCCCCAGATCCCGCAAGATCTCCGCCGCGCTCGTATACTGGCGGGCATCGGCCGCATAGCCGAGTCGGCGGTAGGCCTCGGTTTGGGACCACCCCTGGGCTTGCAGCACCCGGCTGCGCATGAGGGCCAGATGCCCGTGGCCTCTGCCTTCTTGATCGAGCCAGATGATGAGGCCGCAGCCGTGTTGCGCGATCACCGCTTGGGCGAGCGCCATTTGCTCGCGGCAATCACAGTCCAGACTGTTGAAGACATGGGCGGCCAGACACTGCGAGTGCACGCGACAGAAGATATCCTGCCCCTGCTCGACCGGGCCCATCACCAAGGCGATGCTCTCCTGGTGCCCGTCGTCATAGAGGAGCTCCCGAAACGTGCCGAACAGGGTGTGCAACGGTCCTTCCGCCAGACGGATGATCATGTCGTCCTCCCCCATCGCTGTCGCGTGCCATGCCTCGGCACAGCTCCGGTTCACGCATGGTTCGTGACCCGAATGATTCAGGACTCCACAGCCGTCGTGTCAGGATTGCCTTGAGACACGCTCGCGTCCGCCGAGAGATCCCCCCGCTCGAGGAGTTCATCCATTTTGAGCTTCACCAGCACCTCGTACCCGAGGCGTGTGCGGGCCACCCCTTCCGTGGTGAGGGCCTCCTCGGCGCGATGTCTCAGGGTCGCAAATGCCTCTTCGGACAGCGCGGCGCGGATCTCGGCCACGTGCTGTCGTCTCTCCTGTTCCTCACGCTCGCGGCGATACTGCGTGTCGACTCGCAGGTCCGCCTCCCGTTTGGCCTGTTCGGCTTCCGCATACCCTTCCCACGCCGCCAACGCTTGCGGGAGAAAGTTCTTGGTCCCCCCGAACGTCTGGATGGGGAAGTCGACCGCTTTCGCGGCCAGGAGCGCGTGGTGCACGATGAACGCGGAGCGCTCCGGCCCGTAGGTCGTCAAATAATCCTGAGCCAGGGCTTCTTCCTTGGGTGCCGGCTGATAGGCGAGGTCGGGTTGGCCGGTGAGCTGGGCATAGAAGCCGAGCACCAGTTGGGTGGCCGCTCCGTCGTCGGCCTCGGAGTGGCCATTGATTCCCGCCTTCCCATCCGCAAAGTCGTAGATCACCTTCTCTTCTCCCTCTCGGGTCAGATCGTAGGTCACGTTGGTGAGATACCCGTGGCGGAGAAGTTCCTCGTGCGCCCGGGCCAGCTTCTGCTTGACCTGGGAGGGATAAGCGTACGTCAGGGGGAGCTTGCTGGCCATCCGCATGACCGCTTCCTCGTACCGACTCTTCTTGTAGCGGTTTTTATCCAGATAGCGGAAGAGCCGTTTGCTGATGGGAAGGGCGAGGTTGTAGTAGATGCCGAGGTTGAGATCCTTGATGTAGTTGGCGACCGCGACACTCTGGTGGAAAAATGCGCTCATCTCCACGAAGCTGAGGTGCGGCGAGGCGGCCCGGCCCTTGCGCTCCTGGTAGAGCTTGTAGCGGTCGAACAGGTGGAACGCCTCGCTCACCCAGGACTTCGCAAGGTTGTCGTAGAAACAATTCGTCGCCACGATGGTGGTGCTGGTGAGTCGGTTGAGGGAGTCCCGCATGCGGTCGTACTCGCGCTTGGAGAGTGTTTTCTGCATGATCTGGCAGAGCTTGTAGAGGCTGAAGTGGATCTTCTTGCCTTGGGGCTTTTGCTCCTTGTAGCAGTAGAGGAGGGCGATGAGGACGTCGTCGTCGTAGGGCGTCGGGAGACCGTATTTGTCGGAGCCGAGGACCGACCAGCTCTGCTTGATGACGGTTCCCTGGTGATCGGTGATCCGCTGGGTGAAGCTGTAGGTCTTGCGGTGACGCGGAACGCGGTGCGTGAGGATCGAGAGTGGGTACTCCGCGAGATTCATTTCATCTTTGCCAAGGACGATGGGGGTGAGGAGTCCAACCTGGGATTCCGGCTCCTTCATGCGTGAAGCTCTCCCACACGCGGTGTGTGTTAAAAGAGTTAACAAAGACTTATTACAAGAGTTACGGTTGAGGGAAGCCAGGACTGGCAAGACTTGCAGGGCATTTTTTTACTCAGGAACACAATAATCCTTACTCAGGAACACAATATTCTCTTACCTAGGAACACAATAATCCTTACTCAGGAACACAATAATCCCGCGGCCCCTCTTACTCAGGAACACAATATTCGGCGGAAGACCCCCCTCTCGGGGCAAACACCGCATGATTCCTAAGGAAACAGCACCCATCACCTGGGTACTCCTCGCCACTCTCTTACTCAGGAACACAATATTCTTTTGAGGCCATCTTCTTGCGCATCCGCTCGACACTATACGCATAAGTAACACGTCATAAAAGCGTAACTCTTGTGTAAGAAGTATGCACCTATTATGGCCTAATAACTCTGCGGCATTTTCTCGAGATCGACGGTCTGCAAGGCGTAGCGGATGATTTGCGACTTGCTGACCCGACGATACCCCCGCTTCCGGAGGGTGCGAACCATCTCGTTGAGGAGTTCGATATCATCAGGAAACAGGGAAATATTGACCCGCCGAAACCCCGCGTCTTCCTCTTCGTCCACGGGCGGAAGCCGGGGCTCGGCCTCTGCCGTCTCCTCGCTCTTGCGGTAGAAATGCTGCCGCATGATCGCTTCGGGCGACTGGATCTCGCCAAGCACATCATCGCCCAGTGCCGGTTTTTTCGTCATGGTGCCGTACCTCGTCGGCTAAACGTTGGTAATCCTGCGCCCCATACGAGTGGGGGTCATACTCGAAAATGCTCTGCTTGTGCGAGGGCGCCTCGCGGAGCTTCGTGTTGACCCGGATCGGGCTGAGCACCCGCGCACCGAAGTATTCTTTCAGAGTCATGAGGACCTCGCGGGAGATCCGATTGCGGACGTCGTAGAAGGTCGGGACGATGCCCGAGATAAAGACCGGGTGCTCGAGAACCTCGTTGATCATCTTGATGGTGTTGAGGATCTGTTTGACCCCGATGAGCGCTAGGTAATCCATGCTGATGGGAACGAGCACCTCCTCCGCGTAGGTCAGGGCGTTCTGGCTGAGCAGAGAGAGCGAGGGCGGGCAATCCAGGAGGATACAGTCGTACGACTGGATGCCACGCATCCGGCGCTTCAGCAGCGTTTCCCGTCCGGGCTCGCCGGTCATGATCAGTTCCGCGCTGGCGACGGTCTCGTTGCTTGAAATGAGGTCGAGATGCGAGCGCACGTTCACCGTGCACGCGTGTGGGTCCGCTCCGTCGACGAGGAGATGATACAGGCCTCGCTCGCCCTCGATCCCGAAGCTGACGCCGAGATTGCCCTGGGCGTCGAGGTCGACGAGCAGCGTCCGGAGCCCGCTCTGCGCGAGGGCGAAGCCGAGATTGACGACCGTGGTCGTCTTGCCCGTCCCGCCTTTTTGATTCATCACCGCGATGATCCGCACGACACTTCTCCACGAAAGACGCAAGAGTTGCGTAAGAAATGCCTCGTCACTGCGCAAATGTCAATTATTTTCTCAGATACACTTGTTTCATAAGCATATTTATAGTCGTAATGGATGTCGAAGAAGAGTAGATATTACGTAAGAGTGGCGCTATACTTGCGCAAGAGATACGCAGGCTTACCGCACGTGCCGGAGCCGGAAGCCTGATGGACTCGCCAATGAGGCGAAATCGAGACGGACGAGTTGGGGCATGGGGGCAAAGGCAGTGATGGAGGGCAGAGGGGCTCCTTCATCGATTGAGCATATACTGGCTCAATATGACTCTTTCATTAGCAAAAACAATAACTTGCAGGTCATGATGACATGGGTGTATGATGTCGGCACGACCGAAAGGAGGTGATCGCATGCGTCGCCAAGCCACGTGGAGATTTTATCGACCTGCATCCGGGTCTTCTCGGCCTACAAAAAAGGTGTGCGTGCGGCCAAGGCGTTCGTGCAGGTCCGGGAGCAAAATGCTCGCGAAATCGTGAAGCGGTTGTACCCGCGGTCTGAGTCGTCAGCGGCATAGCAGGCTAAGAGCGGCCGCCCTTAGCGTGCGCCAGAAGGGGGCATCATGAAGGACCTCGACCCCACCACCCTCATCCTCTGGGTGTTCGGCCTCCTGGCGGTGGGCTGGTTCGTCTTCGCTGCCGTCATGCTGTGGCGCTCGCGCCAGCAGGATCGGCGCTGGCGGCACGAAACGCGCGTGCAGCAACGCATCTCCCAGCTCTTGGCGCAGGAATACGAGCTGCTGCTGACCACCGAAGAGCGCCAACGCCGGGAGGCCCAGCGCCAGCACCTGCAGGAGCTGCGCGCCCGGGCTGAAGCGGAGCTGGCCGCCGAAGCACACGAGCAGGAAGGCCGGCGCCGTGGCTAAGTCAACGATTCACAAACCCTGGCCGCAGGCCTGGACCTGGGCCATCGTCCTGGCGGTCTCGCTCATCGTCGCCCACAGCACCCACCGCTGGTGGTTCACGGCGATCATCCAGACTCTCTTTGAGTCTGTGCCTGAATCGTTCAGCGAGGTGACGCCGGGGCTCGCGTGGGTCATGATCGGCTGGGTCGTGCTGTCGCTGGCCGGAGGAGTGGGTGTCGCCTTGTTGATCGGTGAGGGCATTACGGTGCGCGATCGTTACCGCTGGGACCAGGAGGAGGCCGCCCGCAAGGCCCAGTGGGCGCGCGAGCGCCAGGAATGGCAGCGGTTGCAAGAGATTCGTGATCAGCTCTGGCTGGACAGCCTGCCTGCGGACCAGCATGCCTGCATCCTTGAGCGTCGCCGTGAGGAGCGCGAGCGCGAAGCGCGGGCCCAGGCGCTGCTCGAGACCGAGCAGCAGGCCCAACAGGACGGCCATGATCGCGCAGGAGGACCCTAGATGACCTGGAATTATCGCGTCGTGCGCACCGCCCACGGGGACGAGGAGTGGTTCGCCATCTACGAAGTCTACTACGATGCCGAGGGCCGCCCAGAAGCTCGCACCGACACGCCAGCGTGTCCAGCCGGCGCGACTTTGGAGGAGCTGGCTGAGGATCTCCGCCACTACCAAGCCGCCCTGAACCAGCCCGTGCTGGATAGCGAGTTGCGAGAGCTAGGGTTGTTCGACGGCATGGCCGTACCCTGCAAACTGACGCTGCGCAATCCCAGTCAGCCCCAGCTCGCACCCCTGGAGGTGGAGGCGCTCGTGGACTCGGGGGCGCGGCATCTGTGCGTGCCAGAGCATATCCGGCTGCAGCTGAAGCTGGCAGTCATCGACCAGCGCGCGGTGACGCTCGCCGACGGGCGCCAGGTGGTCGTGCCCTACGTGGGGCCGATCGCGCTGTGCTATCAGTATCGGGTCAGCGTCGGGGGCGCCCTCGTCTTCGGCGACCAGGTCCTGCTGGGGGGCATCCCTCTAGAAGACATGGACCTGGTGGTCAATCCGCGGACGCGGGCAGTGGAGGTGAACCCGGCGAGCCCGAATATCGCCACGTCGCTGGCGAAGGCGGCCGACGCACCGCGGGGCGGGACCGCATTGTCGCAATTATTCGCCCGCATGGACGCCCATCTGGACCGGCAGGATGCCTATCTGGCGCGATGGGATACAGAGCAGCGCGCCCAGCTGGAGACGTTGCGGCAGCAGAACACGACCCTGGCCGAGATGGCTGCCCTGCTCAGAGCCACGCGGCTACGCGTCGAGGCCCAGTGGCGCGAGCGGCCGCCAGCCGCCGGAGGGACGCATGGCTGACACGCTGACCCGTGCCCTGCGTCGCCACCGCAGCTATCACTATGCCCGCCGGGCGCAGCGCACCCACCGGCGCCAGGCCCACCCGGACGGGGCGGTGGACTGCGTGTGCGAGCAGAGCGTCTGGTACTTCGGGAAGCGCAAGAGTCTGGGCCATGCCCATCATGGCTGGATGTGCCATCCGAAGTACCGTGAGACCGGCTGTCGGCCGCGGGTGAAGCGCTACATGCAGCGCTGGGGTATTCCTCCGAGACCGTGGATGATTCGGCGCGTAGGTTAAGGAGTCCGCCGATGTCGAAGGCTCTGCTGTACTGGACCGCCGCTACCCTTTTAACGGTCGGCCTCATCGCCATGCACCTCTTCAGCGGCGCGTGGGTGCCCGCGCTGTTCCCAGAACTGAACCGATCGATCACCGACCCCACCCCGCTCAGTCTCGGGGCGAAGGGGTTCATGATGACCTATCTGGTCCTGTCTGTGGCGGCCCCCGTAGGCGTGGTCCTCTGCGTGTGTGCTGCCCTGTCGGAGCGGGACCGGCGCCGCTGGGCGGTCCGCGAGCAGGTGCGCGAGATGGAGCAACAGATTCGGGAGGAATCGATGTCCGAGGAATGGCGCGAGTGGCACCGAGAGTGGCGGCGGCGACAGGTGGAGATTCACCAGGAGGCCCGGCGCCGCCTCGGGTTGCCGGAGGAGGAAACGGACGAAAACCGTCTTTTGTGATCTCTGTGGCCAGCAGCTGACCGAGGCCGAGGTGGAGGGTACCGTCCATCTGCCCGCCGAGCCGCAGCAGCCCTGGTGGCAACAAGACGACAGCTTGGTGATGTACCCCTCGCTCTGCATCCGGCGCCTCAACGGCCGCCCATTGGATGCCTGCTGGCGCTGCGTCGCCGAGCGGCTGCTGGCGGTCGCGCCACCCCGGCAGCCGGTGGCCGAGGACCGGTAGATGCACGATACCTACGAGACCCCATTTGACCGCTATGAGACGCCGTTCGATGGCGACGAGGAGACGCATTGGTTTGATGACGCGCTCGACGGCCTGGAGGCCCAGTTCGCCCGCCTGGAGGCCTCGCTGGACCAGCTGAACGCCACGCTGGACCGGACACTCCGGACGACGCGGCGGCTGTTCATCGGGTTCACCCTGGGGCTCACCGTGGGACTCGGCCTCAGCGTCTGGATCCTGCTCCGCCTGCGATAGAGGGAGGATGGATGAGCCGCAGTCGCCGCAAGACGCCCGTCATGGGAATCACGAAAGCCGAGAGCGACAAGCGCGACAAGGTCCTGGCACACCGCCGCCAGCGGCGTCAGGTGCGCACGGCCCTGGCCAGCGGCGTGGCGGAGGTGATCACGCGCCGCAAGGCCGGTGATGTCTGGAGCTTCGCCAAGGACGGCAAGTCGCGGTTTGACCCGACGCAGTTCCCCAAGTTGATGCACAAGTGAAGGAGGGGCGATGGACGAGCGGCGGTTTGAACCGGCACCGGATGACCTGGTGCATGAGTACCGACGGGAAATCCAGCAGATCCTGGCGGCCCTGGGGCACCCGGGGGCCTTCGTCACGGACGAGTTGGTCCTCCGCGATTTCCCGCTGCGCGACGAAGACGAGGGGCTGTCGCTGACCGAGCGGCGCATCGACCTCGGCGTCCGCGTGCGCCCGGATGACCGGTTGGTGGACATCGCCCAACGCCTACGGGCCCACGCCGAGGCGCTGATCCACCGCGCCACGCCGGCGGCCCGCCATACCTGGGTCGAGTGGTTGGGCGAGCGGGACGCCCAGGCCCTCTTGCGCTGTCTCCTACAGACCATTGACCAGGGCACGCCGCTGGAGACACTGCGGGCAATGGTGGACGACTGGCGGCACAACGCCCACCGCGCCCTGGCCGCCGATGACTATGGGTCTCTTACCCCCAGTGCGTGAAATATTACTCCAAGCTGCTTCCGGCCGCTCCAATGGCCTTGGAACAGAGAGTACACTCGTTGCCCTTACCGTAAGTCTCATGTGGAGCATGTGACCCCATCCAAAGTCAGCATGGTTTTCTAATCACTTGATTCATTGATGATGTCACGCTTGTGACATCTTGGTGATGACGGGAGAAAAACTGTTAGCGTAAAATTCTGCACGTGCGGGGCAAGAGACCCATGATGGCAAAAGCCCCTGGTGGAAAACCAGGGGCCTTGGGCTAGATGATGCTGAGGGATTGCGTTGATGGGCAGAGAGCGCTGTTCGCTACGACAGGGGCCAAAGAAGTCTCCAATGCCGGGTGGTTATTTATCTTTCGGCTTTTTCGACTTCTGGCCATGCCCTGCCCAGGGCGGGGGGCCTTTCCCTTTGAGGTGTCCCGGCGGGATTTTATAGTACTCCACCGGCACGGTGAGGACGGGCGGGGGCACCTTGCCCACCTGAATCACCACCCATGGCCCATTGTAGACCGGGGCGGTGTACCAGGTGTTGTTCACCAGGGTGTAGTAGCGCCCCTTGTAGAAGAAATAGTTGGTCGGGACGTCCGGGGCGTAATACACCGAGGTCCCGGGCACCACCACCAGCTGAGGCGGAGTCGTGACGACGATTGGCGGCACAGGAGGGGTGCCAATCCCGATGTCGATCTTGACATCCTGGGCCACGGTTGGGGCGGCTGACACCAGCATGGTGACAGCGACCCCGACCATGAGGAGGCGCATGAGCCTGCGTGGCATGGGTCTATTCTCCTTCTGTATCCGTGTCCCCGGTTGGTTAGGGGCAATGACCATTGACACGCACCGTCCCTCGCACTTCAAACGGAGTGCCCCCCACGTCCCCGGTCACCCTGAGCTCGACGTTCCCGTGATCCCGGCCGGTGGCGCAGAGCACACGAATCAGCTCCGTCCGGTCAAATTTCATCATGAGATCCGGGATGCCATCCCCATTGCTGTCACTGAGCTTCGGGGGTGAAGGCATGACGATCGGCAGCACGCCCTCGAGGCGGAGGCTTGCGGGATCAATCGCTGCAGGGTTGAAGGCCGCAGGGAGTTCGATGAACGCCGTCACGACCCGGCCTTTGCTCTTGAGGTTAAGAGTCTTGGGAGCGATGACCAAGCTCCCATTGTCTTGCGCATCCGAAGAGCTCAGATCGCAGGCATCGCCGATGCCATCCCCATCACGATCGGTTTGCTCGGGATTCAAGACGGTCAGGCAGGTATCCTCGGCATCGGGGACCCCGTCGCCGTCGAGATCTGGGGGTGTTTGGGCGAAACCTGCTGGGACGATGAGCAGCATGGCAGCCAGGACTCCGGGGAGAACCCGACGGCCGACGTGTGACAGATAGCCAAATAGCACGGATAGACCTCCATGGCTGATGATACGATAGGCGCGATTGAGCCTTGCGCGTTGGCTGCGCGCCCCCGCTCACTGCGCAGAGGAGCACATCTCAGGTGTCTTCGGTCGTTCCGGGCAGGTTCTTAAATGTAGGGCTGGGGTACCAAGCAAGCGTGGAACGCCCCCGGCCGGATGCAGAGGGCGTTTGGGTAGGAGAAGATGCAGATCAGGGGAGGAATCCGAGGCGGCGTAGGTCGTCTTCGGTCCAGTGGGTGCCGAGAAGAAGGTTGCGAATAACGTAGGGGGGAAGAGTATCTGTAGCTGCTCAGAAACATCATGACGTCTGCTCGATCAAAGCTCGCCAAAATTTCCTGGGTCTTCGTCACTTTTGGTGATTCAGGTTCACGGAAGCAAAATTGCCACGAGCGAGGAGCAGGTGGCGAACTGGAAAATCTTTGTGAATTAATGGAGAAATGAGCACTCTTGTCGCGATTGGCTGAGCCATCACCTGGTGTTCACCAAAAATGACGAAGAGCCAGGAAATTTTGGCGAGCTTTGCCCATACTGGCCGGATATCGCCAAAGTTTGGCAATGTGAGTGTTTGAATTTATAGGCGTAGTACCATACGGCTTGCTCCTAGCGTAATGCCATTCCCCTAGATACCCTCTTTTGTCACGCTCTCAATTTATAGCGCTAATCTTGCATTATCGATTTTTATATCAAATAATATCTTTATAGGTATATTCGTTAGCCTGTTTGTCCCATCAGGAACAGCCGTAAACACTGAGACAGGCTCGGGTCCCCTGAAGGGCGTGTGCGAGACGATGGGCTCGCCCGGTCCTCATCCCGCCCCACTCACGGGACACGCGGCCCATAGGGGAGACCGACATGCGCGATCAGACCAGAGCATGGATGCGGTGGTGGGGCCTCACGCTCATCGGCATGTGGCTCTTGGGTGGAGGGTTCGCCTGGACGCAGGATCTCGAGACGGCGCAGATCGAGCTGATGCCGCCGCACCCCACCCCCAGCGATCCCCTCGTCATCCGACTGTTTGGTCAGTGGCGGGATTCCTGCGTACCCATGAACCCTCAACTCTCGATCACCGGGAGCGAGGTGCGCATCGAAACCGCGAATCCTGACGAGTTCTGCCTCCAGTCGATCACCGCCTGGGAGCTGTTCGCGTCCGTGGGCCAGCTCCCCGTCGGTGCCTACCAGGTCCTCGTCATCCACACCACGGGCACCGGTCATCCCCAACTCATCGGCCAGGCCGGGTTCGCCGTCCAGCCGATCACCGGCGGCTCGGTCATTGGGGTGCGCCTGCACGCGGTGCTCTGTGTGAACCAGACGACACGGCAACGGGTGTGGGTCGAGCTCGGCGAGGACCCCACCTTCTGGGACTGTCAGGGCGCCGGGCTGGCGGTCCACCCCGGAGACGTCATCGACATGGTCGTCCACGGGAGTGCTGAGTAGGACGCTGGTGTGTCCGCGAATCGTCTTCACGGATGTGAATGGTTTCAGGCTCCTGGCCGAATGGCATGAAATTAATCGAAAGCCATTTGTTTATCGACAGTGAGAGGGATTCATGCCTTGGGCAGCCTTCGGGCCACTCGATCGACATGGATCGAACCCCACGCCGTCACACGCTAGCCCAAGCGTGCGTGCAGCGACCCCGACCATGCTGGCCTAAACCCAACAAGTGCGCTATCAGGGGCAATAAGCCCAGCTGGACCCGTGGGGATGAAAGAGAATAGCTCATTCTCTTTCAGAATTGCGCACCACCGCCTGGTGCTGAGGCCACAACCGAGTTTCCCCGGCGGCCTTGGAATCCCGGGCGATGAAAGGTATGGTTAGAGAACTCTTTCATTTCTCAGGCCTTAGAACCCTTACTTCCTTATTGCCCCTGGTGACATCCTTGTTGGGTTTAGGCCTATGTGGCACGGCTGAGGCGTGGGAGGCCGGCAAACCCTCACCATTTGTCTCTGACAAACGGTCACAGGTGTTCTGTCACATCACCACCCTCAAGAGCCCTAACGTCTAGAAATAGTGCTCGTTAGCGTATAACACGGCACGCAACCGTCGCCGCGTGGCGGCTGTTTTACCCGGGCACCGGCCCACCGTCCCGGCGTGAGGACCGCGTGCACCGCTGCGATCGTGTCCGCCTGGGCATCCCGCCACTGTATAGGGCGCGCAGGACTACCACCACCGCCCTCGCGCTACTCTCGGATGCGCCCCTCCTCCCAGCTCGATAGGTCGAGGTCCTCGTACCCGCGCCCGTCCGCCTCGCCCCAGATCCCGGCCCGCAGCCAATGCGGGCAATACGGATCGTCGCCCGCGTCCGCGTGCCCGTGCACCTCGCACGCCAGTACCCCGCACGGACAGAGGAATGCCTCCACCGCGCAGCCCTCGACGTCGCCCGGACACCATATCCCGCAGCCCTCCGCCTCGTGACGGCCCATGGTCCTCCCTCCGGTCTGCCGTCCGGCCTTCCCGCACCCCGATCCCCTCCGTCGCGCACGTGCGACGGGTCCACGCGTCAGAGGCCTTCCTCCCGATCATCCGCGACCTGGGACGACCGAACCGCGACCTCGAGCGGCTGATAGGGGTCGGCCGAGGTAATGATCACGCACCGGTCGCCAAAGGTCAAGATGAGCCCGTTCTCCCCCTGGACATCGCTGAGCGTGCGCCCGACGAGCCGATCCGCCAAGTCCTCCGGGCCGTGGACCGGAAAGGTGGGGCCGAACAGCCCGCGGCGGTAGACGGCGACGGTGACGAGGGAGGCCACCCAGCCCGTCAAGAGGCCGGCCAGGAAGCCCGACGCGTACCACCAGTCGCGGGAGCGGCCGATGGGGAACGGCCACGCGTTGAGCCAATCCGCCGTCATCACCATCAGCAGCAGCGCGACACTCACGACGACAATCACCACTAGGCCGGCGCGAATCATATGCCTCTCCCCCTCATGACGCCCACTCCTCCGGATCTTCAGGCCGCTCTGCCCGCCGCTGGCGCTGGGCCTGCATCTCCAGGATCACCCGCGTGACCCGCGCGCGGTCGGTGCCCACCCGCGGCTCCGGGAAGCGCACCAGAGGGGTATCATGCCTATCCTACGGGAAGGCCGTGCGCGCCTTCACCGCCGCCGGCTCCCACCCGTACCGCCGTCGCTCCAGGCCGTCCGCCATGTGCCCCGCCGAAATTGCAGGCCCACAGCGTTGCACTAGCGCGGCTCGGTGTGGGAGCAGACCCACTCGGGGATAACCCGGCACAGGCGCTGGCGCTCGGCGTCCTTGAAGAACCGGCTGTCCACGACGATCAGCGTCACCTCGGGATAATATTGCTTGAGCCGCCGTATCTGGCCCGGGGGTAGCGAAGGGCAACAGAGTGGCCCAGTAGACACGTCGCCGCACGTCCCACGGGTTTGACGACCGACATCACCCGTGCACGCGGCCCCTGGGCCTACGCACGGGACCCTGATGAGCCAGCTGGATGCCCAGGTGGCACCTGCACGGAGGCGGAGCACGGGACAAACCGCTGGGACGGCCTCTTGGCCTGCGCCCCAGCATGCTGGGCGAGGGGTTGTTGACGCGCACGACCGCCGCTTCCCTGGCGTTGTGCGCCATCGCGCGGCGTGACTTGGCCAACAAATCCTACCCCTGGGCCGACACCTCGAGTCCGGTGGCTTGCTGGCGGCCGCGTCGCGATGCGTGTCAGTGAGGGTCCGCGGCGTGTGCCGCCCCCCGGGGAGCGGCGTCGCACATGCGGTCATCTCCTGGTCCCCGGCGCCCCTACCTGCCGACGCGACCATGGCGATGCTGCGACGAGCGCACCAGCACATGGGCCTCAGACGGCGTGCCCCCCGGGGCGCAGGACCCGGCGGAGCAGTCGTAACTGCGCGCTCATGGACCGACGGATCTCGGCATCGCCGCGGTGGAGGACCTCGCCATAGCCCACGAGCATCTCGCGGTCGTCTTCGGCGAGGGTTGGCCAGAGGGCCAGCAGATGTCGCAGCCGCGGCGGCACCTGATCGGCGAGCGCGGCCAGCGCGTCTTCGTGCGGCTCCTCCAGGAAGAGCTCATGCGGGTGCACCCCGAGCGCCAGGGCGCAGGCCAGGACTTTCGTCAAGGGCGGGTCTTCGCGGCCGCGTTCGATGTGGGAGATGGAGGTGCGCGAGCGGTAGTGGAGGGCCTCGGCGAGGGTGTCTTGTTTCATCCCCCGGGCCTGCCGGAGTCCCCGGACGCGCCGCCCGAAGGCCTGCCGCCATGCCTGGATACGCTCCTGAGCCTGCACGCGCCTGGCCTCCCCCTCCTCGCACCCCTCAGGTGATTGTCAGTAACATTGTACCGTCTTCCGGCGGCAGGCCCACCCCAAAATAGTGATTGACAGTAAAGTATGGCCACGATATTGTCGTGATTTATAGTAACCTTTGGGAGAGATCCCATGAGCGTGCCAGCCAACATCCGGAAATATCGCCTGCAGCGCCAGTGGACGCAGGCCGAGTTAGCCGCCCGCGTGGGCAAACGGCGGGTTACCATCACGCGCTACGAGTTGGGCAGTGTCGATCTGCCCGTCAGCGTGCTCCAGGAGCTCGCCAGGGCGCTCCAGGTCCCCGTCCACCAGCTCCTCGAGTCTCACGGCGAGGACGACGGCGCGCCGCCATCAGGGCGGTGACGCGCGACGATCAAGGGGTTCCAGGAGCCGCCAGCGGAACATGTACGGGTAGAGGGTACTGACTGACTTACCGGATATGGTGTTGTGAAAATCGCATGTTAGATTCACTCCAATCATTGGAACCAACAGATGAGTATGCGCCCTGGCATGGTGACCTCTATCGTAGGGTGGCCAAAAACCCCATGAAAGTTGCTGCGGTCAGTGTCTTGATTTTCCAAGGGTTACGGACTGGCGATTGACCTGGCCACCAAGTCTAGTTTTCGGTCATGCCTATGAGCTGGTTAAAAGTCCTTTAAAATCAATAGTGCTTGAGCCTCCATTGTGGAGGGTTTTTGGCCAGGGTCATAAGTGGCCCATTTTCCGGCGAATCGTTGCCATACCTCGGAATCAGGGGTTTTTTGCCCGAAGCGACGAAAAGGTATATTTCAGATTTAGAGTTCGCGATCCTCGTAGAAAAGCGAACTTCATTGCCTACATCCAGCAAATTCCCTCATGATTTTAGCTCAAAAAGCGAACTGAGTTCGTAATTTTAGGCCGATTACGAACTCAGCTCGTGACTATTGAGCCATTTTTAGGCTGCCTCTACCGAGATATTGCTGGAATATACCTTTTCGTCGCTTCGGGCAAAAAACCCCAGATCCCTGGCCATGTTTGCCCAGAGGACCGCCCCCTGCAGCTGGGGCCCCCGGAGGAATGCCCCCTGCAACTGGACGTCCTGAAGGTGCGCTGCTTGTAGCCGGGTCTTTGCGAGGGTCGCCCCCTGGCACAAAAGTAAGGTTTTGTGCCAGGGGGTTTACCGCACATTTTCCGTCAGATGCTCATGCTACCCCTTGTGCTTCATCAGGTCTCCTGGGGCCTACGGCTCAATTGGGAGGCGGACCATCGTCGCCGCCGGTGGGGCACCCCGCGTAGTTGTCGCTGATGATACCACTATGGTAGAGACGTGGTGTAGGGTAGCGAGGGTCGTGCAGCGCGACCCTTGCGTACACCTCGTCACTGCCGGGTTTGTCCTCGTCGAGAAGCCGGTGGCTGACCTCGGTGTAGAACTCCGCACTGAGGCCACCCTCCCCGGCCCTCGGCCAGGTGGCGCGAAGGGGAACTTCGAACAGGCTCGCGGTATCGCGGTACGGATCGTCGTGATCATTGGCCATGATCACCGTGCCGAATGGATTGCCACCGGCATCGTTGATGAGGTTTTGGGCATCCTGCTGACGCATCTCAATGTCGATGCCGACGAGGATGGAACAATGGCCGCGGACAGTGGTCGAACGCGCGATGGTCAGGCACGTATTGGCGCGGCCTTCCCGCGGTTGGGCGCAGGCCTGGGTCGCCGACGCGGTCGACGCGGTGACGGCCAAGGCGCTACCAGCGATCACGAGCGCGCCAACCACACCCATCGCACGACGTCTCCACCCTCGAGGGTGCTTGGTTGCGTTGTGCTTCATCAGGTCTCCTCCTTCGGTTTTGTGCTTCATCAGGTCCCCTCCTTCAGTCCGGGATGCGCCTCGTGCGGCATCCCGGAGCACATGTGTGACAGCCCCGTGACGACCAACATCGAATGTTGCGACAGAACCTCCCATATCCGTATGGCCTTGGAAACGCTTATTGAGGTTCACCAAGGGTCGTTTACACATGAGCCTTCCCTAGTTCCTGAGGGGTCATGTGTAAACCAATTGAGGTGAAGGTCAATAATCCATGTCTGGAACATGTGAACACGAAACGCTCTAGAGCCAGGCCCAGCAGGTAATCTACTGACACTGACGGTGGCTTTAGAACGGCTATTTTACGAAGCAAGAGTTATACCATCCGAAGGTGTTAAAGCCGAGTGACGTGAATGGTCTCGTAACCCTGAGAACGATCGTCTTGAGGTTTTATGAAACCCATGAGTAAAATTAAACAGCAAATAGGTGGAAGTGGTACGGAACTATAAAAAATAGTAAAAGTTAAGAGGGTTAGAGATTTGGTCGATTCTGAACATCATTGGTCGGAATTGGACGTGTAGCGTTGGACGCCATCATTGGTACAATCACACATGACAAATTCCACATTCCCCCGGATTTAGTGGTAACGCGCTGATCCCTTCGCGATTCTCTTGAAATTGTACGGGGTGACCCCCATGGTGTGTCATGAGTTGTTCAGACCATCTGACCTGGGGGTGACCCATGCGCAGCACCGCCAAACCACCACGGGAAAACCGCACCATCACCGTCGATTTTCAGCAAGAAACGACCTACTTCCAGATGCTTGGCGACGGCCAGGCGTTTCTCGCCTGTGTTATGGCCTTCGTCATGGCCATTGGCTTTGAGCTGAAGCACAAGGCGAGCTGTTGTGGGGGATGGCGTCTGACCCGCCATTCGCAGTATGTGCGTGTCCGGCTTGCGGGTGTCCCCATCTGGCGTATCCAATGCACCACCTGCAAAGCGGTGTTCACGGTCCTCCCCCACTTCGTCTTACGTTATCGCGCTATGCGCCCTGAGGTGGCCCGCAACGCCCTGTTGGCCACACATGGGGGCCTCAGTTTGGAGTGGTGTGCAGTGGTGTGTCATGTCTCGCCGATGGCCCTCTATCGCTTGGTCTGTGCGCTCGGGCAACAGCGTGTAGTGGTGGTGTTGACGCGGTGCGGTCTGCCGCTGCCAGCCTATGTCCTGGCCGATGAAAAGCACAGTCACTGTCTGGCAGACCGAGTGTACCTCCCGACGATCGTCAGTGGCCGCGTGATCTGGCATCTGGGCTATACCGAGGATGCCAGTGCGGCGGCCTTTACCCAGTCCTATGGGGCGTTTCAACGCGCCGCATCCCAGCAGGAACCATCGTATCAGGTCCGAGGGGTGCTCACCGATGGCTTTGACAGCACCACCAAGAGTATGCGGACCCTGTTTCCTGGCGCCCGCGTGGGCAACTGCCTGCTCCACGCCATCAACAAGCTCCCGAAGAAACTCGCAGCCATCGCGTCGCCTGTCCGCAAGGCCTTGCGCTCGCAGTTTCACACGTTGTTGTACCGGGTGCGACAGCGGAGAGGCTTGCGGGTATTTGCGCTCGGCCAGAAGTTACGCCGCTTTGCGGATCATGTCGCCCACACGGCTGGAATGGCCAACGGCGAACGGGTACGACCATGGTTCCAGGCCAAGAAAGCGGGCTGGTATGCCGTGCTCGAAGACCCCCGGATGCCGGTGACCAGCACCCTGCTGGATCAAGCGCACAACGCTATCGACCGGAAGTTGTTCATGATGAAGGGGTTCCATCATCCAGGCGGAAGCCAGCAAGCGTTTCTCACGGGGCTGGCGCATTTGTATAACCTGGTTCCGTATCAACGTCGGGCCAGGCATGCAGGGCAGTGTGGCGTGGAAGTGGAAGGTGGCACCTTACCGACGAACGATTGGTTCCTCAATGTGCAAATCCTCACCTCCGGAGGGTTTCGATGAGCGATGGCACCCCTTACCACTAAATCCGATGGAATGTGCAAAATTCCAGTTCAGAGTCACGTTTGACCCCGGAGGGGGTGCGGTTGGCAGTGCTTCTGCCTGGGGCGGGATCAGTAAAAATTCTGCACAAGAATTATTACAAAATAGAATGGAGTGTTTCGCATATTTTTTTACTCATTAATTAATTATTGGTAAATAAATTTTATGATAGGGATATGACAATGGCAAAGACTAAGACGAGATCGTCATCATAGTGTCATCATTTCGTAACAAAACTGTCATATTTCGCTGAGGCTCTCTGTGGCTACAGCGATAGTCCTTGTTCCTCATAGAAAGTGCATACTAATTCTTTGACCATTTCTTCTGCTGTCTGTTATCTAGAATATTTGTCAGGCTTTTCATGTGTTGGAGAAGAGATATAGACATATGGTCCATCACGATTGCTTTCTTGACTAGGTTATCTCTCATCGTAGCCATCTCCGATTTTGTGAGGAAATCTCGGTTAAACAATTTGATGAACGTAATAGAGAAGAGCGGAGATCAGCACTTTTTTGATTTAATATCCGGTACAATATAAGCAGGAATGGTTACACGCGGGCGTCCTGCGCTTGCCTTTTGGCCGTTGTCTGGGGCATAAGGAGGGCATGGTCGAGCGTGGCAAGAGCGTGCAAGAGCGGCTGCGGGCGCTTCAGGGCCAGTTGCGGAAGATGTTGCCGCTGGTGGAAGGGCTGCTGCAGGCCGGGGAAGTCCAGGAGCCGGAGGCTTCGTACACGGTGTCCCAGGAGGAACATGCCGCCAGGCCTGCCGATAGCCGGTATCGGATTGAGCCCTATGGCCGGCGCAACCATGCGCTGTATGACGGGGAGACACTCGTGGCGGTAACGGCGTACAAGCGCGGTGCGGTGGAGGTGAAGCGGCGCTTTGAAACGCTCGAAGAGGAAATTGCCCGGCTGAAACAGGCGCGCGCGGAAATTGGAGGAGAGCGTCCAGGGGAGACGCGGCGCGCACCTGCCGTGGAACGGCTCCAGGCTGAGCGGGAATCTAGCAATGAGCCCATGCGCTAAGTGCAAGAGGCATGACCGCCGGCGGTCACCTGAATGCCTCGGAGACACGCAGCCGGGAAGCCGTTTCACGCCTTCCTGGTCGGCTGGCGAGGCGGAAGCCTCGCCTCACTCAGATTCAGCAGGGAGAAAACCGCCTTGCGGCGGGGCTTCGCCTCCGGGAACGGTCAAAGACCATTCCCTGCGCGAAACGTTCGATAGGTTGAGAAGGCGCCAAACTCGCTCGTGGAAGCACGTGGGTGGTTTCGGGTAGGGATGTAGCCGTTATCCTCCTTTCGTGCTTCCTGATCGCTTTTCCGTGGCACTGGTAGCCTGCAGACGCTTCTTCTCTGGTTGAGTCTCTTTTCATTTCTATATAAGAGAAAAAAAGTCTTTGTAGTAGTAGGGCTGTGGGTATGTGGGCAACGCGCAGCGTTGTCCAAGCCCTGTGGTAAACCCGAAGGGTTTTCCATCAGGGCGGCATATCCATAGCCTGGTAGTAGAAGTATGGAGGGAAGGGTGAGTTATCCACAGGAGAGGTGTTCTTTAAGTATATATTTTAAGGTTAAGAAGGATAGGCGGCGCGATAAAGTTTTATATGATTGATTTAACATGTTTTTTCTTATTCGACCCGCGAGTGATAATCACCTATTTATGACGCTGAAAATAGCTGGTAGCTCCACAGTTAACCGTGGTCATGAGCACCACCGCTCAACCAGGAGTTGCAAGGCTCGTGAAGGGCGTCCACG
>Ga0137403_10002868_pt1 | contig 20883 bp, 12 predicted proteins | sample CZOMad2_1_16fung_FD_122057 | JGI IMG/M metagenome (GOLD analysis project Ga0137403, IMG submission 122057) | Vadose zone soil fungal communities from Angelo Coast Range Reserve, California, USA - CZOMad2_1_16fungal (Hybrid Assembly) | ecosystem: Environmental > Terrestrial > Soil > Vadose zone...
GCTGAGTGCACGCCAGGAGCTCCGCCGAGCGCGTCGACTTCCAGACCGGAATCGTCGGCGAGAACGAGCTCGCCTGGAATATAGCGGCTGTAGTGTTCGGCTTTCTTTCGGGCATTGGCTTCGAAGGTTGAGCCATCCTCGATTACGGTGGGAAGGGAACTGAAGCCGGGCACGGGCGCGATCTCGATTCCATAGCTCGCTGCTGCGCCAGCAAAGTCGCGGAGCTTGCCGGGATTTGAGGTGGCAATCAGGATTCGGTTCATCGCGTGTTCGGCGAGACTTTCTTGCACCGAATGGCAACGATTATTACAAGGAGCACCGTGGCGGCTGAAATAAGTCCGCCTGCGGTGCGATCCCAAGTGCGGATGAATGTGATTCGCACCTGATTTTGACCGGTCTCAACCGGAATCGTCAATTGCCCAGTGATCTCTCGGGTTTCTGACGCGACAGGGTGGCCGTTCACTTCCACGCGCCACGCTGGATAATTGAACAAGCGCAACACCAGCTTGCCCGGCGAAGTCACATCGGCGATAAAGAACTTTGATTCCGCGCCCCACTGTTTCACTTCGATTCGTGAGCGTCCCGCACCGTCAAAAGTAACCCGGCGCGCGTTTTTATCGATTTCGTACGGGTCTGCACCGGTGGGGACGTACTCGTCGGTTCCCTCGTAGCCGGAGCCGTCCTGCTGATTGTCGAGCATTTCGTTAAGGTCTGCGGAGGTATCCCACCAAGGCGCTTGGATGCGATGCCAGGCAATTACGAGGACGAAGAGCATCGCAGCACAGACCACCGCTCGCGCGGCCCAACGCCGCCACGCCATTGTTGTCAACAAAGCGAACGGCACGTTCAAGCACAGCAACCAACGCCATGGGAGCTGCACGAAACGCAGTTTTGGGAGATGCTGCCACAGGGAAAAGGTAAAGGAAAACATTAAGAGTACCGAGAGCAGAGACCACGCGGCGATGGTCCACCCGAGCTGCGGTGATTCCCGGCGGCGCAAGCGAGACAAAAGAGCAGCGCCCGCGAGCATTACGATCTGCGCGGCTGCCACTAGAGAGACCAGAAAGTTGAAACGATTGTGATCGATGTCTTCAAGAATCGTGAATAAGAAATTATCCTGCGGCCGAACGCCTGGCGCGAGCACCTGAGCAATCGCGACCCACTTCTGCTCATACGCAGCGGGAACGATGTAAAAAGCAGCAAGACCGGCTCCCAGAATAATTGCCGCCGCCCCATAAAGTAATACTTGAGGTGAACGCCGCAGAATCGCGACCACCGCGATTAGGAACGCCAACGAATAATTGATCATCACAGCCGAAGGCGCGTTGATTAACCAGGCTGCGGCCACGAGAAGCCCGAGCGGGATCACAGCGCGGTGCCGCGTATCCGGCAGCTCTAAGATTTGCAGCAGAAGAAGGGGCAGGAGCGCTCCAGCCAGCAACTCAGCGAAGGCGCTGCGCCAGTAAACAATGACAAGGTAATAGGGGTTGGCAGCATACAGAGCGGCCGCGAAAATCGCGTCCGGGCGGACGAGGTAGCGGCGCGCAAGCAGGAACATTGAGCATCCGGAGAGCGTGAGAGCCACAAATACGAATGCAGCGGGAGCCAGTTTCCATGGCAGCAATGCGCCGAGCAGTGCGCCGAGAAGCCACGAAATTGGCGGATAGAACATGAACCGAGCCTCTCCGTAGCCGAAATGAGCGAGCGCAGCCCAGCGGGGGTAGACGATCCCTTGTTTCCACTGCCCAAGCACTTCCATCCACGAGTTCACGTGAAACTCGAAGTCGTGGCCGGAGGGAATTCCAAGGAAAAGCCAGGGGACGACAACGGCGATAGCGGTGGCGACGATGATCAGCAGAGGGGCAAAAAGTAGTGATCCGCCGCGAGAAGCTGGATTGGGGCGGGACTGGGGCACGCCGCAAATCGCGGAAATGGTGGTTCTCCTGGTAAAACGACAGCCGTAGGATTCGACCCGGAGATTGATTGTGGCGTAAGCCGAGGAAATGGGCAAACTGCGGTCGGAAATTCTCGAAGATTTAACGTGCGATTAACCTACCCGCGTGCGCAGCTCGCTAGACTGCGAATCATCAATGAGGTGGAACACGCCCCTCTGGGCACTGGAAGGCTCGCACGAGAGACGGCGTGCGGGCCTTTCGGTTTTCTTCAAAACTTTATGAGGACGCCACTTCTTCTGAGCTGCGCTGTTTGCGGAGTTCCAGCAGAAATTCTTCCTGACTCAGCGACTCGTGGCGGCGCAGCAATTCGAGCAAGGTGTCCTCGGGTTCTTCTGCGCGCGGAGCTGGGTAATTGTCGCCGTTGAGTGCCGCGAGAGCGCGCGGAGTGATGAGCAATTGCGGCATCGTTCCGGGGCGGCTGGTAAGAAAATTAATGAAGTTTTCCACCTGCGCCCGTTGTTCATCGGTACGCGCGGCGAATTCGATGCCCATCCCAAAACCAGGGTGCATAACCCGTACCATGCCTTCTGCTTGTACTTCCATGCCTTCAGCTTTCAAGCAAAGGACGATGCCAGACCGCTCAGGAAAAGGCGACTCGGTTTCCACGTAGCATCCGCCAAGGCTCAGGTCGGTCAGCCTACATTGAGAAACCGGCTCGGGATCTTCCGGGGGAAGCTCGCGGGCATTGGCCGTGACCCATGCGCGAAGGTTGGTTCGCAAGTTTTCAGACAGGTCAATGAAGCGCACGCCAGATTCGCCGTTCGGGTTAGCCCAGGCGACTTCTCCACGAACCTCTACTTCCATATAGGGGGCAGTTAGACTAAAGTGCGCGCTGATGCCCGCGAAAGGATAAAGCGGCTGGGCGGCCAGCACGTCCAATCCATCCTCGCTTAAATCGAGAAGAATGCCTTCCATCTGCGTCCCGCTTGGAACGCGGAGCTGTACAGGAACCTGAACAGGGACGCGGAATGAACGGCGGCGTTCGCGCTTGACGAGCGCCGTGGCAGCGCGAAGCGTGGCCAAAGCGTGCTGCTCAGAAACCGGTTTGTAGAGCACGAAATTGGCGCCGGCGCCGAATACACTCCGAACTTTTGCCTTGTCGCTCAGAAGAGCGACAGTCACGGCGTGATTTCCCGAGGCCGCCTGGTATGCGTTCTGTAAAACTAAGGCGGCGCTATGGGGATCGTCGTAATCGACGATCACGGTGTCAAACTTCTGCTCCCCCAGACGGCAGATGCCATCGGGATAGCCGCAGCTCTGTACAGCGAGGCCGAAACCAGCCAGCACCGGCGTCAGTACGGCCACCGCCTGCTCGTCTTTGGAAACCAGAAGTGACTGGAGATTCATACGGCGATCATGTCCCCACAGATCGAGTTCCAGACTACGGCCAGCGTGGAGCGCGGGCCACGGGTTTGGCAGCCACCGGGCCTGAAGATGCCGATCCGGCTTTGGCGGCCATGCTGTTGGTCTGGTCGTCAACCTCCATGAGAATCGTGCTGTCGTCGTCGTCGTTCTCAGCCAGCAGAGGCGCGACCTCACGCAGCTTTTCCGCCGCCTGCTGCAGCGCCTCAATCTGCTTCCCCAACTGGGCGTATTTGGCTTGCTTGCGCCGCAAGACCTCGTGAATATCTTTCATACCACCCCCTGGGGCGAATTTAAGGACCAACGCGTGAAGCGTCAATTGGATTTGCCGGCAGTGAGATTACCGGGGTAATCACGGGGCGGGGCAGCGCAGGTCGAATTACGGCTCGAAGCAGATAAGAATAGTGCCAATCAGAGCCTTGGCAGGCGATCAGCAACGCGGCTAGGCAGGGCCCATTTACCCTGGCCCAAAGTCGTCGGGACTTAAGTTTGTGAAAAGCCCCGCTGAAAAAGCGGGGCTCAGAAGGGAAAGATATTTTGGTAACCGAGGTCCTGACTATGCAGCCTTAAATTTCCGCCGGACAAGCCCAGCAATTCCTACCAAACCGGTGCCAAGCAGACCGAGAGTCCCAGGCTCAGGGGTAACGAAGGTGTCTCCGCTAACCGCACCATGCGCAATCTGTAACGTCACCGACACCTTATTGCCGACGGCATTGATGAAAGTGATTCCACTCAGCACCATAACGCTTCCGCTTGTAAACGTCCCTTGAAACAGTGTCGCGCTACTGGAATTCGTGATGTCGATCGTGCCGCCGGTGAAGGTAAACCCGCCGGTAACAGCAGTCAGGGTACCCGTGGTAAGGCTTACTGTTCCGCCCGCTGGCTGACTGACACCGTTAATAGCAAAGAGAGCTGAGGTAACAGATATCGTACCGCTAGCAGCCGGGGGGACACCACTGAATGTGGCAGTTCCGGCAGAAGTGGTGCCAAAAATCGCATAGTCGGTTACGCTGTCTGCAAGAGCTGCTATCGGCAGCGCCAGCGCCAAAACGGCCAACAAAACTACTTTCCTCATACTTCCTCCCGGGGGTTTAACTCGCATAAACTCATAAGCGAGGCTTATTTAGACGGCGATCCTAGCTTCTCAGCACCCGAAATTCCAAAAGGGCCAGATTCCTAAGCGGATGATTTCAAAGTAACTTACCTGGAAAATTCCGGCAACGCAATAGCTAACGAGGTGCAAACCTATGCATAGTTTCAACAAGCCTTTGCAGCAACTTGGACTTTCCATGCCCCGGCACCCTAGCCTTTTCGTGGTATGAAATTAGCACGAACGGGGGATTTACAGGTCCTGGTTCCAGAGATATCTTCCTGATCGAGCAGTTCTGGGGGAGGGCTGTTCGGGCGTCCCATGACTCTTAAGAGTCCGGGGCGCTTCTTATTTTGGGAGCCAAAATTTAACCTTGTGTAGTGCTGCAGGCCCCAACCAGGCGCCGGCGTGACAACGCTAATTTTTTAGATTAGGATGCGAGCTTCACGGCATGTTGGGCGTCCATTGCCGTAGAATTTCTAAGAGGTAGCACCGCCAGGATCGTGGTGCCAGTTCTTCGCGACTGGATTTCCAGGTGTCCGCCAAGCTGCCGGAGTCTTTCCCTCATTCCCTGTATGCCTACGCCAGACCTGCCCGCTCCGGCCAAACCAAGCTGTACCCCAGCGGGTATGCCCTTGCCGCGATCGCTGATTTCGAGTCTGATCGCTTCTGGACCCTGGGAAATACGAATCGCGGCGGTCGAACTGCCCGAATGACGATGAATGTTGGTCAAACCCTCCTGTACCACACGAAATATCGTGGTCTCGAATTCTGGCGAGAGCCGCCCCAAATTTTGCGGAATTTCCAAAGCCACCGGAATCTTGCTCCGCTCGGCAAATCCCTCGACAAACCAACGAATGGCAGAAGGAAGACCAGCCTCGTCAAGCAACGGCGGATGCAGCAAGTGCGAGATGGTGCGCAACTCCTTCGACAACTGCTGAACCAAATGCAAGCTTTCGGCGCAGGCACGAGCTGCGCCATGGTTAAGATTCGCACCATCGCGTTGAATGGTAGCCAAATTCATGTCCAGCGCCACCAGCATTTGGCCGGCACTGTCGTGCAGTTCACGGGCAATGCGACGGCGTTCTTCGTCCTGCAACTGCAAGAGCCGTCCTGACATGGTGCGGAGGTTTTCTTCCGCGCGTTTCTGCTCTGTGAGGTCGGTATTCAGTTCCAGGAACCCCAAAGGCTTGCCTTGCTTATCCGACCAAACCGACCAGCGGCTGGCGACCGTGATCCGCCGTCTGTCTTTTGTGGAATGGATCAGCTCACCTTGCCAACTGCCGGTGCGCAATATCTCGGACCGGATATCCGCGAAAGGCTGCGGAAACTGAGTTTTGAGATAGTCATCGATAGGCTTGCCTAGAACTTCCGCTCTAGTCCAGCCGTAAAGACGCTCCGCGCCCTGGTTCCAGTAAGTGATCCTAGCGTCCAAATTGCGCACGAAAATCGCATCATTGGCGAGATCCAGGAGTTCGGCTTGCTCTTGCACCTGCGCGGTGCGCCGCTCGAGTTCAGCAGTGCGCTCGCGCACACGCAGCTCAAGTTCGTCGTAGACCTTTCGAAGCGCTTCCTCAGCTTGCTTGCGCTCTGTGATATCACGGGCAATCTTGGAAGCGCCCAAAACTCTGCCGTCGCTGCCCTTGACTGGCGAAATAGTTAGCGAAACATCGATCTGCTTACCGGATTTGCTCAGCCGGATACTTTCATAGTGATCAATTCGTTCGCCGTTTCTCAGTCGCCGCAAAATCCGGGCCTCTTCATCGTACAGGTCGGCCGGGATAATCAATTTGATCGGCTGTCCTATGGCTTCGATTTTGGCGTACTCGAACATGCGCTGCGCGCCCGCATTCCAACTGGTGATGATTCCGTTCAAATCTTCCGAAATGATGGCGTCATCGGAGGATTCCACCACAGCGGCCAGCCAGGCGTTCGCCTCTTCAGCTCGCTTCTGCGGGGAGATCTCAATGACACTGATCTCACGCTCGTGAGTCTTGGATTCCCCATTCGTGGGTGCCGACCTCTGAATTCGTTGAGTCGAGCCGGAGGCGGTGAGATGCTGGGTTACTGATTCGACCGCAGTCAGCAAATCGCGGGCGACGTCAGATTTTGTGATGTATTCGCGCGCGCCAGCCTGCAGTGCCGCCGGGCGCATTTCTGTAGCTTCATACTGGCTGAGGATCAGGATTTCTGACTGCGGAACTTCTTTGCGAATGACGCGTGCGGCCTCCAGGCCATTGAGATGGGGCATGCCGATGTCCATTACAATGACGTCCGGCTTTAGCTCCTTTGCTTTTTGCACCGCGTCGCGGCCATCGACGGCCTCGCCGCACACCTCCCAGTCCGCTCGCGATTTCAGCAGCGATCGCACACCGCGCCGAACTACTTCATGATCATCAGCAATGAGAATGCGGACGGGCTGCATGCCCTTTTGGGCCTCCGGTCGTAAGCTCGTTTCCAGGGCGGCGGATAATTCGCAGATGCTAAAGACAGGACAGCTTGTAATGCTAGTCCCGAGTCACGTAGCCAACCAGAAACCATCGCTCAGGAGTAGCTTCTTTGGCTATACAGGATGTTATGTAAGTGGGATGTGAACAGGCTGTAGCCGTGTACAAAACAGCAGCTTGAGTGCAATTTCTTTGCACTTTCACTGGATTGTCAGCTTGTCCTGCGCCCGGTCGTGCAACCAGGAACATACTTTACATTTTTCAGAAATGGGTTATGATGTCGGGCCACAACCGGCCCATGTTACCCGCCGCCACTCGGGTCCATGGTGCAAGGCTGGTTGACGCGTTGGACGAAGTAGGACGAGGGGGCTCGTCTAATTCGCGCTTGCCTTGGGGTTCTCCGTGCCTTGGTGCGCGCGGTGGGCTGGTGTGAAAGAAGTAAGGAGAAGTCCATGCACCCAGCCCCTGTTGCTCTCGCCCGCATTTCGCACGTTGTTCTTTTGCTGCTCATCCTCGCCGCATTGGCTTCAGCACAGGAAAGTAATGTGCCGCCCCTGATCGTCCAGGCTGTGGACGACTCGCAACTGACCACTCTCAAGGGCAATACACACCCGTTGGCGCGCGCGCAATTCGATCGCGGAGCGGCTCCGCCTGATTTGCCCATGCAACGCATGCTGCTGGTCTTAAAACGCAGTGACGAGCAGGAATCGGCGTTACGAAAGCTGCTGGATGACCAGCAAGACAAAGCTTCGCCCAACTACCACAAATGGCTTACGCCTGAGCAATTCGGGCGGCAGTTCGGTCCGGCGGATCAGGACCTTCAGGCCGTCACATCTTGGTTGCAAATGCACGGCTTTCAGATTGGGCAGGTGACCAAAGGCCGAACGGTGATCGAGTTTTCTGGTACAGCGGCGCAGGTGCAGGAAGCGCTGCATACTTCGATCCACAAATTTGTTGTGGATGGAGAAGAGCACTGGGCCAACGCCAGCGATCCGCAAATTCCGGCGGCGCTGGCGCCGGTCGTAGCGGGGGTGAATACGCTGCATAATTTCTTGAAGAAGCCAATGATTCGCGTTGGGCCGCGTGTTCCGGTCACTATTAAACCAGGGTCGCCTCCACAAGTGACTTTTCCGGCCCAGAACGGATTCCCGACCCTACATGCACTTGGACCGCAAGATTACGCGGTGATCTACAACATCAACCCCGCGTATCAGGCCGGAATCGATGGAAGCGGCACAACCATTGCAGTTGTCGGAAGGTCGAACATCAATGTTCAGGATGTCACTGATTTCAGGAACGCGTTTGGGCTATCTTTCAATCCGCCACAAGTCATTATCGACGGCCCCGATCCCGGAGATTTAGGAGGAGGCGAGGAGTTCGAGGCGGTGCTGGACAACACCTGGTCTGGAGCGCTTGCCCCAAATTCGAATGTGAAGTTCGTAGTTTCCGCCATCACCAACACAACAGATGGCGTTGATTTATCAGAGGTCTACATCGTCGACAATAATCTCGCCGATATCATGACAGAAAGCTTCGGCTCATGCGAGGCTGCTCACACTAGCGCGGAGATCAGTGCTGCAGGCGCGCTCGCCGAGCAGGCTGCAGCCCAGGGTATAACGTACACCGTTTCCAGCGGAGATACGGGAGCCGAGGGCTGTGACAATTTAAGCGAAATAGTCGCCACAGGCGCGGTGTCGGTGAATTTCCTTGCGTCCACGCCGTTCAATGTGGCGGTAGGTGGAACCATCTTCAATGAAGGCACTCAGAGCGGTAAGTACTGGAGCTCATCGCTCCCGCTCGCGGAAACGGCGCTTTCCTACATCCCGGAGAACGTCTGGAACGAAAGCTGTACTGTCTCACAATGCGGGAGCCAGAACGCAAATATTGCAGCCGGCGGCGGGGGGGCAAGCTCATTCTTCAGCAAACCTTCCTGGCAGTCTGGAGTAAGTGGGATTCCCACCGATGGCAAACGCGACATGCCCGATGTATCTCTAACCGCGGCACTGCACGATCCTTATCTAGTCTGCTTTGAATTCTCTTGTGAACAAAACTTTATCTACCTCGTAGGCGGTACGTCAGCGTCGTCGCCATCTTTCGCCGGGATTATGGCGCTAGTTGATCAGAAGATGGGGTCGCGTCAAGGGCAGGCGAATTATGTCCTTTATCGTTTGGCGGCGGCTGAAACGCTTTCGCAATGCAATGCCTCGAACACGACGACTTTGCCCGCTGCCAGTTGCGTGTTCAACGACGTCACCAAAGGCAACAACGTAGTGCCAGGCGAAATCGGCACGCAATACCAATCCGGTGTCGGCTATGACCTTGCCTCCGGCCTAGGCTCCGTGAACGTCTCTAACCTAGTGAACAACTGGAACACGGTTATATTCAGACCGACCAGCACCACCCTGAACCTCAGCCCAACAACCAATATTAGTCACGGCCAGTCTGTTACCGTCACCGCCAGCGTAACTCCCAACAGCGGTACGGGAACGCCTACCGGCGACGTCTCTCTAACTGCCCAGACAGGCTCAAGCAGCTCCGGCCAGACTCTCGTCGACAGCTTTTCGTTAACCAGCGGTTCAATAAACTTGCCAACCCACTTGCCCCCTGGTGGCACGAACTACACCGTTACCGCTCACTATGCCGGTGATGCAACTTTCGGAGGGAGTGACTCCGGTCCGGTTACCGTGACGGTATTACCGGAATCCAGCACAACGACTACAAGCGTGCTTGCCTTTGATCTCAACGGCAATCCGCTCCCGCTCAGTAACGTGCGATACGGCAGCTTTGTTTACTTGCGAGCTGACGTTGCGGGCAGTTCCGGCCAGGGATTTCCGTCAGGATTGGTAAACTTCAACGACAGCGCTGGATCCGTCCCAGGGAATCCTTTCGTGTTGAACAGCGAGGGCAACACAGCAACGCCAAATTTTGTTCTAACTTTGCCCGCAGGGCAAAACTCGATTTCCGCCAGCTATGGCGGCGATGCCAGTTTTAAACCCAGCAGCTCGACTGCTGTAAGCGTCACGATCGCGAAGGGTTCAACCGCTACAGTTCTGACATCGAGCAGCAGCAGCGTTGGTCAAGGCAGCAGTGTTACTCTCACGGCAACAGTTAACACCAACAGCTTGGGAGACGCGCCCGGGGGCACGGTGACATTCTTTTCGGGAACTACTCAACTCGGCAGCGCACCCGCTTTTGGTGGCAACTCTAGGACGGGCATAGTTAACGCGACCGCAAGCCTTACGACTTCGCAGCTACCGAACGGGCAAGACAGCATCACGGCGCAGTATGGCGGAGATCAGAACTACAGCGTTTCGACTTCTGCGGCGATTACAGTCACCGTGCAGCCCGATTTTGCTTTTTCTGGGAGCGCTCCCTCGATTAGCACGAGCCCCGGTGGCTCGGGAACGCTGACGCTTACGATTACCGGGCAGACTGGCTACAACAGCACGATCAGTTTTACGTCGGCGTCCTGCGCGGGCCTTCCCCGTGAAAGCAAGTGCGGCTTCAATCCGCCTTCCGTGGCCGGCAGCGGCACGACGACGCTCACCGTTACAACCACTGCGCCCACAGCAGCGGCACTAAACGGATCCGGCTGGTGGGCAACCGGCGCCGGTTTCACCGTCGCAGCGGTGTTTCTCTGCGGCATTCCGAGAAAGCGACGGTGGAGCGCCGTGGCGTCATTTATCGTGACTGCGTTTCTTATGACAGGTGTTGGCTGCGGCGGTGGCGGGGGAGGCGGCGGAGGTGGTGGAGATCCTGGCACGCCACGCGGCAGTTACACTGTGGTCGTGACGGCGACGGGTGGCGCGCTCAGCCATACCGTGAATTTCACTTTGAACGTGCAGTAGCCGTGAAATGGCTTTAGCGAATAAACGGCCCAGACTGCGTCTGGACCGCTGCATTAACTCGCAATTGCTCGGGGCAGCTCAAACGTCAAACTTTTTGCGTGCCTTTTTGGGGGTCTAACTTGCTCGAACGTGCACTGCCGCGGCTTCTTCTCCGGACGCCAGCGCAGGAATTTTGTCCCGTGGCGGAAGCGGCCGCCGGAGAAGTGGTCGTACTGCACTTCGCAAACTAGTTTTGCCTTGAGCGGCTGCCACTCGGCGGAGCGACGTGTGCTCCAGCGGCTGGGGCCTCCGGGAGCGCGTCCGGTGAATCCGGGCGGACCGATCAGCGGCTTAACGATTTTCTTCAGCTCGCGGCGTTGCGCTGCATTGAAGCTCGAGGTGAATCCCACATGATCGAGTTGCCCCTGTTCGTTGTACAAGCCGAGCAGGAGTGAGCCGATGCCTCCGCCTTTTTCGGCGTAACGGAATCCTCCGACTACACAGTCAGCAGTGCGAATGCGTTTGATTTTGACCATGGCTGTGCGTTTACCGCTGCGATAAGGCTCATCGAGCCGCTTGGCGATGATTCCATCCAAGCCTATGGCGCCCAGTTCGCGCATCCAGTTTTCTGCTTGGTCTCGATCGTGCGAGGCTGGGGAAAGGCGAAGCACGCCTTCTGCGGGCAAGTTTTTTACCGGCAAATCATGGAAAAATTCCTCCAGCTTTGCGCGACGTTCTGCCAGAGACAATTCGGTGAGCAACTTGCCATTGTGATCAACCAACAGATCGAAGCACATCAGCGTCGCTGGCGATTCGTTCGACAGCTTGCGAATGCGCGATTCGGCAGGGTGAATACGCATCAGCAGATCATCAAAGGAAAGTTGCTCGCCGGAAAAAATGACAATCTCGCCATCGAGCACAAAGCCTGAGTGTGGCAAGTTGCGAAGAGCGGCGACAAGTTCAGGAAAATATCGCCCTAACGGCTGTCCGGCTTTCGATTGCAGCAGTACCTGGTCGCCGCTGCGAAACGCCAAACAGCGAAAGCCATCCCACTTGGGCTCGTAGAGCCAGCCTTCACCGCTGGGAATCTCAGCTACAGATTTTGCTTCTGCCGGTGGATAGGGTGGATGAATCGGCAGTCGAATGGACGGAAAGCTCTGTTCCAACGCTTCTGCGGGCAAGGCTCCGGAGGCGACCCTTGCCGCCGCCTTGATTTTGTCCTTCTTCTTGCGCATCACCGTTTCGATGCCGGCGCCAAGCGCCCGCTGCACGGGGCAAGGGCACGATTGCCGTAGAGAAAAGCTCTCACCTGCCATTGTGGAAACAGGTTCCACGGCTGCATTTGGCTTTGACAGTCGAAGCAAACGTTGTGAGACTCTGCATAGCGATTCTCGACAGAGCTATGAAGATCACCTTCGCCGGTTGCGTCCTATTAACGATATTTTCCCTTTCGGCTCCGTCACGCCCGTCAGATTCCTCGATCCACGAAAGCAAGCTGCTGGCTTTGGAGAATGCCTGGAACCAGGCGCAACTGCACCATGACTCGAAGGCTCTCGACAGCTTGGTCAGCGACACATTTGTGTACACCGACTACGACGGGACGGTGATGAACAAGGCCCAATTCCTCGCCGACTTGAAGGATCCCACATATCGCGCCACACTGATCACCAACGAAGGGATGAAAGTTTTTTCTTATCAGGACATGGCCGTTGTCATTGGCCGTTATCACACCAAGGGTTCGTATAAGCGCAAGCCCTTCGAGCATTATGGCCGTTTCACCGATACCTGGGTTTACCAGAATACGATGTGGCGGTGTGTGGCAAGCCATACCAGCTTGATCGAGAAGAAGTAGAACGGCGAGTTGCTGTGGTTCTGGTTAAGCACTGGCAGGGTGCACGAGCGCGTCGATGGCGCCATCAATGCTGGGGAAAATCAGGAAGAGCGGCTCTACTCCGGTAATTTCAAATAGCTTCCGGACGCGATCATTTACTCCGGTCAAAATCATCTGCTTTCCTGCTTTGTGCCTGGATACGTGAGCCCTGACGATTGATCCCAGGCCGGCGGAATCGACGTATGGTACCTCGGCGAAATCAATGATCACAGTAGGAGCCTCTTCAGCCTGTAGCGCAGTTTGAAACGAGGCCAGGTTTTGCAGTGTCAGCGGTCCGCGAAAACTGAGCACACGCTGGCCGTGGATCTCTCCCGCAAAGCGCGCTATGGTCGAGTCGTTCGGCGACATGGAGCGCGATTCTATTGCACATCTCCGAGGATAATCAAGCGTCTTTACATTTGCGAGGCATGATTTGTGACGCTTACCTGCGAGCGATACCGAAGGACGTCTGCGGCGGTATCGAGGCCCTACAGGAGGCGGCTCCTAATGCGGTGTCGGTTTCCTCGGTTTCCGCTATATTCAAATTGCCGCACCGAAGTATCCTCTATAGCACTCTATGATCCGATTGCGGGTCACGCGGAACAGCCAAGCGGTAACCTGCTCCGCCGGTTTCATCATCCGGTAGGCCTCGACGAGCTCGTAGAAAACATCCTGCAGAATGTCTTCTGCATCGCCCTGGTCGGCCACTCGCCTCTGGATGAAGTTGCGAAGCCAGCCTTGCTCCCGCTCGATCGCTTCGGAGATCCGTTGGTCTTGCTCCGCCATGAGCCACCGTTTTCTCAGCGCCTCGTCCATCTACGGTTGTAGACGAATGAGCAAGACAAATATTTTAGGGAAAATGCTTCTGTCGCAAGCGACGATTCACGTAGCGGCAGTTCTTTTGCCTAAGCTCCAGATCGATTGGATCTGCTGTTCCGGACTGTGCTTTGAAGTATCTGAGGGCGTCATAACAGCCGTCCAATTGAACTTTTGATCCCGCTACCAACACAGCCCGTTGTCTGAACCGCCATTCATTACATCGCAGGGCCAGCAGCTTTGGTTCTGCTGCAATACGATCGTTCGTCGCGGCTGGAATGCTAATCTGAGCGATGGTGTTCCTGATTCCGAAGAACGTCAGGCAGTTTGCGCTGATTGTCCCCTGTCTGCTCGCTGGCATGTTCGTACAAGCCAGTCAGAAACCGCCGGTTGAGTCATCGCACAATGCCTGGTCGATCCGCTGGCAGCCTGTCATCATCGTCAACGGCGTGCCTGTGCTTTTCCTGGTGAATCCGCCGGCGCGGCTCGCGACTCTTTCTGGAACGTGGTTAGACCACGAGGTCTCTTTCAGTTTCGATAAAGTCACCAGGAAATGGTTCGGACTCGCGGGGGCGAGCCTGGAGACACAGCCCGGCACTTATACATTGGAGCTGAAAGGCACAACGGCCAGCGGCAGGGAAGTGTCTTTTCAGCGAAAAGTAAGCGTTCGGTCGGCAAGATATCCCAGCATCGCCGTAACAGTTGCGAAAAAATTTACTGAGCCAAGCCCGGAACAGCTGCGGCAAATTAATCAAGATCAGGCCGTCAAACAGGAAAATTTTCGGAGTGTTGATCCAGAACGCGAATGGTCGGGCCGGTTCCGTCCGCCCGTGAATGCGGCTATCTCCGATGTTTTTGGCACACGCCGCACCTTTAATGGCAAAGTGCAAAGCTTGCATCAGGGACTGGATTACGCCGTGCCGTCCGGCACACCCGTTGCCGCGCTAAATGCCGGAACTGTGTTGCTCGCACGGCCGTTATATTTCGAAGGAAATTGCGTCGTGTTGGATCACGGACAGGGTCTACTCACGCTTTACCTGCATCTTTCGGAGTTTAAGGTAAAGGAAGGCGAACGCATCGCGCGTGGGCAAGAGCTCGGTTTGAGCGGAGGCACGGGTCGCGCCACAGGACCTCACCTGCACATAGCAGTACGCTGGCAGGGCATCTACCTCAATCCCGCGACCCTGATGAAACTCAAGCTGCCATGATGACGCGACCACGTCGCGTCCGCGCACAACCTCAACTTCTCGATCCGGAGCCTGTGCCTGTGCGAGCGCTTGGAAACGATCGGATAACGCCTCTCAGTTCGAAATTGCGGATGAGTCGGTGCAGGTAATTCGCATGCACCCCCAGAATACGGGCGGCTTCCGTGTAATTGCCTCGCGCCTGTTCCAGGGCGTTCACAATCAAATTCTTCTTCAGCTCTTTGACAGCCGCGTGGTACTTCGCGGGGACTATGCCGGGCGGCGGTTCTTTTTCCAGGACGGACTCCGGCAAGTCCTCAGGCAAAATCACTTCCGACGAACCTAGCACGAGCGCCCGCTCCATCGCATTCTCCAGCTCGCGCACGTTGCCAGGCCAATCATAGTTAGCTAGGCACGCCATAGCGTCCGGAGAAATTTGCTTCGGCTTCAGCTTGCACTTGGCGCTGCATTTGGAAACAAAATACTGGGCGAGCGTGGGAATATCTTCGCGGCGCTCGCGCAGCGGAGGCATGACCAGCGTGACCACATTGAGCCTGAAAAAGAGATCTCGCCGAAATGTCCCGGCGTGAATTGCTTCCTCTAAATCTCGGTTGCTGGCGGCGATGAGCCGCACATCGACCGATATTGGACGCGTGCCGCCCAGTCGCTCAATCTCGCGCTCTTGCAGTACGCGGAGCAGCTTTACCTGCAGCGCGGGAGCGAGTTCGCCAATTTCATCCAGGAAAACGACCCCGCCATCGGCCATTTCCAGGCGGCCTTTCTTTTGTGCAACCGCGCCCGTGAAGGCCCCGCGCTCGTGCCCGAAGAGTTCGCTCTCCAGCAAGCCTTCTGGAATGGCCGCGCAATTGATGGGCACAAACGGCTTGGCCGCGCGCGGGCTGTTGCGGTGAATAGCGCGCGCCGCGAGTTCTTTTCCGGTTCCGCTCTCCCCGTGAATCAGCACCGTCGAATCGATGGGTGCCACCCGCGAAAGGAACTGGTACACCTCCTTCATGCGTGCGCCCTCGCCAACCATGTTGTGCTCGAGATTGATTTCCGTGTTTAGCCGCAGGTTCTCCTGCTCCAGCCATTGCAGCCGGCGTGCATTTTCCAGTGCTACGGCGGAAATTCCTGCGATCGCTGCCACCAATTCCAGATGATCCATGTCGAAGTGAATTCCGGGATTCGTGCTATCCACGTATATGCAGCCGATCACTTTTTGAAACACGGTCAAGGGCACGCACAGCAAAGAATGAATGTTGGATTTGACAATGCTGTCCACATCGCTGAGACCACCAGTGCGGGAAATATCGGCTCCGAGTATCGCAACGCCTTGTTCGAGCACCTGGCGCGCAATCGTCCGGCTTACCCGCACAGGCTGCGTTGAATGAGGCAAACGATGGCGGGCAAAAATCGAGGCGAAGCGTTCGCTGCCGTGGCCATCCAGCAAAATGGCACCGCGATCAGCAGGAGCGACTTCAAAAATTAAATTCAGAATTTGCGCCTGCAACTGCTCCAGATCACGGATAGCGTGCACCAGGCGGCTGATCTTGAGCAGCGCATTGAGATTTCTTGCCACCCGCGACGTAGCAGGCAGTTCGCTGAGCACCCGGTCGGGCTGAAGATAGAGAACATCCTGCGGCCGGATCTGCGCGGTGGCATGGGTTGTGCCCTCTTCAAATTCCACGTGGCTGGCGGGCTCCTCGACTTCCTCCCTTACCAGGAACACGAAAACCGAATCCCCAACCGAGACCTGATCGCCGTGTTGCAACCTGCTCTCGGTCACGGCCACTCCATTCACAAAAGTGCCGTTGCGGCTTTCGAGGTCGCGAATCGAGTAGCCCGCGTCATCGCTAACGATTGCGCAATGCCGGCGCGATAACGACGGATCGCTAATGGCAACCACGTTTCCCGGATCTCGACCTACTGGAACCCCCGCACTATGCAGGAGAATCGTACGGTCCCGCAAAGGGCCCGCAATCACCAGCAACCTTGGGTTCACTCGTCCCCCCGAACTTGAGGCAAATGGTGTAACACATGTGGCGGCAGTCTGCACAGGTTCCGCTTTGTAGTTCTGCTATCCGAACAGATAGACTGCTATCCTTTCGGATATGAGCGTCATCAACGATGACTCGCTGTTCTATAGAGCGAATACCCGCAAGGTACTGAGAAATCTAGGGTTATACGGAGTCCTGAAACAACGCTGCAGGCGGGATTCTTGGCTGCTCACGTGCATTAACGAATGGTGCGACTGGCCTGGCAAAAGCGATGGGGGAAGCGCTTCAGCAGTCCTGCCGGGCAGCTCTCGGGAACTTGATAGGCGACCCCCTCGTCGAGTTCCCGATTAATTTTCAACCGCAATTTGCGATTCAGAAGGGCGCCCTAGTCGCCCACCATTGTATGCCGCGCCAAGGGCTGGAAAGATTCCAGCACGGAAGCTCCATCCCGAAAGCTCACAGTTTTTCCCGAGATGGCTGGAGTTCGTTCACCCGGCACCAGAACCCCAGCTAAGTTGAGGGGATCGGCAGCGGAGAGCGTGATGGATTCGCCGGTCTCCGGCATGTTGCGCGTGGCCCGCATCGATTCCACTGCGACCGTTAGCGCGAACTGCTCGCCGATGAAACCATCCACAAAACGGCCGCCGCGAATTTCGCCACGATCTTCCAGACGGCGGAAAGCAATCTGAAGTTCGCGCCACTTCGGCAGATTGGCTTCACGCGCCAGCAGGTCGCGGAAAACCACACCATAACGCTTGAGCAACATCCAGCAGGTGGCTTCAATCGCGCGGTTGTGATCGGCGGCTTGATCTGTATAGAGCAATGCCCAGCGCCCGGCACTGTGACGCGGCCGAGCCATGCGTCCGCTTCCTTGCCCTGCCCGGCGCTTGGGATCGATTAGGGAACGGAGATTGTCAAAGCCATCAGCAGTGACCACTCCGGCCGCCACAAGTTCCCACAAGGCAGTCTCGATCTCAGCCTTCAGCTTTCCTGTGCCGCGAACAATATCGGCAAAAAACGATGCTCCACGTTGCCGCAAAAAATCTAACACTTGTTTTGCTCCGTGGCTCAAACCTCGCGCCTCGGGCTGATCAGCGGCAGGGTTGTGCGACGCCATCCAATCGGCATCTTCCCGGACAAAGAATGTGATAGGAGCTACGCTGGTCGGAATCACCCGGCGCTTGCCGGTACTTGAATCTTCGAGGGTCGCTGGATGTGGGGATAGCCGCCCCCAACCTACGGCCCCGGTCAGGCAAAGCTGATCCAGCCACTTGGGATCATAATTCGCGACCCGACGCGCCAGGATATGCCGCTCCCACGCACTTGCCGGTATTTCGAAGCCTTGAAGCTGACGCAGCACCTCGAGCAGCCCGCGCTCAGCGAGCACCTGAGTTCCCGGCGATACATGCTGCCAACGGAGCAGCCAGCGCATAAATTGCGCAGCGGTCACAGGTTCAATCTGCTTGCGCAGCGTTGCCACGGTAAGCCGGTGAATGCGCGCCAGCAGCCGCCGTTCGCACCATTCAGTCTCACCGGTATGAGAATCGGTGAATTTACCTCTCAGGACGGCACCGCTGGCTTCCAAGCGGAGCAATGCTTTTTCAACATCAGAAGAAGGAAGTCCGAGAAGATCTCCGAGCTCCGTTGCCGTAGTTGGACCGAGATGCGTCATCCAGCCGCTGACCATTGCCAGAACCGCATCGTCGCGAGAGGGGGCGCTCGATTCGATTTCCGGCAGCTCTGGTTCAAAGCTGGCGCCTGGAAACAACGCAGTAAGGCTTCTTACTCGCTCGGCTGCGACCCAATAGATGCGACCATCAAACCGGGCGCATCCGGCACGATTCTGCCCGAACAGTCGCTCAAAGTGGGCACGCCAGTCTGCAAGATTTGCGTAGGGACAGCCGCCCTCGGCTGTCCGGTCGAGCGAAGCTCGACGGCTTTCCTCCACCAGCGCCAGTGTCGAAGACAATTCCGGCTGAGCGTCGATGAACTCGTCAGCCGAGGCCTGCTCCGAGTGAAGCGCCAGCGGTGCCCGAGGTAGTGCAATCAACGTGTGAAGCACGTCGTGCAGTTCGTCGGCATCGCGCACATCCGGCCAGGCTTCTTGGCGCACTTGTGCAATCGCTTCAGGATCGAGTTTCCCGACTTCCTCTAACACCGACTCCGGCAAAATTCGCCGCATCTCGACCGCGCGCGCGCGGCGTTCCTCAAGCGGAGCATCGTCGAGGTAAGCGTAAGGATTAGCGTTCAAAATCTCATGGGAGAACTGCGAGGGTACCGGCGTATCGACCGCGATACAACGAATGCGACCTTCGTTCATTTCGCGAAGAACGCGCTTCAAACCGTCGATGTCCATCGCCTCGGTGAGCACGTCCTTCATCACCTCGTTTACCAGAGGATGATTGGGAATCTGAATGTCGCCGACGATGTTTTCCTGGCAGGCAGCTACGTGCGGGAAAACCGATGCCAACAGATCATCGGAACGCATGCGCTGAATCTGCGGAGGAATCTTCTTGCCGCCTTGAAATCGCAGCAGCGCCAGAGCGCGGTTCGCGTCCCAACGCCAACGCGTGCCGAAGATTGGCGACGCGAGCGCCGCCTGCTCGAGCACCGGCTGCACAGTCTCGGCAGTGAGAAAATGAAACACATCGGCGAGCGGAAAGCTGTGCTGCTCGGCGAGGGCGATGTTTAAGCCGTTATCAGTCGCGGCAGCCTGCAACTCAAAATTGAAGCTGCGGCAAAAGCGCTTGCGGAGAGCCAATCCCCAGGCCTTGTTGATGCGCGCACCGAACGGTGCATGGATGACCAATTGCATGCCACCGGCTTCATCAAAGAAGCGTTCGGCGATGATGGTCTGCTGTGTGGGAACGGCACCGAGCACGGCGCGTCCTTGTAGAACGTATTCGATTGACTGCTCGGCGCCGGCATCGTCCAGCCCGCATTCTTTTTTTAGCCAGGAAACCGTTTCAGCCACCTCGGGCTGAGCTTGCGAGACACCGACTGGAAAGATCTTTGCCAGCCGATCGCTCATCTCCTGACGCAACTCAGCGACGCAAAACGAGAGCTCCTCGGTGCGGGCGGGAGCTTCGCCTCGCCAGAAGGGAACTGTTGGCGGCGCCCCGTGCGCGTCTTCAACCAGCACCCGGCCGGATTTGCCTTCCACGCGGCGAATGCGCCACGAGCTGTTGCCGAGCAGCATGATGTCGCCCGCGTTGCTTTCGACGGCGAAGTCTTCGTCGAGCGTGCCGACGACAACTCCGTCTGGCTGCGCAACCACCGTGAATAGAGCAGTCTCCGGAATGGCTCCGCCGCTGGTGATGGCAGCCAGCCGGCTGCCGCGGCGGGCGCGCAGTTTGTGGTTCACCCGATCGCGATGGAGATAAGCGCCGTAGCGCCCTCGCCGGGCAGCAATTCCTTCCGCAAGCATTTCAAGGATCGCATCGTAATTCTCGCGCGAGAGATTACGGTACGGGTACGCACGCTTGACGAGAGCAAACAATTCATCTTCATCCCAACCGGAATCGTCCTCTTCATGTGGCGCGGGCGCCCCCGCCCGCGAATCGATTTCATGGACCTGGCCGGTTTCATGAATGAATTCGAGTTCCGCTCGCGAGTGAGGCGGCCGCGCCGCATGGTTGGTTGCGCAAGTCGCGACAATTTGTTGGGCCAGAATGTCTAGCGGCGCGTCCGGAATCATCAGGCGATCCAGTTCGCCACGGTGAATTGCGCGCACCAGCGCAGCACACTCCAGCAGGTCGTCGCGCGTGGTGGCGAAGAATCTTCCCTTCGGAACAGCGCCGCGCCAATGCCCCGAGCGGCCAACGCGCTGCAGCGCTACCGCAATGGCGCGAGGAGAGCTGATCTGCACAACCAGATCGACCGTGCCGATGTCGATTCCGAGTTCGAGCGATGCCGTCGCGACCAGAACTTTAATCTGTCCGTCTTTGAGCTTCTTCTCCGCGGCCAAGCGCAACTTGCGGGACAAACTTCCATGGTGTGCGGCAACGTTGTCTTCACCCATCCGCTCTGCCAAATGATGCGCCACGCGCTCGACCAGCCGGCGCGTGTTGACGAATACCAGCGTTGATCGATTCTGGTGAACCAGTTCGACCAGGCGATCGTAAATTTCATCCCACATTTCGTTCGTGGCAATTGGTCCAAGTTGGCTGCCAGGAACCTCGACCGCGAGATCGAGCGTGCGCTTGTGCCCGATGTTGACGATCACCGAATCAGGTCGTCCGTTGCCAGTCAGGAAATGTGCGACTTCTTCGATCGGCTTCTGGGTTGCCAGCCGACTCTGGTGCGCATCAGGCTTTTCGCAACCCAGAAGCCGAT
>Ga0137403_10002869_pt1 | contig 20876 bp, 23 predicted proteins | sample CZOMad2_1_16fung_FD_122057 | JGI IMG/M metagenome (GOLD analysis project Ga0137403, IMG submission 122057) | Vadose zone soil fungal communities from Angelo Coast Range Reserve, California, USA - CZOMad2_1_16fungal (Hybrid Assembly) | ecosystem: Environmental > Terrestrial > Soil > Vadose zone...
GAGCGCTTCGACGTGCTGCCGCTGCTGGTGGCCACCGACGGCGCCATCGCCGCCTTCGGTCACGACCATCGTCGCTTACGACCCAACATCGTGATCGGCGGCGTCGAGGGGTTGGCCGAGCGCGAGTGGCCGGGCGGCTGCCTGCGCATAGGCCAGGTGCTCATCGGTGTCCAGGATTTGCGTCTGCGTTGCATCATGACTTCATACGATCCCGATACGCTGATCCAGGACAAGAACATTACCCGCGACATCTACCGGCGTTTCGACGGCAAGCTCGCGCTCAACTGTTTTGTGATCGAAGGGGGCGACATCACCATGGGGGACGATGTGCAACTGGTACGTGGTCGTGCCTGCGCTGAGTCCGCAGCGGCCGCGCTCTTCGCCGAGTAACCCAATCATGACCGACAACACAGCACAGGAGAGTCGGATGAACTATAGACCCGAGACCACGGAGACCACGGTGCGGATGGGAACCATCGAGGTCGAGGGGCTCAACATCTTCTTCCGCGAAGCCGGCACGCCCGGCAACCCCAAGATCGTCTTGCTGCATGGCTTCCCGGCCTCATCGCACCAATACCGCCACCTCATTCCGGCACTGGCCGACACATTCCATGTCCTCGCGATGGACTATCCCGAGTTCGGCAACAGCGACATGCTGGATCCGACGACGTATCCTCTATTTCTTTGACAAGACGTCTCAAGTCGTGGAGGCCTTCCTGAAGCAGAAGGACTTCATCCGCTTTGGTCTCTTCGTGCAGGACTATGGCGGGCCGGTGGGCTTCCGCATCCTCGCGCGCCACCCGGCCTGGCTGGAGTGGTTGATCATCCAGAACACCAACGCCTATGAAGTGGGCTTCACTCCAACCTGGGACGGCTTCCGTAATGCGCTGTGGAAGCAGCGCACGCACGATAAGACGGTTTCGATACCTTTGTTTAATCGAGCCCCTGACTCGAGCGCGTCGCCGATATGCTCTAGTCTGCTGTGTGAGTGAAACACGTCGAGCTTCGCGCACGTCATCGCGGCGGGCACCACGGTCGCACCGATGGTGCCACGTGAGCGGCTTTGTCTTGCGATGCGGCTCTTTCACGACCTCCGTGAGCTGGGATGGAACAGCGGGTTCAGACCTTCGCGAGGGCGTTTGCGAACGCCATCCCACGCATTGGGGATGACTGGAAAGGAGAGATGGACCATGGTACGACGAGGCTGCCTTATCGCGCTGCTGTTGACAGGGCTCTTCGGATGGGCGGGCTCTCAGGCGCACGGACAAGCGCTGAGACCAGGCGAGCTCGCCGCGGACCTCACCGGAGGACCTTGGATCAACAGCCCTGCTCTCAGCATGGAAGGTCTTCGCGGCCGAGTGGTGCTGCTGGAATTTTGGACGTACGGCTGAATCAATTGTCAACACGTGATCCCGCAGTTGCGGGCCTGGCACACGCAGTATGCGCAGGGGGGGTTAACCATCATTGGCGTGCACACGCCGGAGTTCTTCTGGGAGAAGTCGTCCACCAAAGTCGTGGACGCCGCCGAAAGATTCGGTATTCGCTACCCCGTTGTGCAGGACAATGAGAAGCACATCTGGAGACGATACGGTATTTGGGCCTGGCCCACGCTCCTCTTGGTGGACAAGCGGGGGATTATCCGCTATCGCCACATCGGTGAAGGCGACTATGCGGAGATCGACGCCACGATCCAGGCCCTATTGGCCGAGGCGGGATGACCGTGGGAATGGGTTATGCCACGATTCTCGACGGCTGCAGCGCGGGGGACGCCACGGAGGGGCCGCTGAAACGGAGCGGTCGCGTGCGGTTACAGGGATAGCGACAGCACCGAAACGAACACCTACGGTCAGGGCACCACGCCGAGATGCTGCGGTGAAGAGTGAGCGCTCCCGAGAACAGCCGTCTTCGGGAAGAATATTGGAGAGACACGAGGTATGTTCAAGGATTCGTGAACGATGATCGCCTTCCTTGTCTCGCGCTTCTCGGGAAAGTTGCGGCGCCCGGCCACCCCCTGAAGGCCCAGAGTCTCACCGCGCGCGAGAGATCTCTTGGCGGGGATTTCCGGCCTGGACGTGTCCGAAAGGGATGGCGTATCCAACGCGACCACAGGTGTTGGCATGATGGCTGCTGCTGACCCAAGGAGGCCCGACCCGATGAAGGCTCCCGTGTCTCACCACGAACGAGCACGACTCGCGGCGCTGCACCGGAACCGCATCCTTGACACCCTTCCGGAAGGAGACTTCGACTTGACTCCGGAGCAGGGGGAAGCCCTGCGGGCCCTAAGCGGCCAGGTGGTGGCCCACCTGGAGTCCCGAAGGGCGACGGTGCAGGAGAGTACCCAGGTGGATGCCACCCTGCGTGCCATCGTGGACGGCCTCGACGCCGAGATTGGTGAGCGGTTTTTCGCCTCGCTCGTGCAGCATCTGGCGGCCGCACTCGGCGTGCAATACGCGTTCGTGTCGGAGATCCATGCGGATCGGACACGCTTCCGGACGCTCGCGGTCTGGGGGCGAGGCACTTTCCTGCCGAATTTTGACATTCCCCTGGTGGGAACGCCGTGTGAGGCGGTACTCAACGGGCACATGGCCCATCATGCTCGGCACGTGCAAGCGCTCTTCCCCACGGATAGGGCGCTCATCGACTGGGCGGCCGAGAGTTACTGCGGCGTGCCCCTGCTCGATGCCTGCGGTACGGTGGTCGGCCACCTCGCCATCGTGGACGATCAGCCGATGCTGGAGGGGACGCGCAGCCTGGCGATCCTGCGCATGTTCGCGGCGCGGACCCGGGGCGAGATCGAGCGTATTCGGATGCAAGCGGCGCTCCATGAACGCGAGGAAGCCTATCGGGACCTCTACGAAGAAGCGCCGGTTGCCTACGTCTCGGTCGGCACGGACGGTCGGATCAAGCGCGCCAACTACCATGCGGCGAGACTGTTCGCATACCCCGTTGACGCACTCACCGGTCGCCTGGTGTTCGATCTCTATGCCGACACCCCCGACGGTAAACCCCGCGCTCATGAGGTTTTTGAGCGGTTTCTGGCGGGGCAGGAGGCCCACGCACAGGAAATCGAAGGTCGCCGGTCCGATGGCCGCCACGTCTGGGTGAGTCTCTCGATGAAGCCCATCCGAGACGGGCAGGGACACCTGCAGGCCACGCGCTCGACGCTCGTCGACATCACCGATCGGAAGCGGGCGGAAGCGGCGCTGTGCGAGAGCGAAGTGCGGTTGTCTCGCATCCTCGCGTCGGCGATGGACGCCATTGTGACCGTGGACGAGGACGAGCGCGTCGTCCTGTTTAATGCCGCCGCCGAGATGGTGTTTCGCTGCTCCGCCGCCGAGGTCATCGGCCGGCCGTTCGGGCGATTCTGTTCCGAGCTCCTTTGGGCCACCCTCTCACGCGATATCCGGGCGGGCGCGCATGGCGGATCCCATCCGCAGTACCTGTGGGTGCCGGAGGGCCTGACCGCGCGCCGCGCCGACGGCGATGAGTTTCCGATCGAGGCGACGATCTCGTCGGTCGAGGTGGGCGGTCGGCATCTCTATACCCTCATTCTCCGCGACATGGACGACCGGAAACGGGCGGAAGCGGCGCTCCATCAATTGCAGCGGGCCAATGAATATCTGCTGGAAGAAATCCGCACAGAGCACAATTTTCAGGCCATCGTGGGGACCAGCCCGGCCCTGATGGCCTTGCTCCGCCAGGTCGAGCAAGTCGCCCTCACGGACAGCACCGTGCTCATCTGTGGCGAAACGGGGACGGGCAAGGAATTGATTGCGCGCGCGATCCATGACCGCAGTGCGCGCAAGGACCGCCCGCTCGTCAAAGTGAATTGCTGCGCCATGTCCCCGGGCCTGGTGGAGAGTGAGCTGTTTGGCCACGTCAAGGGTGCGTTCACCGGGGCCGTGGACCGACGTATCGGCCGCTTCGAGCTGGCGGATGGCGGCACGATCTTTCTGGATGAAATCGGCGACCTTCCCGTGGAAACGCAGGTGAAGCTCCTCCGAGTGCTCCAGGAACAAGAGTTCGAGCCGGTGGGCAGCAGCCGGACCATCAAGGTGGACGTGCGGGTGATCGCCGCCACAAACCGAGACCTCGACGCCGCAGTCAAGGCTGGACGCTTCCGCTCTGACCTGTTCTACCGCCTGCACGTCGTCCCGCTCGACGTCCCCCCACTGCGGGCCCGCCGGTCCGACATCCCCCAACTGGTGATGTTCTTCCTGGAGCGCTTCTCGAAGCAATTCGGCAAGCGGATCGGCACCGTGTCACCGGCTACGATGCACATCTTGGAGGGCTATCCGTGGCCGGGTAATATTCGAGAGCTCCAAAACATCCTCGAGCGGGCCGTGGTTCTGTCCCACGGGTCCGTGCTGACGCTCGATGCGAGCCTGCTCCCCATCATGGTCTCGGATGTTGATATGGCTCCATCTGAGGGGACTGACGACGCGGCCGTGGCGGGCGGCGGAGCCCGCGCGGCCCACCACACGGCCTGGCCCGCTCTCTCACGCCACGCCTCTCTGGCAGAGGTCGAACGGCATCATATCCTCGCGGTGCTGCAACGGACCGCCGGCGTCATCGGGGGACCGAAGGGCGCGGCGAAGATCCTACACCTGCACCCCAACACGCTGCGCAGTCGCATGCAGAAGCTGGGCATCCGGCGTCCTGATTACGACATCTCGTAGATCTCCCACATCTCGCACCTCATGGTCACGACATGTCGTGCTCCGCGTCAGCGGTGGCGAGATCCCACCGTTGCAACCCTCGTGTTGTGAAGGCGATCGCGCCAGCCTTGCGTGTGCACGGTGCTTGGCACGCCGTTTGCTCTCCTTGGGCCACCAGATGGCTATCCAAGAGTCACCGGCACATGGGAGTCGCGCAATGCTCAAGATCTCAGGCCTGGAGTCAGGGGACCACGCGCAGACCCTGCGGCTCGAGGGGCAAGTGATCGGGCCCTGGGTGGAGGCACTTCGCGGTGTGTGCGAGAGGCTGCTGACCGAAAGCCAACCGCTGACGCTCGATCTGGCCGGCGTGTCCTTCCTCAACCGGGACGGCATCGCTCTGCTACGGCGCTTGACCGCCCGCCACGTGGCGCTCATCAATCGCTCGCCGTTCGTGGCCGAGCAACTCCGAGGATAGTGCGCGCGGTGCGGACACCTAGGAGAAAGAGGACCTTGACAGGCATGCTGGCTTGGCCGAAACGCCTCCATGGAAAGGCCCGAGCGAGGCGAGGGTGGCCGCGAGGGTCTTTTCGCCAACGGGTAGGACCCGCGTGCCGACGACGAGCGCTGGCGAATGCCGCGCGTGCCCAGCCCAGGAACAGCTGGATCAGACACTCATGTGTGAACCTTTCGTCCGTGACGCCCATCTCACGGGGCGTCGTCCGATCACCTGTAGGAAAGGAGGCGTCGATATGCGAACGACACATCAGAACCCCTCATGGAAGGTCACGAGAGTGCTTGTGAATGCCCTGGTGTCCCTGGCCGCCAGTGGTCTGCTGAGCGTAGCGGTCTGGGCCCAGGCCGATTTCAACTCGGAGCAGGGGCCGGGCGCAGGCGTCCTCGGACCAGGGCCCGGGTGCAACCTGTTCCCGGCGCCGCCGTCGGTGGGGGCCTCGGTGCCACTCTCTTATTTCGGCCCGCCCCCCTCCGAGAGTAACCCGAGCCTCGTCGGCCCCGTGCAGCTGCTCAAATCGGGCACCGTGGACGTCGCGAAGGGGACGATCACCCTCCCCTTGTATCTCGGGTACATGAAGTTCAGCAACACTAAGGTGTGGTATATCCTGACCGATGTCGATGACCAGGAAGTGGCGACTTTGCTCGGCCTGAATTTTTCCGCCAAGCTGAGCTTCGTGGGGAATGCTGTGCGGACCGGCAACTTCGACGGCCGAGGGAGCCTGATCTTTGACCGGGGCACCGTCGATTTCTCGCCGGACCGCCGGGTGGTGCCTGGGCCGGCGGACGCGCCTTTTCCACCCGTCGAAGCGCAGCCCGGCGCGGTGGGCGATGCCGACTACAGCCCGCTCGTCCGGGTGCTCAATGCGGGCGGCGTAGTCTACAATGCGCCAATCGTGGCCTTTGGGGTGGAGGCCGCTGACATCACGTTCCCGAATGGCGGCGTTGATTACCGTAAGGTCCACGATGAGGTGGTCGCCATTGACCCGTCCCCAAACAAGCGGACGGTCACCCTGTCACTGGTGAACGGCTTCAGTTTCGGCCGGCCCCTCTGGTATCTGTCACTGGACTGCAGCACTCTCACCTATGCCGCCATCGAACACAACACCTTTGCCCCACTGCTGCAGCAGATTCTGACCGGCTTTGATGACAGCTTTCTCAGTCCGGTTAAGCGCATCTTCATCGCCACTAACGGTCCCTCCGAGGGCCAATGCGACAACCCCCAACGCTAGGGGCTCTTTGCGGATTTGCTCGACGGCCACCGCCCGAATAATACCTTCGGCGGCATCCCGACGATCGCGCCTGATTATAGCCCGCTCTGGAATGCCCAGCTCTTCGAGTGGACGCCCGAGACCGTCGCCAAAGGCTACTGCGGACAACTCCGCGAAGAGTTCCGAATCCTGACCTATGTGGACGACGGCCTGCTGACGGGCCCCAACGGTGCGCCGTTTGGGGACAGTCTCTTCGTCATCAATTGCCCGCCGGCCCAGCGACTGAACTAACCCAGGTGCCTGGCCGCGTCACCGCCTGCGGCTCAGGCGGCTGTGGGGCGGGCCGTGACCAGGCTGGGCGTGCCATCGCGGGCGCGCGTCGTCCCCAAAGGCCCGGGCTCGCCCGCGTGCATTGTGACGAGCCGTTGGCCGGTGTGGGACGGTGGCCTCGCGGTTCGGAAACCCTCATCTGCGACGGTGGAGGGGATCTCGTGAGAGTCCGCTACACGGTCGTGCCCAGCACCGGGCGTGGCTCACGGACGACGCCCGCGCGGTGGCACGCGTGGGTGGACCAGACGGCGCCCACGCCGACAACATACCCCGGAAGTAACGAGGAACAAAGGAGGCACAATCGATGGGAAACGAAGAACACCTCACGCAACCCCAGGGTGCTGAGGAGCACTTCCCCCGCTCGGCGACCAGGCGAACCTTTTTGAAAGGCGCCGCAGCGGTCGCCGCTGCAGCTGGCATTGGCGGCCTTCAGAGACCGCTACACGCGCAAGACAGCGCAGCATCCGGTGGTCCCGATGGTGCCATTGGCCCGCAGACCCCCAGGGCCCGCGCTATCACGGCCTTTGACATCAAGGTGGACAATGCCGAGTTGCAGTTCAACAAGCCGATTCCCCGCCATCGCACCAACGGCGATGAGGCACGGTTTCCCAGGAAGATTGGGAACTTCCACAAGGGCTTACCGACCATCAATGCCTTTGGCGAGGTCGATCTTGATGCCTATCAAAGCTTGATTGACGCGTTGACCAGCGGCGAATTCGCCGATTTTGAGGCCATTCCCTTGGGGGGGACCGCACGGTTGGTGAACCCGCAGGCAAGGCTGGCGTTCGATACCGAAGGCGTGGATGATCAGCAACTGGTGATCCCGCCCGCGCCCGGAGTGGCCAGCGCGGAGCGAGCGGCTGAGGCTGTCGAGCTCTACTGGATGGCGTTGGCGCGCGATGTCCCGTTCACCCAATACGGACTCGAACCGATCACCCAAGGCGCCATCGCCGATCTCAACCGCGTGAGCGCGTTCGACGGCGTGACGCCGGTGAACGCCCAGAACCTCTTTCGCCTGGGTCTGGGTGGCCCTACCTTTCTCGACCTGATCGGGCCCTATATCTCCCAGTTTCTCTTGGTGCCGTTTTCCGAAGGGGTCATCCCCATCGATCACAAGATTCGGACATACAGGAGCCTGGCCAACGGCGGCCGCGACTTCCTGACCACCGAGGCCGAGTGGCTCGCGGCGCAACAAAGCAACGTGACCATCGATGCGTCGGCGGTGACGGACCCGATCTTCCGGCACGTCCGGAGTGGCCGTGACCTCGGCCAGTACGTCCACATCGATGTACTGTACCAGGCCCCCCAGGAGTATTTGAACGCCAAATCGATCTTGGTGGGCGCCGGGGGGGGAGCTCCCGGAAGGGGTCCCGAGCGCGCCCCTGAGTCCGACGAACCCGTATGTGACCTCGCTGACCCAGGATGGCTTTCCCGCGTTCGGGGCGGGCTTCCAGGTGTCCATGATCGGCGAAATCACGCGGCGGGCGCTGCAGGCCGTGTGGTTCCAAAAGTGGTTCGTGCATCGCACCCTCCGCCCAGAGGCGTTCGGCGGGCTCGTCCATTTCCAGCTGACCCAAGGACGCTACCCCTTTCTGCATCCCGACATTCTGACCTCCCCGGCCTTGCCGCTCGTGTTCGCGCAAAACCGCACCTACTTCCATCCCCAAGCGTTTCCGGAGGGCAGTCCGCTGCACCCCTCCTACGGGTCGGGACATGCGACGATTGCGGGGGCGTGCGTCACCTTGTTGAAAGCCTTCTACGATAAATCGACGCCCATCCGCGATCTGTTCACGCCGCAGGTGGCGGCGCCGGATGGCCTGTCCCTGACCGATTACACCGGTCCGGATGTGGCGCAGATGACCGTCGGCGGTGAGTTGAACAAGCTCGCGTCGAACGTTGCGAGGGGGCGCAACATCGCGGGCGTACATTGGCATTCCGATGCCGTCGAGTCGCTTCTGCTTGGCGAACAGGTGGCGATCGTCCTGCTCCAGGACGTCAAGCAGACGCTGAACGAATCTCGGACGGGAGGCTTCAGGTTCACGTTCCACGACTTTAATGGCAATCCCGTGAGCATCTGACAGCGAGAGTAGTGCTATCCAAGTAATGCTATAATGCAAGTGCTCGTTCATAACATGCTGAAGGATTGTTGAAGCACTAGGATGGCTGACAGCGATCGGGCTGACACGGAGGATTTGCCATGGGAGACCTCGTCCATCGTGCCAAGGTACGCATCGTCCCAGAAAAACCCACCATCAAACAGGCGTTCGTCGATCCCTTCCCAGAACCCATCCGCACTGGGGTGCATGGGGCGTCAAACAGTGGTTTCAAGCCAAGGTCGACGAAGAACTCCCGACCACCATCGACCATGTCGTCGCCGCCATCGGCTCCTGAATGACCGGCACCCTCGCTGGCGCGCTGGAAGCGCGCCACATCGCCGCTTACGATGGCTCGTTGGAGACCGAGGTTGAGGGGGACATTGAGGAGGGAGACAATAAGGTGCTCCTCCTCACCAAAGTGCATATCAAATATAAAATGAAACCCCCCCGGGGACACGAGCACAGGCCGAGCGCGCGCTGGCACTGCACCATGCGCGGTGCCCAGTGTCGCAATCGGTCGAACGGGGCATTCACGTCGAGTGGAGCGCCGAGATCACCGAGGTGTAGCCTATGGACAGAGCCCAGGCATTCGTCTTCGATGCCTACGGCACGCTCTTCGATGTGCATTCCGTGGTCACGGCCTTGCAGGCGGTGACGCCCGAGGCCGAGGCCGTCAGCCGGCAATGGCGGGTGAAGCAGCTCGAATATTCCTGGCTGCGCTCGCTCATGGGACGCTATGTCGACTTCTGGACGGTCACCGAGGAGGCGCTGCGGTTCTCCCTGAAGCGCTTCTCAATCGGGGTCACGCCGGCCCAACACGCGGCGCTCCTCAAGGCCTATTTGCAGCTGTCGGCGTATCCAGACGTCCTTGATATGCTCGCGGCGCTGGCGCCCCGTCCCTGCCTGATGCTCTCCAATGGGACGCAGCGTATGCTGGAGGCCGCCGTCGAGTCGAGCGGGCTGGCTGGAAAATTCACCCACATCTTGAGTGCGGACCAGGTCGGGGTCTACAAGCCCGATCCGCGGGTGTATGCGCTGGTCCCCGAGGCTCTTGGGCTGACGAAGGAGGCGCTCGTCTTCGTCTCCTCCAATGCGTTTGACGTGATGGGCGCGAAAGCCTATGGCTTTCAAGTGGCATGGGTGAATCGCACGCAAGCTCAGGCAGACGAATTGGGCCTCGCGCCGAACCTCGTGCTCTCGCACCTGGATGAGCTGCCGCAGGCCTTCCCGGCCGACTGAACTCACGACGTGCGCGGTTGATGTTGTGTCTGTGGGATTGACCAACGGAAGAGGGGAAAGAGGAGAATCCGATGGCCCGACTTGAGAAGATGCATCCTGCCATGCGTGCCTCCCTACTCGCCATGGAGTGTCCAGTATTTGACTCCCATCCCTGGGCGGCAGGGCCACCGCTGCACCAGCGGCGAGTGGCTCTCATCTCCACGGCTGGTTTGCATCGGCGGGACGACCGGCCCTTTGCCGTCACCTCCGGCAATAGCCGGGCCATCGCGGGGGACTACCGCGTCATTCCCGGCGACACTGCCGCCAATGACCTGGTGATGAGCCATGTGTCGACGAACTTCGATCGCACCGGCTTTCAGCAGGATTGGAATGTGGTGTTACCCCTCGACAGCTTGCATGGACTGGCGGCGCAAGGGGTCATCGGCAGCGTGGCAGCGTTCCACTATTCTTTTATGGGGGCGACGGACCCCAAACACATGGAACCTGCGGCCCATGACTTAGCCCGCCTGCTGGCCCAGGACCACGTCAATGCCGTGTGCCTCGTGCCGGTTTGACCGGCCTGTACGCGCGCCGTTGGCGCGCTCGCCCATTACCTGGAGAGCGATGGCATCCCGACCACGCAAATCAGCCTGGTATGCGAACATACCGCCGTCATCAAGCCGCCACGGGCCCTGTGGGTACCCTTCGAGCTCGGGCGCCCCCTGGGAGTCCCGAACGATGCCGCCTTCCAAAGTCGCGTGCTGCGCGCCGCCCTGGCGCTGCTTGAGGCCCCCACAGGACCGGTGCTCGATGAATTCCCTGAGGACGCCCCGGTCCCTGAGGAGGGCCTGTCCGGCTTCGCCTGCCCAGTCAGCTTCGACACACCTCCCGCTGACCTGAGTGCCATGGACCTTCTACGTGCGGCCACTACAACGGGAGATCAGACAACTGCGCACCTGGTACGACCTAGGCGTGGCCGGACGGGGGCGTACCACGGTCGGCGTGAGCGGGATGACGCCAGAGGACTTGGGGTCCTTTATCGGCGACTTTCTCGACGCCGGCACACCTGCCCATCCTCGGCCAGACTTACCGCTGGCCACACTGTTCAGATTTGCCGTCGAAGATCTGAAGTCCTACTACTTCGAGGCCGTGACCGCCCAGCCCGGTCGGCAGGCCGTCGATAGCACGGTGCTCGCCGACTGGTTCTGGCGTGAGACGGCGGCGGGGCGTGTGTTGTTTGCCGTGCATGACGCCTGTCAACGCAGCGACGTGCCCGGGATCCAGGTGGTGGCCAACAACTTTCTCATCCCCAGGGCACGCACGGCTGAATCGCCCTATGCCATGGCCTAGGGCGAATCGGAGATGCCACCTCTTTCCCGACGGACCGGACTACCGCAGACCCGCGCCGGGTTGGCCAGAAAGCGCTCGTCTTCGTCTCATCGAACGCATGTAATGTCACGGGCGCCAAAGCCTACGGGTTTCGGCTGGCGTGGATGCATAGCATGCACGCCCAGGCAGACGGACTGAGCATCGGCTGGACATCGAACGGTCGCGTCTGGATGAGCGACCGCAGGCTTGTCGGTTTCAATAGAAAAGTCTAGGCCAGGTGGTACAAGTGTTGCCGCCGTGCAGAGGGAAAGTCCAGTCCGAGGAGATCCGAGGTTCGCCCCTCGTCGATTCGGCAGGAGCTACATGCCCCTTGCAGGGGTGATCCCTGTCATCGCCCGGAAAGCGTCTCAAGGAGCCAATCCTCTAGGAGAAGGAGAGTGTATGACGACGGTTACGGATTTTGGTATAGACTTCAGCCACATCGGTCCTGCCGTGGGTGCGCGTTTTCCCGACGTGGTGCTGCCAGATCAGCATGGTCACACCCTCAGTCTGCACGAGGCCCGAGGCAGTCGTCGGGCACTGGTAGTCTTCCATCGCAGCGCGGCATGGTGACCCTTCTGTAAGACGCAGCTCGTTGAGCTGCAGCGCAGCTTACCCGATTTCGAGCGTCAGCACATCGCCATCTTCGCCATCAGCTATGACAGCGTGGACGTGCTGCAGGGGTTTGCCGACAAGTTCGGCATCATCTATGCGCTCCTGTCCGATGAAGGCGGCAAGGTCATCCGTGAGCTCGGCTTGTTGAGCGACCGCGTGGACGAGCAGCACGCGGCCTACGGGATTTCCTAGCAAGATCGGCACCGAGGCCTGCACTATCCCGGCGTGTTCCTGCTCGATGCACAAGGGCGGGTGATGCAGAAGCGGTTTCAGCAGAGTTACCGCGAGCGCGAGACTGGGGTGGGTATCCTGGCGCAGGGCTTCGGTGTGACCAGCTCCGTGCATGGGCCGGAGGCGCACGGCCAGTCTGAGGGAGTCAAGGTCCGCGCCTATCTCGATACGGATACCTATCGGTTCTTCCAGCGGCTCTGGCTCACGGTTGATCTCACCATCGATCCCGGAGTGCATGTCTATGCACGGCCGATCCCCGAAGGCTATATCCCGCTGTCCATGGCTGTGGCTCCAATTGCGGGGCTGGTTGCGGGGGCACCCTCTTGGCCCACGCCACAGCCCGGCCGCGTGGAGGGCCTCAATGAAGAGTTCTTCGCGTACGAGGGGCAGTTGCGGGTCACGCTGCCAGTGACCCTGACTGAAGAGGGGGATGACCAAACGCTAGCGGTGATCGTCCGTTATCAGGCCTGTAGCGCGACTGACTGCTTCCTGCCGAGCACCGTCAGGATAGAGTTGCCGCTGAAAGCCGCCGACCATGTCGAGCGGCCGCGACGTCATTAGGTTCGGACGATCACGGCAGGAGGTTCGTGAAGTTGCGTACGACTATCTCGCCAATGCCGTCGCGCAGGGGACCTTCACGCCTTGGTTGGAGCAGAACGCTAAGGCGATTAACGGCATGTCGGTGGTGCTGGGACGAGGTCGCAGCTGTCTTGAGCATCCAGACAGGGTCTATACGGCGCTCAAGCTGCCGCCGGAGCCGCGCACCTTCAGAGTGGTGATCGGCTGGCGTGACCATCGTCGGGGCGGCGGCAAGAACAACAATTGGCTTCGCTTGAAAGACGTGCTCCTCCTGGGAGCGGCTCTCTGGTCGTATGGTGAGACGGTGGCACAGCGGCAGCCAATCGCGGGTTAAACGCTTTGCACAGGGCGAAGATCATGGCAAGAGGGTCCGTAGCCCGCCGCGAGGGACATCGCATGATGATGGGGAGACGTCGATCAGGTTTGTTGCTCGTTGGGCTTGCGTATCTGGGCGTTGTCAACATCGGCCTGCCGGATGGACTGCTCGGCGTCGCCTGGCCATCGATTCGCGCCTCTTTCGATCTGCCCCTCGATGCTCTGGGCGCGCTGCTGGTCATGTTCACGACGGGCTACCTGCTGTCCAGCTTCAGCAGCGGGCGCTTGCTCACCCACATCAACGTGGGATCCTTATTGACGCTGAGCTGCCTGGCGACGGCGGCGAGTCTCCTCGGCTACGCGCTGGCGCCGCAGTGGTGGCTGATGGTCGTGTTGGGCCTGCTCGCAGGGCTGGGGGCGGGCGCCATTGACGCCGGGTTGAACACCTACGCAGCGACACATTTCAGCGCCCGGTCAGTGAACTGGTTGCACGCCTGTTACGGCGTCGGCGCGACGATCGGCCCGCTGCTCATGACCAGCATGCTCATGGCTGACCGCCCCTGGCAATGGGGCTATGGGATGGTCGGCGTTTGGCAGTTGCTGTTAGCGGGGTGTTTCGGCCTGACGTACCAGTGGTGGCCGATCGCCAGTGCATCAGCGGAGACGCCGGCAGCAGCCCCTGTCCACGCCGCTTCCAGCAGCAGTACGTTGCGGCTGCCCGTCGTCTGGTTGAGTATCGCGGTGTTTTTTATCTATACGGGCCTCGAAGCCGCTGCCGGGGTGTGGCCATACAGCCTATTTACTGAGGCGCGTGCGATCCCAGTCAGCACCGCGGGGATGTGGGTTAGTGTCTACTGGGGCGGGCTGACGACGGGGCGTCTTCTCTCGGGCATCGTCGTCGGCTTCGTGCCGGTGCGCCTGCTCTTGCGTCTCTATATCGTTGGCATCGCCATTGGTGCGACTCTCGTCTGGCCGCATCTCGCCGATCTGCTCAGCTTCTTGGGACTGGCATTGATGGGATTATCATCAGCGCCGGTCTTCCCGATGCTGATCGCCACCACGCCAGCGCGCCTCGGCGACGCACATACGGCCAATGGCGTTGGTTTTCAGATTGCCGCAGCCGTGCTCGGCCAGTCATTGCTGCCGGCCGTACTAGGCGTGCTGGCGCGCAACCTGGGCCTGGAGATCGTCGGTCCTTGTCTGCTGACCGCGGCGATCCTGCTGCTGGCGCTGTATGAGACGCTGATGACGACAAGTGGCAAGCACCTGCGCCTGGTCGAATCGACCGGCACGGCGCCTGGACTGAGGCCACCCCTCGTAGCTCAGCCTCCCCGTGACCGAGGACTCGCATAAGGACAAGGCGATGTGGACCAACGTGCCAACGACGTCGTGCATTGGCAAACCTGGCTCGTGACCCACCATACGGATTTTGCGGTACCACGCTTCAGGAGAGTGGATGTGACTTGCGAACAAGTGACGGCCTTTATTGCAGATTATCTAGCCGGGGAACTGGATGCCGAGACCACTTTGGCATTCGAACAGCATCTGCAGGGCTGCTCGGATTGTATGCCCTTCTTGAACACCTATCGAAAGACTATCGATGCGGTTCGCTCCCTATGCGACGAGGATATCCCTCCCGAACTACAGGATCGCGTCCGACGATTCCTCCAACAGAGACGAAAAGATCAGGGCTCTCCTGGACTTCCCGTGGTGGTGCCAATATTTAGTGGTGTGCCCCCTGCCATGGATTGAAACGCCGATAGCCGTCCAGATCGAGCGTGATGCGCTGGAACAGATGCCGGAGGTTGTAGATCCCAAAGCAGCGGCGCTTGAGCACCTTGAGTTTATTGTTCAGCCCTTCCACAAAGCCACTGGTCTGCCGCTGCCGGAAGTAGTTGGCAATCAGGTCCAGCCATGTGTCCAACAGCTTTAAGAAGGGCTCGAAGCACGTCAGTCCGCTCGCCTCTACCGCCTGCCGCCAGCGGTGGATGCGGCGGCGCCCCTCGGCTTTAGAGCGGGCCGTGTCAAAGATCGTGGTGAGCTGTTCCCGCAGGTCGTACGCCTGCTTGAGCTGCGGTGTGTGCTCGAACAGCCGCGTGAGCCGGCCCTGCTCCTCAGCGTCCAGGTCGGCGGGGCGCTTGCGGAACGGCCACATGGTGTGCTTGAGTTGGTCCATGGTCTCGTGGGGGAGTTCGGCCCGCAACCGCTTGCACTCCTGCTTGCGCAAGGTGTCGGCACCGTCTCGGTAGTGTTTGGCCACATGAAAGCGGTCGATCACGATCGCGGCATGAGGCAGGACCTCACGTACGGCCGTAACGTAGGCGTCCCACATATCGGTGCACACCGTCCGGATCTGGCGACGGAGCGGCACCGGGATGGTGGTCAACCATGTGACCAGCGTCGCCTTAGTCCGATCCGGCAAGACGGCGAGGACGATGAGGCGCCCTGTGGGCAGTCGAGCGGTGACGATGACCACGTAGTCGCGATGCCCCTTCTTGAGGGCAATCTCGTCAATACCCAGTACCGTGAACGGAGGCAATGCCTCCCAATCGATACCCGTCGTCATCCAGCGCTCGATCGTGCCGAGGACAACATCGTAGCTGGTATCTTCCTTCTGGCAGACGTCCTCGATGGTGCTATTGACCAGTTGCATCAGGAGGTGATGTTCGTAGGCCGCCGTGTGCAGCGCTTTGGGCACGTACCAACGCAAGCGCTGGGTCGTCGTCGGGTGATCCTCGCAAGAGGGACAGCGGAAGCGCTTGGGGCGGATGCGGATGTAGACAACATAGCCCAGGATGGGTAAGTGGCGAAGCTGGATGGGCTGGTCGTAACCGTGGAACTCAGTGATGGCCCGGGCGCAGCGGCGACAAATGGCGGTCGTGAGGGTACTCTCGACCTCGATGATGAGTTCCTGGTCTGTGATCAGTTCGGTCCGGAGCACACGCACATCGGGAATGTCGAGTGGGATAGCAATTGTCGGCTGATCGTTCATCTGCCGTCCCTCCTTCCTGGTTCCGGCAATGTACGCGGGATTATAGTACCGGCCGGTCCATCAGGCAAGACCACTCTCTCTAGGAATAACCACCAAACGGCGCCAACATTAACTCTGTTGGTTAAGTTGGCGGTTTCACCCCAGGCGTGAGGAAGGTAACGCACGTGAGGAGCGTTACGCTCGTCCCTGGCGTGCGGGACCCGTGTCAGATGAAGGTCGCTGGCCTATTGAGCTTCACCAAAGTTAGTTTCCACTAGAGCCCTGACATTCAGGCCCTTGAGGGCAGACTTGTATACCAATTCAGGTGGATGTCAATAATGTAAGGGATGTCCTCATACTGACGTGGGTTGTTGTGCAGGGTTACGAAATGCGGGTAATGGGCTGCCAACACGGCAAACGACAATAGCCCCAGAGATTCGAAGGCTGTCGAGAGTCTGGAAGGAAATCAACCCTTACAGGGGCTAGAAAGTTGTACCCATTAGGAAGCTGCTAACTCGGAACATGCGACTCACATTCCGCACTGTATTCGGGGGATTGGGCAAAAACCCCAAAGTACGCCGTACGGAGCAGATCCTGCGCTCGAACCAAAACATGTCCCCGACGCCGGATCTCGGCAATACACGCCGATCCGGCCATCGAGAAGTAACTGCCTTGATCGGGCGACTGTGGCTTGCATGGAATAGCGCTGTTCCTGGCAGCAGCGGCGATGTGCGTGAGGATGTGACCCGCTTTTAGACAACCGCGAACGTAAAGTGCATATACGCTGTCGTGCGAGAGGATCGGCACTGACTCCTGAATGACAATGTCTCCGGTGTCGAACTGCTCATCCATGAAATACGCCGTGATGCCGATCTCAGTTTCGCCGTGCGCCATCGCCCACATGTAGGGCGACATCCCACGGTACCAGGGAAGCATCCCAAAGTGAATGTTTATTATACCAACGCGCGGAAGCTTGAGCAGCGGAGCCCTTAACTTCTGATAGACGTTAACAGCAAAAATGACATCCGGATGGACGGTCCGCAGCAACTCTAGGCACGGCTCACTATTGGCATCCTTAAATGTGATGACTTCTATTCCCAGGTGGCGCGCGTGCGTTAGTGGGCCGAACGCCCGCTGTATGCCCGGTAGGATGTCGGCGACTTTGTCCAGCAGTCGGCCGTATGCAGCGGTGCCGGTCTTATAGCAGAACCCGCGAAGACCCAAACGGCGCAGCACATGGAGGAACATGGCCGGCGGGCTCTTGTCCTCGATCATTCCTCGGGCCTCGATCATAACGCTGATCGAATGGCGATACTCATCCAACAGCCTGGATAGGATCAGATACGAGAAATAGCTATTGCTCGTAATGACCGCATACTTCACGTGTCCCTGCCTTTCTGACCAAGTGCTATCGGGAGCAGCAGCTCGTTGATCATCCGGTGATAGATCACGCGGGAATCATAGTGGCTCTCGAATGTTCGTCGGATGGCCTCTCTCTACCGCAGCAAACGATCGTTCCGCGACTGCGCGCGACAAGCAGACCAGGAAACTGTCCAGATTTTCGGGATCGTACGTCTCTCCCATTTTGTGCTTCGTTAGCAGACTCGCCGCTTCTCCGGCGAGAGAGCTTACAATGAACAGGCCCATTGACATGTAGTCAAATAGCTTGTAGGGTACAGATTGAGTAGCACCGGCCCGGTATGTGCATAGACCGATCTGACACTCCATTCCTATCTCGTTCAGAGTATCTGGGTCTACCCAGCCAAGGAATTTCACGTTGGGCAGACCTTCGGCCAATCGGACGAGGTGTTTGCGCTGCTCGCCACTCCCACACAAGACAAACCGTACGTTGCTCTGTCCGGCCGCGTGTAGCCGGCCAGCTGCACGGATGATCAATTCCACGTCATAGCTGAAACCAAATTGCCCGGCAAAAAGGCAGGAGATAATTTCCGGACGGCCGACTGGCGTCTTCGAACCGAACCGGTCGTTGCGACACCCCAAATAATAGTATGAGAAATTATGTCGATCGGTTCTCCTGCTAAGCTGCATGGCCCAGCGCGCATACGTAGCACTCACCGCCGTTACATGTGTGGCGCATTGATATGCGGTCTTAGCCAGGAGAAAGTAGGGAAAAAGCAATAAACGCGCTAAACGCCTCGCCCACGGAGGAAACGCAAACACGTAGAGATCCGGCCAAAGATCCACCACATCAAGCACAAACGGAACTTTCCTCAAACGAGCATATAGTGAGACAAGGAAGACCTCTTCTACTGGTCCTACACAAAGAATTAAGTCAGGCTGCTTGGGAAGACGGAAGAGCCGGTATAGCGTGGCAACACTTAGCAACACATAGCTGATGAAGCGCCGGACACTTATGTTTCTTTTATATGGCAGCGTTTTCACTAGCAGAATATTACCTCGGTCCAATGATGGAATACGGCTCACTGAGCGCCTGGAATGGGACCAGTGATGGAAATCGCTTGTTAACCACGTGACGTCCACAGTCGCTTTTCTAAGCAACTCGTATAAGAGCGTATATCGCTGATGCCGGAAGTTCTCACCCGGAAGTGTATCGAACGGGTTAATGATCACGACGTGTGGATGCCGCACGCCAGCAACAATCGTCTCGTCCATAGATCGGGTAGACCGCGTACGAGTGAATGATAAGCCGCACACAAGTGCGGAACGCTGTGAGCGCCATTAATGGAGGCTTCTGGTCCAGTCAGCCAGGAGGAGGTTGTGCAGGGCCGCGGCGCTGTGGGCTATGTCAAAAGACTCCTCCACCTTCTGGCGCCCCTCCTCAGCCACCCGGGCTGCAAGGGCCGGATCTGAGATCAAACGATCCATGGCGACCGCTAGGGAATCGGAATCGCCCGGCTCTGCAAGGAGGCCGGTGCGGCCGTCCTCGATGAGCTCCGGAATCCCTGACAAGTGGGTACCCACGGCCGGAATGCCCAGCGCCATCGCCTCCATAAGAACGTTAGGAATTCCGTCCATCAGCCCGCCCCGCCCAGGCTCGCAGGCTAGGACGCACACCGTCGCACCTTTGAGGATCTTCCGCACCTCCTCTTGGGTCTTCGCTCCGAGGAGGCGCACACGCCCATTGAGGCGGAGGGAATCGATCGTGGAGCGTATCAGCGGCTCGAGTGGCCCCTCACCCACGATGTCGCATGCCACCTCCTGCCCACGCTCGCGCAGCAACGCGACCGCCTTGAGGAGCGTCGGGAACCCTTTATAGTCCACAAGGCGTCCCACCGACACGATCCGCGGAGGCCCCGCCGGCACGGCTTTCCTCACGGCATACGCCTCCAGTGGCACGCCGTGGCGGATGACATGGATCTTTGCGATCGCCTTGTTGCCGTAATGTTTGGCCAGTAAGAGCTTGTTATAGTCAGAGCATGTCACCATAAAGTCCGACTCTTCGATCTTGCGGCGCAGCAAGGGGTTCGGCATAACGATGTCGTGCCCGTGGGCTGTAATCGAATACGGAATTCCCGCGAAGCGCTTCATGGCCCACGCGACGAGAGCCGGATAAGTGGCCCAGTGTGCGTGCACCCGATGAACGCCATGCTCGCCTAGCAGATCGGCTACGTGCGCTGCCACAGCGACCAATAGCAGCGATTTGGCGAGAAGGATTGGGGAGTACGCCAGGTGCTCGATGCCTACATGTGCCAGGATCCTCGAGGTGACGATTGGTTGCCTCCGCGCCCGGAAGAGCAACGCCGCGAGGGCACGCTCAGGCGAGCTGGCGTAGATCGTCGAAGGGAGGAGTAGCTCTGTCTCGGAGTGCATAATCACTTCGCGGTGCCTCTTGAGGGAGACGACCACGATCTCGACCCCCCTCTTCCGTAGCGCTAGCATTTCCCTCAGAATGAACGTCTCGGAAATCTTGGGGAACAATGAGACGATATAGGCGACTTTCAAACGTTGCTCCTCTCGAACGGGTAGTGCTACACATGTAAGGCTGGCTGGCAAGTGATGCTTCGTAACGCTTTGAATACAAATGCTGTTTATGTAGGGCGTTCCTGATATAGCATTACCTGTATAGCACTAGCCACTGAGAGACTGGCCAGATCGAACTCTCCCCAATCCGCGTGTAGCCATGTTGTATGGATGGTACGATACAGAAAATAAAGGTCGAACAGGAAGATGTCCCTCCCCATGGGGAGGGGTTAGCAGCGGATGAGGAGTTGGGGCCGTGCCAGGAAATGGGAGGGTGCGGAGAGATCGCGCAAGAAGCTTGGAGACGATGGGGATATCACAAGCCTCATCGGTATACTCCTGAGCAAGGACAGCACAAGATGTAGCGGTGTCATAGTGAGATCGCGCGATCGTAGGACAGAGGAAAAGGCTTGTCAAGACAATAGTTTAGGGGGTCCACCGCGAGAAGAAGATTGGCGGCTATTTACCAATGGAGATCAGCCGAGAGGAGTGATGGGCGCCCTGCAGCTGACGGCCATGCTTCCTGCAGGCATCCCACCCGTAGAGGAGGGTCGCGGATCTACCACCTCGGCGACGGTAACGGCCTCGCCGTGCGTTCCCTTCCCCTATGCCCGTGGTGAGCCGATTTAATTAACAGAGTCAATTTTGGCGAGACCCCCATACCGCTGCGCGGTAGGCCTGATGATAAAAACTGATGAAGTTTCTGAGCAGGTTTGTAACCACGGCAAGTCCAGGAGAGCCAACTCTCGAAGGCACCTCGCATCCTGACCGTGACCAACAGTTCCGGTATCTCAACACGCAAGTGAAACGCTCCATACAGCGCAAACGCCCC
>Ga0137403_10002870_pt1 | contig 20874 bp, 26 predicted proteins | sample CZOMad2_1_16fung_FD_122057 | JGI IMG/M metagenome (GOLD analysis project Ga0137403, IMG submission 122057) | Vadose zone soil fungal communities from Angelo Coast Range Reserve, California, USA - CZOMad2_1_16fungal (Hybrid Assembly) | ecosystem: Environmental > Terrestrial > Soil > Vadose zone...
GCAGCCTGCCGCAGGAGAACTTCGTTCCCTTCATTCAGACCGACGTCGCGATCAACCCGGGGAATTCCGGCGGGCCGTTGTTCAACATGCGCGGCGAAGTCGTGGGAATCAATTCGCAGATCTACAGCCGCACCGGCGGGTTCATGGGGCTGTCCTTCGCGATTCCGATCGACGTCGCGATGGAAGTGCAGAGCCAGCTGCGCCAGTCCGGCCGCGTCAGCCGCGGACGAATCGGCGTCGTGATCCAGGAAGTTTCGAAAGAGCTCGCCGAGTCGTTCGGTCTTTCCAGGGCGGCCGGCGCCCTCGTCAATTCCGTCGAGAAAGGCGGCCCCGCCGAAAAAGCCGGGGTGGAAACAGGCGACATCATTCTCAAGTTCGACGGCAAGCCGGTATCGAGCTCGAACGAGTTGCCGCGTATCGTCGGCAACACCAAGCCCGGGATCAAAGCGAACATCGAACTGTGGCGCAAGGGCGTGACCCGCGAGTTCACCGTCACCGTCGGGGAGCTTCCCGAGGATCGAGTCGCAAGCCGCAGCGAGCGCAAGGGAAAGCCGCCGGAGCAGGCGGCCAATCGCCTCGGTTTCGCGGTCGTCGATCTTACCGCGGAGCAAAAGCGCGATCTGAAGGTGGGAGGAGGGGTGATCGTGGAAGAGGTCCGCAACAATCGCCGCGCGGATGTGCGCGCAGGCGACGTGATCACGGCGGTGACCAGCAAAGGCCAGACTACCGAAGTGAGATCCACGGAACAGTTCAACAAGCTCCTCGCGCAGCTGGAGCGCAACACCATTCTGACGCTCCACGTACGCCGCGGCGAGAGCAACCTGTTCGTAACCGTCAAGGGCGAAGGTGCGCCAGGTTAGCGCGCGTTCGCCGCTGGCGAGGGAGGGCGATCGGCTCGCGCGCTACGCCCTGTACAGCCGCCGCGACTGCCGCCTCTGCGACGCGATGCTCGTTGCGCTGAGGGAGCACATGGGAGCGGGTTTTCCCGTCGAGATCATCGACGTCGACAGCGACCCGGCTCTCAAGACTCGTTACGGCGAACACGTGCCGGTTCTGATGGATGGGGATACCGAACTCTTCCGTCACCATTACGACGCCGCGAAGTTTTCTGCATACACGGCCAAAATACGCTAAAATTCAAAGCCTTGTAGTTGAAAAGGGTGCTCGCTGGCACCTTTTTTTATAACCGGCAGTCTCAATGCAGCACATCCGCAATTTTTCGATCATCGCCCATATCGATCACGGCAAGTCGACGCTCGCAGACCGATTCATCCAGCGCTGCGGCGGGTTGTCGGAACGCGAAATGTCGGAGCAGGTGCTCGATTCGATGGATCTGGAGCGCGAGCGCGGCATTACCATCAAGGCGCAGACCGCGGCGCTGCAATACACTTCGCGCGACGGAAAGACGTACAACTTGAATCTCATCGATACCCCCGGGCATGTCGACTTCTCGTATGAAGTGTCGCGCTCGCTTGCCGCATGCGAAGGGGCGCTGCTGGTGGTGGACGCGAGCCAGGGAGTGGAAGCGCAGACCGTCGCCAATTGCTACACCGCCATCGAGCAGGGCGTCGAGGTCGTGCCGGTGCTCAACAAGATCGACCTGCCCTCGGCCAATCCGGAGCGCGCCATCCAGGAGATCGAGGACGTCATCGGCATCAAGGCAAGCGATGCTTTGCTCGTGAGCGCCAAGACCGGGGAAGGTGTGGAGGAAGTTCTCGAGGCGGTGATCCGCCGCATGCCGCCCCCCAAGGGGGATCCCGATGCGCCGCTGAAGGCGTTGATCATCGACTCGTGGTTCGACAATTACGTCGGCGTGATCATGCTGGTGCGCCTGGTGGACGGAATCATCCGTCCGAAAGACAAGCTGCTGCTGATGTCCACGCAGGCGGTCCATCTGTGCGAGCAGGTCGGCGTGTTCACGCCCAAGTCGCAAGGCCGCGAGCAGCTTTCGGCCGGAGAAGTGGGATTCGTCACGGCCGGGGTGAGGGAACTCCAGCACGCGCGCGTCGGCGACACCATCACCCTCGTGAATCGTCCCGCGGCCGCGCCGCTGCCGGGCTTCAAGGAAATCAAGCCGCAGGTGTTCGCCGGGCTCTATCCGGTCGAGGCGAGCGAATACGAAGCGCTGCGCGACGCCCTGGAGAAGCTCAAGCTCAACGATGCGTCGCTGCACTACGAGCCGGAAACCTCCCAGGCGCTCGGCTTCGGATTTCGCTGCGGGTTCCTGGGCCTGCTGCACATGGATATCGTGCAGGAACGCCTCGAGCGCGAGTACGACATGGCGCTCGTCACCACCGCTCCCACCGTCGTCTACGAGATTCAGCTGCGCGACGGAACGATCGCGCGCATCGAGAACCCGGCGAAAATGCCGGATCCCTCGAAAATCGAGGAGATTCGCGAGCCGATCATCGAAACGATCATTTTCGTGCCGCAGGAGTACGTCGGCGCGATCATGACCCTGTGCACGCAAAAGCGCGGAGTGCAGAAGAACATGCAATATCACGGGCGCCAGGTGATGCTGACCTACGAAATACCGCTCAACGAGGTGGTGATGGATTTTTTCGACAAGCTCAAATCCGCGAGCCGCGGCTATGCCTCGCTCGACTACGAATTCAAGGAGTACCGCGCCGCCGACATGGTGAAGCTCGATATCCTGATCAACGGGGAGCGGGTCGATGCCTTGTCGCTGATGGTGCACAGGGAGAACTCTCAGTACCGCGGCCGCGATCTGGTTTCGAGAATGCGCGAACTGATCCCGCGGCAGATGTTCGACGTGGCGGTGCAGGCGGCGATAGGTTCGCACATCATCGCGCGCGAGACGGTCAAGGCGCTGCGCAAGAACGTGCTGGCGAAGTGCTACGGCGGCGACGTGTCGCGCAAAAGGAAATTGCTGGAAAAGCAGAAAGCGGGGAAGAAGCGCATGAAACAGGTGGGCACGGTGGAAATACCCCAGGAGGCGTTTCTCGCCATACTTCAGGTTGAAAGCAAATGAATTTTGCATTGATACTTTTTGTCTTGCTGGCGATCACGGGGGCGTTCGCCCTGGCCGATGCGGTCTACTTCGCGAAGCACCGGGGGAAGGACGACAAGGAACCCTGGTGGATCGAATATCCGAAGAGCTTCTTCCCGGTCATTCTCATCGTGTTCCTGCTGCGCTCGTTCCTGGTGGAGCCCTTCAAGATCCCTTCCGGATCGATGGTGCCGACTCTGGTGGTGGGCGATTTCATCCTGGTCAACAAGTTCGCCTACGGCATCCGGATCCCCCTCATCAACAAGAAGATCGTCGGTATCGGGGAACCCAAGCGTGGCGACGTGATGGTGTTTCGTTTTCCGGAGGATCCATCGCTCGATTACATCAAGCGCGTCATCGGCGTTCCCGGCGACAGGGTCGTCTACGAGAACAAGAGACTCTTGATCAACGGCGTCGCCCAGCCGCGCAAGCAGGTCTCCGACTATCTGAATCGCGAACGGATCCACTACTCGGCGCAGTTTATCGAGACGGTGGGCGGAGTCGAGCACGCCATTCTCCTGGAGAACGATGCGCCGGCGGCGGTCCCCTTCACGCGACCGTTCCCGTTTCGGGAAAATTGCAACTACAATAGCGAAGGCGTGGCCTGCACCGTGCCTCCGGGGCACTATTTCATGATGGGCGACAACCGCGACAACTCCGCGGACAGCCGCGTGTGGGGTTTCGTTCCGGACGAGAATATCGTCGGAAAGGCGTTTTTCATCTGGTTCAATTTCAGCGAGCCGCGGCGCTTCGGAACATTTCAGTGAAGGGGAATCCATGAGGAACCAGCGAGGCATTACCTTGATCGGAATGGTGGTGGCGTCCGTCGTCGTCGTTATCGTCGCGATCGGGGGCCTGAAGATCGCTCCTGCCTACATCGAGTACTTCAAGATCAAGAAGGCGATCACCGGCATAGCGCAGACCAACAGCAAAGGCACCGTCGGCGAGGTGCGCCAGGCGTTCGATCGACGCGCGGCGGTGGACGACTTCGACGTGATCGGGGGCAAGGACCTCGAAGTCACGAAGGAAGGCGGCGACCTTGTGGTCTCGTTTTCCTATCCGAAGCGAATCTCGCTGTTCGGCAACGTCAACCTCGTGATCGATTTTGCCGCGAGCAGCAACAATTAACGACGCACCGGAACCGGATTCCACCGCACGCTCGGCGCGCGCTCCGAGGGGGTCCGTGGACCGGGAGCGTCTCCAGCAGCATATCGGATACCGGTTTTCGCGGCCCGAGCTCCTTTCGCGGGCCCTCACGCACCGCAGTCACAGCGCGCTTCACAACGAGCGACTGGAGTTCCTGGGCGACAGCATCTTGAACTGCGTCGTTGCGGCGGAGCTGTTCGAGCGCTTTGCCGGGCTATCCGAGGGGGAATTGTCGCGGCTGCGCGCGCATTTGGTGCGCGAGGAGTCGTTGCATCAGGTGGCGCAGACGCTCGGGCTGGGCGACAGCCTGCAGTTGGGGGATGGCGAGCTGAAGAGCGGTGGATTCGCGCGGCCTTCTATTCTGGCCGATGCCTTCGAAGCGCTGATAGGCGCGGTCTTTGTCGACGGCGGTTTTTCGGCGGCCCGGGAGGCCATCCGTCGCCTGTACGACCCGCTGCTCGAGGGCCTGGATCCGAAGGCGCTCGGGAAGGACCCGAAGACGCTTCTGCAGGAATTGCTTCAGGCGAGGAAGATCGCGCTGCCGCAATATTCCGTGGTGGCGACCCACGGGGCGGCTCACCGCCAGGATTTCGAGGTGGAGTGCCTGATTCCCCAGCTCTCGGTGCGCGCCACCGGCAATGGAAGCAGCCGGAGAAACGCCGAGCAGGAAGCGGCCATGCACGCTTTCGAGCAGATCCGCCGTCGAACGGGCGTACCGTGACGACTCCGGAGCCGTTTCGTTGCGGCGCGATCGCCCTGATCGGGCGCCCCAACGTCGGCAAGTCCACGCTGATGAATGCGTTGTTGGGACAGAAACTCAGCATCACCTCGCGCAAGCCGCAGACCACGCGACATTGCCTTCGCGGCATCCTCACCACCCAGACGGCCCAGTTCATCCTCGTCGATACGCCCGGATTCCAGACCCGGCATCTCAGTACGCTCAATCGCGTGATGAACCGCTCGGTTCGCGGAACGCTCGAATCGGTCGATGTGGTGGCTCTGGTCGTCGAAGCGAAGCGCTTCGGAGCGGAAGATCGCGCGCTGCTGAAACTGGCTCCTGCGGGGGTCCCGCTGTTCCTGGTCGTGAACAAGATCGACACGACCGAACCCGAGGGCTTGCTGCCGTTTCTCAAGAAGGCCGCGGGCGAAGCGCAGTTCGAGGAGATCGTGCCGGTCAGCGCCCGCAGCCGCAAGGGGCTCGACGAGCTGCGGCGCGCGCTTGCGCGCTACCTGCCGGAGCAGCCGGCGATCCATTCCGGTGACGAGCTGACCGACCGCAACGAGCGGTTTCTCGCCGCGGAGCTGATTCGCGAAAAGTTGTTTCGCCTTCTCGGCGAAGAGCTTCCCTACAGCACCGCCGTGGAAATCGAGAAATTCGAGGAGCAGGGCAGCTTGCGCCGGATTCACGCCGCCATCGTGGTGGAGAAGGAAGGACACAAGGCGATCATCATCGGATCGGGTGGGAGCAAGATGAAACAGATCGCCACCGCTGCGCGTCTCGATATGGAGAAGCTTTTCGGCGGCAAGGTCTATCTGGAAGTCTGGGTCAAGGTGCGCGGCGGATGGACGCAGGACGAAGCGGCCCTCAAGAGGATGGGTTATGGCTGAGCGCACCCGGCAGGAAAGCCGCGAAGCCTTCATCCTGCACGGCTATGCCTATCGTGAAACGAGCCTGCTGATCGAAGCATTCACCCGCCCCTTCGGGCGGGTGTCGATGGTGGCGCGAGGGGCGCGCAGCCCGCGTTCGCCGCTGCGCGGGGTGTTGCTCGCCTTCCAGCCGCTCGCCCTGTCCTGGTTCGGCAAGGGCGAACTGCGGACGCTCGCGCGCGCCGAGTGGGTCGGCGGACAACCGCTGCTTCACGGCGAAGCGCTCCTGTGCGGGTTCTATCTCAACGAGCTCTTGTTGCGGCTGGTGCCCCGTGAAGACCCGCACGACGCCCTGTTTTCGCGATACTGGGAAACGCTGCGGCAGCTCGTTTCGCACGGCGGTTCGGCCGCGGCGCTGCGTTCGTTCGAGAGGGCGCTCCTCAAGGAGCTCGGGTACGCCATGACGCTCGAGCGCGACAGCGCGAGCGGCGGCGCGATCGACCCGGCGAAGAGCTATACCTACGATCCCGAGCGCGGACCGATCGAGGTCAAGGACACCGGTCCGGAGCCGCGGGTCTCCGGCCGGACTCTGCTCGACATGGCTCGCGACGACTACGCCGATCCCCAGACTCAGCAACAGGCCAAGGCGCTGATGCGCACTCTCATCAATCACCGCCTCGATTACCAGCCGCTCAAAAGCCGCCAGATCTTCAGGGATCTGCTCGCCCTCTGAACCGGCCATCCGCATGACACTTTTGAGCGCCAATCTCAACAAGATCGCGTTGCTGCGCAATACCCGCACGCTCGGCATTCCGAGCGTGGTCCACGCGGCGCGCCTTGCGCTGGGCGCGGGCGCTCACGGGATCACGGTCCATCCGCGCCCGGACGGGCGGCACGTGCGCTCGCAGGACGTGCGCGAGCTCGCCGCCGTCCTGCGCGATCGACCCGGCGCGGAATTCAACATCGAGGGCAATCCGTTTCACGGCCTGCTCGAATTCGTGCGCGAAGTGCGGCCGGCGCAGTGCACGCTCGTCCCCGACGAGACCGGCGCCTTCACCTCCGACCACGGCTGGGACCTCGGCAGGGAGGGCGCGCGCCTCGAGCCCGTCGTGAAGGAGCTCAAGTCGCTGGGCGTGCGGGTGAGCCTGTTCATGGATCCGGTCCCGGAGGCGATGACTGCGGCGGCCGGGCTCGGCGCCGACCGCGTCGAGCTGTACACGGAGCCCTACGCGCGCGCGTTCGGCGCCGCGGAGCAGGAAGCGGTGCTCGGGCGCTACGCGCAAGCGGCGCGCGCCGCGCAGCGCTCCGGCCTGGGCGTCAACGCCGGCCACGATCTCAACCTCGACAACTTGCCGGTGTTCCTGCGCTCGGTGCCGGAAGTGCTGGAAGTGTCCATCGGGCACGCGTTGATATCCGACGCCCTGGAGCTGGGTCTCGCCGAAGCGGTGCGGCGGTATCTCGAGGCGATTCGGCGAGGCAATGCGGACCAGGGGACGAGGGCCTCATGATCCTCGGAATCGGGACCGATCTTTGCGACATCGGCCGGATCGAGCGCGCGCTCGAGCGATTCGGCGAGCGCTTCGCCGAAAGAATCCTGGTGGCGTCGGAGCTCGAGCGCTTTCGCCACCGCCGCAAGCGGGCGGCCTATCTCGCCAAGCGCTTCGCCGCCAAGGAGGCGTTCTCGAAGGCGCTCGGCACCGGCATCCGCTTCCCGGTCAACTGGCACAACGTCTGGGTCGAGAACGAGCGCTCGGGCAAGCCCACGCTCAGGTTCTCCAGGCCCCTCGCCGCGCTTCTGAAGCGGCGAGGCATAAGGAACGTGTACGTGTCGCTGACCGATGAAATCGGCATGGCCTGCGCGTTCGTAATCGTCGAAGGGACCGGCCGAGCCGGCCCGAAATGACGCTCGGCCCCGTCATGCTCGATCTGTCCGGGCTGAAGCTCACGGTCGCGGAAAGGGAAATGCTGCGCCATCCGCTGGCGGGCGGCGTGATCCTGTTCGCGCGCAATTTCGAATCCACGCGCCAGCTCGCGGCGCTGACCGGTGAGATTCGCGCGCTGCGCGAGCCGGAGCCGCTCATCGCCGTGGACCACGAAGGTGGCCGCGTGCAGCGGTTCCAGGAAGGCTTCACCCGCATTCCACCGATGCGCACGCTGGGCGAGGGCTGGGAAAAAGATCCGTCGCAGGCGAGGGCGATCGCCGAGGCGACGGGTTACGTCATCGCGGCGGAGCTGCGCTCGCACGGCGTCGATTTCAGTTTTGCGCCCGTGCTCGACGTGGACTTCGGTTCGAGCAGTGTCATCGGAGACCGGGCTTTCTCGGACGAGCCCGAGGTGATCGCGGCGCTCGCGGGTGCGTTCGTCGCAGGGTTGACCGCCGGCGGCGCCGCTTCGGTCGGCAAGCATTTTCCCGGTCACGGCTATGTCAAGGCGGACTCGCACGTCGACGTCCCGGTCGACGAGCGAAACCTTGGCGAGATCGAAGCGGCCGACCTGCTCCCTTATCGCGAGCTGATCAAGCAGGGCCTCTGCGGAATCATGCCCGCTCACGTGATCTATCCGGAAGTGGACAAGCGGCCGGCCGGATTCTCTCCGGTGTGGCTGAAGGAAGTGCTCCGCGGCCGGCTCGGGTTCGGCGGCATGATCTTCAGCGACGATCTGTCGATGGAAGGCGCAAGCGTTGCCGGCGGCGTGGTGCAACGCGCCGAAGCGGCGCTCGCCGCGGGCTGCGACATGGTCCTGGTGTGCAATGCTCCGCAGGCCGTGGCCGAAGTGCTGGACGGTCTGACGGCCGGCCCGCTCGATCGGGTACGCGCCGAACGCATGCGCGGCCGGGGCGCATCGAAGCCCCTCGGTTCGGATAAGCGCTATGCGTCGGCGGTTGCAGCGATTCAAGGTGTATCAGTTTAGAATTCGAAAGTGACTCACGACCACGACCACGATCACGGCGCGCACCATCGGCGATACGTCGGCCGGGCTTTCGCCGTGGGCATCGCGCTGAATCTCGCATTCGTGCTGGTCGAGACGGTATACGGCGTGCTCGCGCACTCCATGGCGCTGCTCGCCGACGCCGGGCACAATCTGAGCGACGTGCTCGCGCTGACGCTGGCGTGGGGCGCGAGCACCCTGGCGAGGCGCGGGCCCTCGGAGCGTTTCACTTACGGCCTGCGCAGCTCGTCGATCCTGGTCGCGCTGCTGAACGCGGCGCTCCTTCTTGTGGTGACCGGCGGCATCGCCTGGGAGGCGGTCAATCGCCTGGCCGCGCCGAAACCCGTTGCCGGTGAAACGGTGATCTGGGTGGCGCTCGTCGGCATCCTGATAAACGGCGCGAGCGCCATGCTGTTCGCGCGCGATCGGCGGCACGACATCAACATGCGCGGCGCGTTCCTGCACCTCGCGGCCGACGCGGCGGTCTCGTTCGGCGTCGTCGTCGCGGGAATCGGGATCCTCTTCACCGGCTGGCTGTGGCTCGACCCGCTCGCCGGCCTGGCCATTGCGGTCGCGATCGTATGGAGCACCTGGGGCCTCTTGCGCGATTCGGTCGCGCTCGCTTTGAACGCGGTCCCCGAGCACATCGATCCGCGCGTGGTGCGCACCTACCTGTCCAGGCTCGCGGGTGTCGCGGAGGTGCACGATCTGCACATCTGGGCGATGAGCACGACCGAAACCGCGCTCACCGTGCACCTGGTCATTCCCGGCGGGCATCCCGGCGACGGGTTCATGGCCGATGTGTGCAGGGAGCTGCGCGCGCGCTATCACGTGCATCACGCGACCATCCAGATCGAGACCGGCGCACAGCCGTGCGAGCTCGCGCCGGACCACGTGGTGTAAGGAGAGTCAATCGTTCTGCGCTTTGGAACCGACAGTGGTATCTTGATCGAATGGGTCTCGTAAACGGAAAGGTCTTGCTCAAGAATCCACGACTTCCGGAGCTTGCCCCGGTGGACGTTGTGGCCCTCGCTGACTCGGGCGCGGTGCATCTTTGCATTCCCGAGCACGTTCAGATCCAACTCAAGCTGGAAGCCATCGACAACAAGGAAGTTACCTTGGCGGACGGGTCCAAGAAGCTGGTCCCGTACGTGGGTCCCATCGACCTGCGTTTCAAGAATCGCGTCGGGTTCGCGGGGGCTCTGGTCATGGGCGATCAGGTCTTGCTTGGTGCGATCCCGATGGAGGATATGGATCTCGTCATCGTCCCGAAAACCCGGACTCTGGATATAAACCCGGATAGTCCGAACATCGCGTCGTCGATCGTGAAGTGACACCGCGAGAGCGGAACGTCCATGAACGGTGACAAAGATACCCCTAGGGACGAATATCCGGAGGACTCGATCCGATCGGGCGTTCGCGGCAAGTACGCGAAGAGGTACTGCGAAGGCACGAATGTCGTTCTTATCGATCCGGACCTGCATAAACTCTTCCCCGACTCGGAAGCCGTGAACCGCGCTCTCCGTGAGTACGCTTCGAAAAAGCGAACGGCACCTTAACAACGCGCCCACGCACGGGCGCAAACGTTCGGCGTGATTTTCACCACATCGAGACTCGCGGGCGTCGCCGAAGTGCACGAGCTGCACATCTGGGCGATGAGCACTACCGAGATCGCACTCATCGCGCATCTGGTCATTCCGGCCGATGGAGGAAGGTCGCAAGGAACTGCGCGCGCCATCACGTGCATCACGCGACCATCCAGATCGAGACCGGCGCGCACCCGTGCGAGCTGGCGCCGGATCACGTGGTGTAGGGGAGGCGAATCCTCTTTCTCCCGCCGCGGCGTAGCCCGATTGGCAGGGGGCCCAATGGAGTATGTCTCACAAAAACGGCTGTACGCTCAAATTCGTGAGCATCTCTATCGTCAGCGTCTGCGACGGCGCAAGCTGGTGCGAGCGCGCCGCAGTTGCGGTAACCGGACGAATCCTGGCCATCGCCCAGGCCCCGGTTTCTGTCGATTCACTCACTGTCATCGCGGGGATGACCCTGGTCATCGGGGCGGAGATCATCGTTCTGGGCTACACAAGGAGCAGTCTTTATCGGCTGCTGCACCCGACAAAATCCACCCGCGCTGACATCGTCTGGTTTCTGGTCAGATTCCTCAGCCTGCAATCGCTGGTCGTCGCCATCTGTTCGCTCGGCCTTACGAGCCTCAGCAACCGACTCGCCGTGCAGTATCTGGGCTTCCACGTGCTGGAGAAGATCGAGAACCCGGTCCTACAGGGCGTCGTGTACCTCATAGCATCTGATTTCATAAGCTACTGGGTGCACCGCGGCCGCCATGGCTTCGGGTGGTGGTGGGAGTTTCACAAACATCACCACTCGGCCACGGAGTTCAACGCGATCACGCAGGCACGCACTCACCCGCTGGACGGCGTAGCCATCGTCCTCAGCACCGTTGTTCCGGTCCAACTCCTGGGTGGTACGGTGGGCGAGTCCTTGTTCGTTCTGGTCGTGTTCGGAGCCCATGCGGGCCTCACCCATTCGATGCTCCCGTGGAGCTGGGGCTGGTTCGGCAGGTATGTGCTCTATTCTCCGATGGGACATCGTATCCATCACTCCGCGCTGCCCGAGCACAAGGACAAGAACCTCGGCTTTCTTTTTCCCGTATGGGATTGGATGTTCGGGACTTACTACAAGGGTGACGTGATCAACGAAGAGGTCGGTGTCGAGGACAACTATCAAAACACCCGCGGCCTTCTTTTCGACCTCACCGAGTCGACGCGGCGGGCATGGCGATCGATAAGCTCCACGGCTCGGTCAGGGACCCGGCGGGTTTCCGGCGCCCCCCGCGCCCCAGCTTGATTAGCTGAGCGAGGAAAACTCAGACGCGCTCGATATACGCGCCGTCGTCGGTGTTGACCTTGATCTTCTCGCCGGAGTTGACGAAGGGCGGGACCTGGACGATCAGGCCCGTTTCTGTTTTTGCAGGCTTGAACGAGGTCGTCACCGTGGCGTTCCTGATGTTGGGATCGGTCTCGGTCACGGTGAGCACGACAGAAGGCGGGAGCTCGACGCCGATCGGCTTGTCGTTGTAGAACATGACCCTGACGTCGGTGTTGGGCAGGAGGTAGCCGTTCTGTCCCTCGAGCATGTCTTCAGACAGCGTCAGCTGCTCGTAATTCTCCTTGTCCATGAAAATGTAGCCGGTGCCGTCGTTGTACAGGTATTGCATCTCGCGCGGATCCACGAAAGCGCGCTCGACCTTGTCCTCGGTGCGGATACGCTGGTTGGTCTTGGTGCCGGTCTCGATGTCCTTCATCTCGACCTGCATGAAGGCCCCGCCGCGTCCGCCGACGTGCACGTGGTAGCATTTGATCACCCGCCAGATCCGCTTTTCCCATTCGAGCAGATGACCGACGCGGATTTCGGTAGCGAGGACTTTGGCCATGGTCAGGACGCGTTCGAAGCAAAGGGGCGGCATTTTATAACAAAAAGCCCCGGTGACGAAGCTTTTCGGCAGCCACCCTTGCAGCCGCTACAATACGCGGACGAAGCGACTGTCCTCAGTATGACTCCCCGAAGCAAAGCGCTCCGAGCCGAAGAGAGCCGGAGCACGCCGGCCCCCGCAGCCTTCGATGCTCAGGCCTTGCTCGCCTCCTTGCCGGGCTTGCCGGGCGTGTACCGCATGATCGGCGCGGAAGGAGAGGCGCTCTACGTCGGCAAGGCGGGCGACCTGAAAAAGCGCGTCTCGTCCTATTTCCAGAAAACGCAGCACGGACCGCGCATCGCCATGATGTTGTCGCAGGTCGCGGCGGTCCAGATCACGGTCACGCGCTCCGAGGCGGAGGCGCTGATCCTCGAGAACAATCTCATCAAGTCGCTCAGCCCCCGCTACAACATCCTGTTCCGCGACGACAAGTCCTATCCCTACCTGATGGTGAGCGGCGGGGATTTCCCGAGGCTGGGTTTTCACCGCGGGGCGATGGACAAGGCCCATCACTACTTCGGTCCGTTTCCGCACGCGGGCGCGGTGCGCGAGAGCATCCAGCTGCTGCAAAGAGTGTTTCGGCTGCGCACCTGCGAAGATTCGGTCTTCCAGAACCGCTCGCGGCCCTGCCTGCTCTATCAGATCAGACGCTGCACCGCGCCCTGCGTGGGCCGTATCGGCGCGACTGCCTACGCGGAAGACGTGAAGAGCGCGCAGCTCTATCTCGAGGGCCGCAGCGACACCGCCTTGAAGCGCCTCGAGGTTCGCATGCAGCAGGCATCCGACGCGCGACGCTACGAGGAGGCGACGATCTACCGCGACCAGATCCAATCCCTCGCCAAGGTCAGCCAGCGTCAATACGCCGATACCGGCGCGGACGTCGATGTCGATATCATCGCCGTCGCCATGGAGCACGGTTTCGCCTGCGTCAACCTGATGATGGTGCGCGGCGGCAGGCAGCTCGGTGACCGGAGCCTCTTTCCGCAGAATGCCGAGGGGCGCGATGCGAAGGAAGTCCTGGCGGCGTTTATCGCGCAGCACTACCTGGAGCGGCCGATACCGGCGGCGCTGGTTGTAGGCGAAGATCTCGACGTCGAGGAGCTCGAGACAACGCTCTCGGAACACGCGAAGCGCAGCGTGCGCATTCATGCACGGCCGACGGCCGAGCGCCGCGCCTGGCTCGAGACGGCCCGGCAAAACGCGCTCCAGGCCTTGAAGTCGAAGCTCACCGAGCACAGCACTCAGGGAGTGCGGCTCGCGGCGCTGCGCGAAGCGCTGGCCTTGCCCGACACCGTGCAGCGCATCGAATGTTTCGACGTGAGCCACACGATGGGCGAGGCCACGGTGGCGGCCTGCGTGGTGTACGATCGCATGGACATGCGCCCGGGGGAATACCGTCGCTACAACATCGAAGGCGTGCCCCCGGGCGACGACTACGGGGCGTTGGCGCAGGCGCTTTCGCGCCGCTACGGAAGGATCGCAGGCGGCGAAGGCGTCGCGCCGGACCTGATTTTCATCGACGGCGGCAAGGGACAGTTGAATGCGGCGAAGGAAGCGCTCGCGGAGGTCGGTCTTTCCGACATTGCGCTCGTGGGCATTGCCAAGGGCCCGGAGAGGAAGCCCGGACTCGAAGAGCTGTGGGTCGGCGAGCGCATGGTGACGCTTGCCCCCGACCACCCCGGGCTGCATCTGATCCAGCGGATTCGAGACGAAGCGCACCGCTTCGCCATCGCCGGACACCGGGCGCGACGCTCCAAGCGACGCACCACGTCGACGCTCGAGGGCATCGCGGGAATCGGGGCGAAGCGCCGCAAACAGCTGCTCACGCGCTTCGGCGGGCTGAAGGGAGTCATGGGCGCGAGCGTCGAGGACCTGACGCAGGTCGAGGGTATCAGCCGCAAGCTCGCCGAAAAAATCTACCGGGAGCTCCATGCCGCTTAACGTTCCGATCCTTCTCACGTGGCTGCGCATCCTGACGATCCCGCTGGTGATCGGGGTGTTCTATGTCCCGGAGGTGTGGCTCTCGAGCGGCAACCAGAACTTGATCGCGACCTCGTTGTTCATCGCGGCCGCGATCACCGACTGGCTCGACGGCTACCTCGCGAGGCGCTTGAACCAGACCTCCGCGTTCGGCGCGTTTCTCGACCCGGTCGCCGACAAGCTGATGATCGCCGCGGCGCTGATCGTGCTGGTCTGGCTTCAGCGCGCGGACGCGGTCATCGCCGTGGTCATCATCGGCCGGGAGATCGCAGTTTCGGCCATGCGCGAATGGATGGCGAAGATCGGCCAGTCGAAAAGCGTCGCGGTGAACTTCCTCGGCAAGATAAAAACGATTTCGCAGATGATCGCTGTGCCGCTGTTGCTCTACAACGATCCCATCGGCATCCTCAAGCCGCAGCGCGTCGGCACCTGGCTCATCTATCTCGCTGCGATCCTGACGCTGGTGTCGATGTTCTACTATCTGAAACTCGCCCTGGCGCCGCGTGCGCAAGGAGATCGTCGGCGGCTTGACCGCAGGGGGAGCGGCCCGTAAGATTCCGCCTTGCCCGCGGGAGTAGCTCAGTTGGTAGAGCGTAACCTTGCCAAGGTTAAGGTCGGGAGTTCGAGACTCCTCTCCCGCTCCAGAATCCTCAAAGGAACAGCCGGTTTTCGAAGTCCGTCCCTGTTCCTGGTTTCCAGCATACGGCGGGGTGGCAGAGTGGTCATGCAGCGGCCTGCAAATCCGCGGCTTAGCGGCGCGATGGCAGAGTGGTCATGCAGCGGATTGCAAATCCGTCTACGTCGGTTCGATTCCGGCTCGCGCCTCCACGAAGTTCGAAAACGAGCGCGAATATGCGGAAGACCAGCTTTGGCTGGCCTCCCTAGTCAGGAATGTTTTGTCTGCTTAGAGTGCTTAAGTTAATCGGTCCCGATCAAGACCTACGCGGGCCCTGTTTCCGCCCCTAGTTCGCCTTGGCCTTGGCCTTGGCCTAGTCCTGTTACGAGCTCAGTCCCGCCCTACCTCGGCATATGGCGCCTGCGCGAAACGCAGGTTCATCACCCGCAGCGCTTCCTTGCCGCGAAGGGTGAGGTCAGTCACGAAATCGAACTGCTCGCGGCTCTCCTTCACGTAGGCCTTCAGCTTGTAGTGCGTGCCCCAGGGTTTCTCCTGCACGACAACGCTGACTTGCGTTTTGGGCATGAGGTAGCTGCTGGTCTCCCCGACTTGAGCGAGGCACCGGCGCACCGCCTCGCCGTCGTGGTCGGGGTGCAGGTAGAAGTCCGTCACGCACAATACGCTGTGGCTGCCGCTGGTCGCGTTCGAAATGCTCTTCGACCACAGCCGCGAATGCGGAATGATCACCTCGTTGTCGTAGGCGGTCACGAGGTGCACGGCGCGAACCCCGATCTGCTTGACCTCGCCGTAGGTGCCGTCCAGCTTGATCCAGTCCCCGGGCTGGTAAGGGCCTTCGAGGACCGTGACCACGCCCGCCACCAGGCTGCTCGCGTAATCCTTGAGCACGAAGGCGAGCGCCAGGCTCACGCTGGCGACGATCGCCACGATGTTCTGGAAGGTCGGCTCGATCAGGATCGACACGATCACGGCGAGCGCCGCGATGCCGACGCCCAGCCGCAGGAGCGGAATCAGGCGCAGGATCGGCAGCCGCAGGTGCAGCGGCGCCCGCTCGGCGAGGCGGCGTAGCACCCAGCGCACGACGGAAGCGAGCAACCAGGCGAGAACGACGACGCCCACGACGAGCACGAATTCATTGGATTCGAGGCTGCGCAAAATCCCCAGGTTGCCGGCGTGCTCGTTCATCTCACCTCCTCGCGGTGAAGAGTGGTCATGCTGCGGATTGCAATCCGTTTACGTCGGTTCGTTTCCTGCTCGCGCCTCCAAAATATCAGTGGCGCACGCCACTACCGGCCCTGAGCTGTCCAAGGATCAACCACCGGTACCTTCAGATCACGAAAATGCCGGATGTTTCGGGTGGCAAGGGTCGCGTGTCGCGCCAGCGCGATGCCGGCAATCTGCGTATCGCGCATATCTACTGGTCGTCCTGCTTTCTGTCGCTCGGCAGCCAATAATGCTGCTTCGGTGGCGGCTGCACTGTCGAAATCCAGCACGCGGTTGTCCAGGTCCTCTTCCAACAGCCGCCCGAAAGAGGTTTCCAGTGCCCGTCGCCGCCGGCCCTTGGGCAGCAGGGCCAGGCCGAGACGAGCCTCGAACAGCGTAATGCTGGTGATCCAAACGGATTCCGTTGGCTGACCGTCGAGCCACGCCACGACCGGTCCCTCCGGCACTTTGCGCATCAGCGCCGAAAGCACGTTGGTATCGAGAATAATCACTTGCCGAAGTCCGGCGATTGCACAAGCTGGCCACGCAATTCCGGCAGATCCGCGGTCAGCCCCGCCTTCTTGAAGCGTGCGGCGATGCGCGAGCCTAGCTTGGGCACAGCTCGGTTTTCTTCCTTTGCAGCGTTGCGCAGGATGTGGCGAACCTCGTCTTCCATGCTGCGCCGGTGACGCTCGGCGCGGCGTTTCAGACGCGCTTTCACGTCATCTTCCAGATCGCGAACGACGAACTGAGCCATGGGTACCTCGTAAAGAGATATCATGATATCAAGTGGTAGCGCGGGCGGCAAGCTCGGAATTCTCTCTCGATCGGCCTTGTCGATCTCTTGACCCATTGTGAACTATAGATTACGCTGCTTGCGATACTACATAGCCAATGACGCAGCATGGGGACATTGAACGTGCGAAAGGTTATTTCTAGGATTGCAAAGCGCGCTCCGCGCGAAGGAAGCCGCGTGGCCGCTCCTAGTCTTCCCTATGAGGACTGGCTGATCGAGCAGCTCAAGGACCCTGGCGAAGCCGCAGCTTACCTCGAGACCGTCATAGAAGAAGGAGACCAAGCGTCGATCATGCTTGCGTTACGGCAGGTCGCTCGAGCGCAAGGCGGCGTTGCCGAGATCGCGCGCAGGGCGAACTTGACGCGCGAGGCGACTTACAAGATGCTCTCGAAGTCCGGTAATCCAGAATTGAGAAGCTTGACCGCCGTGCTGGAGGCAACCGGCTTACGGATCGCGGTGAAGCCGATCGAAAAACAAGCTGCGTGACGAGGGCATGCAGCACGCTTCGGCTTGGGACTTTTTGGGACAGTTGGCGGCAAAAAGTGGTCACGCAGCGTTATTGTTAGATATCATGAGAAATCGCAACGCGCTGTTTCAGTAGGAATCGCGCTGCAAGTCGTTGGTGAGCATCGATGCATTTTCGACCTGCAAAGCCGTGGACGCCGGTTCGATTCCGACCCCCGCCTCCAACCGGACCAGAGAGCGCCCGCTTCCGGTTTCTTTCTGACACAATCGCGCCACCCGGGCCCGGGTGGTGAAACTGGTAGACACAAGGGACTTAAAATCCCTCGACGGGTAAATCCGTCATGCAGGTTCGACCCCTGCCCCGGGCACTACAAAGAAGTCGAAGGCAGCGTAGGCGTCCAAAGGCGTTTGGAGGTCGAATAAGATCATTCCTGTTCGCGCAACCATGCAAGAAATCGCGTCTCATGAAGGGTTGGGCGCCACTTGCCGATCCACATGGTCTCGGGTCCAGGGAGCCGATCGTGATCCTTGGCCTGCAATAGCTGATGGCGAACACGCTGTTCGGTCCATTCCGGATACTTTGTTGCAAACTGCTTGATTGTCAGAAAGCCTTTACGGGGCATTGATCCTCCCACGGCACAATTTTGGCACAGTTGCTGCAACAAATCGCGGTATTGGCGCTTGCTGCTCTCGACTGACGAGCGTGTAATAGAGGCCTCGTGCTAGGGGCGTCCTTGGACTAAAAATCCCTCGACGGGTAATTCCGTCATGCAGGTTCGACTCCTGCCCCGGGCACCATCGGAGTAACATGGCCTGCGATGATTGAGAGCTGGGTTGACTTCGCTTTAAGCGTGATCGGTGGGGCAACCGCTTTTCTGTGCTTGTTCGACGGCACGCGGCGGCTTTTCGCTTTCGGCGTGCACCGCAAGGCCGTGGTCATGACGGTTTTGGCCGCCGGCATCTGCGCTCTGTACGGCGGATTCGCATACTGGAAATACTCCGACCTGAAGGCCACGTTGAGCATGAGTCAACGAAAGGCCACGGCCGCGCAGCCGGCGAATTGGGGCAGACTTTCGCCGGAGAGAAAGGAAGCCGCCAGCCTGGCGCGCGCTCGTCAGGCGTTCACGGAGTCCGGGACACTGGGAAGCTATATCGATCGCAGCGGCGAGACCCGGACTTTTGCCCCGACCCAGGAGGATCTGATGCGCCGCGAGCGCGTGGTCGCCTACTACTCGCAGGCGGAATACGCGGCCCGCAGCAGCCTGGCGGAAGCTCTGCTCTGGTTGATCGTAGGCGTGGTCGCGGTCTTGTTCGGACTCGTCATGTCTCTCGAGAAGATGCCTGCGCGAGCCGGCCCGACGGAGGAACCCGGCGACGCGTAGTCTCCGACGGCGATGCCGCTGCTGGCCAGCCTCAAGGAACGCGCGCGCCATCTCAAGAGCGAGACTCTCGTCCTTTGGCTCGCGGCACGCCACCCCGGCACGCCCTGGTACGCGAAGCTTTTCGTCGCGGGCATCGTTGCCTATGCGCTGAGCCCCATCGACCTGATCCCGGACTTTGTTCCTGTCCTGGGATACCTCGACGATCTGATACTGATCCCCTTGGGGATCGTGCTTGCGATCAGGATGATCCCGGGTCCGATTCTGGAGGAGTGTAGGGCGCAGGCCCGGGAGAGGATGGCGAGCGCCCGGCCGGTGAGCCGCTTCGCCGCGCTTGTCATCGTCGTGGTCTGGCTGGCCGCGGCGGCGCTGTGCGGGCTGTGGGCCTACCGCACGTGGTTCAGTACTTGAAGCAAGGGATTGGCGCACCGATATACGCTGAGCACGGTAGAATCTTTGCCAAGGACGCGAACGTGATCGTATTTGAGCTGATTTGCACGGATCGTCATCGGTTCGAGGGCTGGTTTGCTTCGCCGGATGACTTCGAGGGCCAGAAAGCCCGCGGCCTGCTCTCGTGCCCGGTTTGCAGCGATTCCGGCATCGAGAAACTGCTGACGGCGAAGATCGGCAGGCCGGAGGCCGAGCCGTCGCGTGAGAACGCGCAGGCGTCCGTCGTGCCGGCCACGCGGGCGCGCAACTTGCACGAATTCATCGACGCCATCCTGCTCAACACCGAGAACGTGGGAGAGAATTTTCCCGCCGAGGCGCGGCGCATGCATCGCAAGCAAGTCCCCGAGCGAAACATCCGCGGCGTGGCGACGGGCGAAGAGACGCGCGAGCTCCTGGAAGAAGGCATTGCGGTGATGCCGCTGCCGATCCCGCCCCGCAAGGACTGGCACTGACCTCACCCCCGCCCCTCTCCACTCGTTTGGAGAGGGGCGCCCGCCGACCTAGACCAGCTGTCGTTGCTTGCGCAGCTCCGGCATGCAGTGCCGGATCCACTGCGCGGTGATTTTTTCCTGCAGTGAATTCTGCCTGAGTCGCTCCGAGAGCGCGCCGAAATCCACGCTGTCGAGCTCCTGGTCCTGGTTGAAGCAGGAGAAGACGGTGCTCGTCTTTCCCGTCTGCGGGTCGCGGTGCGGCTGCAGGCACTGTGCGCAGATTTCCTTGAGCATGCACTGCATCGGCGAGTTGATCGAGCCGATCGCGACGTGCTGCGGCTTGAGATAGGCCCTGAGCACGTCGTGGCGCGCGCGCGCGACCGCCGCCATCATCCGGTCTGAGCCTATGGCGATAAGGCGGCCGGCGTCCTGCGTGCGGATCGAGGGTGGGCCGAGCCTGCCTTGCGCGTAGGCGTCCATCGCCTGGACGATGTTGCCGACGAAGCTTCGGTCCTGCGGTCGCGTCGGCTTGAACCCCGGCTCTTCATCGCAGCACCACACGACCAAGTCCGCGGCGCCTTCGATTTCGGCTACTTTGTAGCGGTCGATGACTTTCTTGTAGCCGGCAAAATACAGCACTTTCGACCCTCGAGCCCGGAACGCGGCGCCGATCGAAAACAGGACCGCGTTGCCGAGGCCCCCGCCTATGAGGATCACGGTTTCATTCGCCGCGATATGGGTCGGGCTCCCCGTGGGGCCCATCAGGATCACCGGCTCCCCGGTCTTGAGCATCGCGCACAAGTCCGATGAACCGCCCATCTCGAGCACGATGGTCGAGACGAGCCCCTGGTCCCTGTCCACCCAGGCACCGGTCATCGCGAGCCCCTCCATCTGCAGGCGTGTCGTCGTGGTGGCGTTCCTCACCACAGGGGAGAGGGTCTCGAAGTTCTGCAGCCGGTAGAACTGGCCCGGCCTGAATTTGCGCGCAGCGAGAGGCGCCTTTACCACCACTTCGACGATGGTGGGCGTGAGCCGTTCCACTTTGTGAACCGTGGCGAGCAGCTGGCCGGCGAGCTCGGCGAAGAACTCCCGGGGTGTGCTGCGGGATTGCGGAGGCGTCTTCCCCAGCGCGCGCGACACCACCGGGTAACCCTGGCGTGCCGAACCGAGCGCTTTGACGACGTTGCCGAAGTAGGACGGGTGCAGGTCGCCGAAGAAGCTGATGAAACGCCCATCGGGAAAACGCGACAAGAGCACGTCGGCGCGCTCCGGCTTGGAGATCGCGCGCTGCGGCTTCACGGGCCGTCCGTCCTCGTCGCAGGCCTGGAAATATCTTCCGTCGAGCTGGAAGTGCGCCGCGTCCTCGCGCGCGAGC